>Ga0210059_1011089_pt1 | contig 13830 bp, 12 predicted proteins | sample Ectturendosymbi2_FD_188042 | JGI IMG/M metagenome (GOLD analysis project Ga0210059, IMG submission 188042) | Ecteinascidia turbinata endosymbiont from Florida, USA - Sample 2 (SPAdes) (version 2) | ecosystem: Host-associated > Tunicates > Ascidians > Unclassified | place: Key West, Florida...
ATACCTGTTGGTCCTGCTTTCACTGTTAGCGAATTTGACAGGGTTGACGGTCTTGGTTTTGCTTTTGACGTCTTTTGCGTCACACTGTTATTTCTTGCGTCACAGAGTCTTTTGCTTTTGAATTGCTGGCACTGCCAAGAGTTGCTTTATTATTTTTTTGACTGAAGATGGAGTAAGATTAATCCGAAACGTCTCAGAATAAAAATGTATAGTTTTTTGAAGGCTTTTTTAGTGTTAATGAAACTGTTAAGTCTATCCCAATTTTATGCTCCAAAAAAATATATCTTTTATCAGATTAATGTCTAAAAACCTCTACAACAATGCCACAGTTGACGTACACCAGGGTCTCCAAACGTTTTTGTCACAGGGCCACATAAGCTATTACACAACAGTACAACGTCCAAACATCTTACATAATGTGATTGATTCGAGATATGTTACATTCTACCAAATCAACAAATTTTTTATAAGTACTGTTTTGTCATTATTGAAAAAATGGTTTCATGGGCTGGAAGAAATGGCTTTGTGGGCCGTAGTTTAAAGACCCCTGACCTACACAAATGAAACACCCATATAGAATTAAAACCACCTTCTTCATAGCTCTAGCCTTGGTCATATTTGCCTTACTCTAGACCAGCGCTTTTCAAACTTTTTTATGTTATGGCACACGAACACATTCTGAATTTGGCTGCGGCACATATACTTCATGAAAGCGAAAACCTACTTTTCACAAACCTTGCGAAATCCTACTTTTTGCAAGTTTTGCAGCATAAGGTTTTGTCAAAACATAAAACTTTTGTGGCACACTTCAGCCTTTTCAGCGGCACACCAGTGTGCCGCGGCACACAGTTTGGGAAACACTGTTCTAGACTCTACACTAAACTTATCAGTGCACCCTCAGTTTAACAGATAAGGTAGTCTCTTTCAGTGTCAAAGTGTGTATGATTTCAGTGTTGCAAAACCAAGACGTTTAAGAAGATAAGCACACTCACTTTAAAGTGAAGAACATTCATTCATTTTCACACCCACTTTTTTCTCAGGAGCAAATGCCTCACTTTTTTCAGCATTTTCAGATAGTTCTGCTAGATACACATCAAAATGAGACCAAGCAATGTCAGAGGTGTAATCGCAATAACACATCACCAGGTTCTTGGTCAACCTCTGTGCCTCTTCTCTTGGGTGTGTTCAGCAGGACTTGCCTTGTCAACATTTCCTGGGAACTAGTCAAATGGCTGAGGCTTTGTTCTTCAATTGAAGAACAAAGAAATCAAATTCTTGCACTACTAGTTATAGACACGCCGCTACCCCACCATTATTTTTGGATTATTGCAGGCATTTCATTGTTATTACCCTGACCTTGTTGATTTTTTCTATGATTTACATGAAAAATTAGTTGCAGACCCCTGAGGCATCCATGTGCCTCAAGCTTACTTCGGCTATTGCTAAACACAACCCTGGCCCTAGCAAAGCAACAAATTTCTTAATAATACAGTGCATGCATTCACTCAAAACAACTAACCCTAGTGGCTTCAGATGAAGCCACCCAGATGACATCCACCACCAGCAAAAGCAGAACTCCCAAGCAAAATCTTGATCGTGATCCAATTTCTGGATTTGTGAAGGCAGAACTTTCACCATTGGTTAGTTTATCTACCATTTTAGACTCCCTCGTGTGAGTCAAAACTTATCATGTGAAAAGTATTGGTAAGTCACTGATGGAAACAAGTTTTACAGCTAGTTTTTCCTGTTGTATAATGAAAAACCACAATTCCACAAAATACTAAATTCTTATAATTATTAATTAACATAAAAAGGAAATTTCTCAATGACAAAAACTCAACTTATAGCGAGAGTATGAAGGGAAAAATCAGGAATTCTACTCCCATTACATTTCTTTTTAATTTACAAGCAACAGGTACACCCCAATTAAAACCAGAATCATTGGTTTAAAGATAAAGGCTTGTATGCAACTATAAACTTGGTAAAATGTCAAAACATTCTATAACACTACATCTCCACAAAAAATAAGTTGAAAGCATTGGTGATCACAAAAAAACTGGTTATTTGGTCAATTGCAAAAAGATATTATAGTGAGTCTACTTATAGATAACAGAACACATTCACCATAAACCAATAAAACTCCCTTACATCTTGTCATGCCTACCAACTTTAATAATCTATAAAAAAACAGAACACATTCACCATAAACCAATAAAACTCCCTTATATCTTGTCATGCCTACCAACTTTAATAATCTATAAAACATACAGGAAAGCTGAGCAATTCACCAAAATGACATTAGTCGCAAAAGCATAAAAAGAAGCTTTGTTTAACACTTATTAACCACAATATGACAATCAGTAGTTTCATATCACAAGTAAAACACCTTAGGCTCCAGGACAGTTCCTTGAAATCCGATGTGAGTCATGTTTCTTGCGTCACTTTGCACTGCCATAACTCACCAGCCGATTGAGCAAGAGAGCTGTTCAAATCCTATGAAGATGTGGCCAGTCTTTTACTTTGAACTAAAAAATTGCGATGTTTTGGATTTGTTTTTTTGTGGGTGACGTCAGGAAGTGCGGTAGATTTAAGCTTTTTGGCTGAGATCAACGGGCCTCGGGCACCAACACCAAGAGCCAATTTTATGACTCAAGGTTTTTAGTGGAAACTAGGCTATAATATGGATCTTTAGACCAACGGTGCACAACTTGCGGGCGGCCTTCAATAATGGAACTTGCAGCCGTTCACAGGTAATTTAAAATATAAGATTTGGCGGCCATGCTGGCATATATTGAAGCAATACATTAAGAAATGCAAGGAAAGAAAATTAGTCGACATGATGCATAGGATCCTGGATGTTGATGTCACAAAGAGTTATAGAATGAATACCCAATTTATATTTGAATGTGTTCTGTGTTGGGGTTGGCACTTGGCAGTAACGGCTAATCATAGCAGTAAGTGTGCGTTTTGTGAGTCGTAAACTGTAGCACTAGCAGTTATGATAAAGTGATAGATTAAAGCTAACACCTAATTTAAGCTTGTTATAGCAACCAGGTTTCCAAGACCGTAATTTTTGTTGAGATAGAATGAAGTATAACTTGAACTCATTGGTGGCCATAATTCATACAAGTAAAAGTAATGCAGCCGGCAATAGCAAAAGGTTGTACACTCCTGCTTTAGACCCTTTGATTGGCCATCCAGCGTGCATACTGTTTGGTTCAAAAGTTATAGCCAAAAAACATCAATTAATTAATCCCTACACTAGTTTGTAATTTTTAAACCATAACTTGCCAACCACAAACACTAGTGTAGCAACGTCTTCAGTGGTGTTGCGTCGATTGTGTGATTCACCACGAACAGGATGTGCGTGAAGAATAACACCATTATATATGTAACGCGAGCAAGCAATAGTAAGAGAGATTGCGAGCATGATCTCTATTGTTGCCACGGTGCGAAGCTTTGCGCACATGCCGCTCGGGTTTCCGATTGCAACACTAGAAGGCCAATCAAAGGCTGTAAACATATGGATTTTTACTAAGTTTTTTTTTAAGAAAAGAAAAAATTTGCCTTTTGGGGTTGGCAACCACAGCCTGGTAACCTGGGCCAAAAAAGCCTAAGCCTACCACTATTATGACATCACCCACAAAAAAACTCAAATCCAAAATTTCCAAATTTATTTCAATCGTAACTAGATTTCCTGAATCTTTATTGGCTGGTGAGTTATGGTGGTGCAAAGAGATGCAAGAAAAGTGTCTGGTGTGAGATTTCAAAGTACAAGCATATTGTAAACCGGCTCCCAATGTGTTAATAAATAAACAATTTTCATTTTTCTTAACATAATTGCTAAACTCAAAGTGCAGTTAAAACAAAAATAAAATATTAAAGAAGTACAAACATGTTTTGTGAATACCTTACATTGCAATGACAAGAAAGTTGCATATACATTCTGAACACACCAACTGCTTAAAAGTGTCACAGTCTAAATGTCACAGCAAATTTTATTAACACCTTCGCTGCCAGTGTTCAAATATATCGTACCTATAAATCACGCAAGAACCACTATTTTCGCACTACCTTTCAACTCCAAAACTTGCTGGTTGATTGTGCTAGAGAGCTGTTCAAATCCTCAAAAGACTTGGCAAGTTTCAAATCTGCAATACAAAATTTTTTAGTCTCGGGTTTTTTGTGAGTCACATCATAAGTGGAGTAGTTTTAAGCCTTTTTGGCCTACTTCATCTATCCCTGGGCCCACACCACTAGATCAAAGTATTTCACTGAAGTTTTTATTGGAAGCTACACTAAAATCAGAGTCTTTTGAGCCTTTGATCAACTTTCTAACAATTCTGGTTTAAAAGTTACAGTCTGAAAACAACAAATTGATTAATCTTTTTTGTTTCCAGGTCATAATTTTTAAACCCGACACCTTAGCAAGTCATTCAAAGTCTCAAAAGACTCAGATTAGCCTAGTTTCCAATAATAACTTGAGTGAAATATTTCGATCTAGTGGTTTGGGCCCAGGGCCACACGAAGCAGGCCAAAAAAGCTTAAAACTACTCTACTTGTGACGTCACTCACAAAAAATCTAAAACCCAAAACCAGAAAATTTTTTTTCATTGCAGACTTGAGAACTTGATGAGTCCTTTGAGGGTTTGAACAGCTCTCTATCACAATCACCTGGCAAGTTATGCAGCTACTAAGGCAACGTGCAAACTGCTCATTTAGGCTAAAACTACCAGCAGCAAAGGTGTTAAAAGTGTTATTTTCCAATTCACTAACTTGAAACAAAAATCAACAGCTCTTAAAGGGTGCATAACAAATAGTGCAAGAAGTTATATCACAACTCGCTTATTATGGTTATTGCACACTTGTCAAGGAAGTATCGTTTTGACAGGTTGGCTAGCAGCATCACACACACTGCAGTACAGTTGTTTCTAAACACAGGTGCAGCAACATAAACCAGAGTGTCGACTAGAGGTCGACCGATGTATTGGCATGCCAATATATATCGGCCGATATGATAATGCTGCCGATGTATTGTACTTGAAAAATTCTGCTGATATTTATCAGCAATAATTGCTCATGAAAGTGTTATGCTGTTGCTCTGCATGGAGTGTTTCGAAACACAAGTTGGTATTTTGTCTCTGACTGATTAATGCAAATTCTATGTCCTGTTTCTAGCGCACAAGAGCCTTCATGCATAGTTATCACACTGCATTGCAATTGTCCCGACAAAATGCTCTATGACGTAACATTCGCTCACAGGTTTTAACGCAGCAAGCAGACGATTGTCTGCGAACAAACTAGGTTATGTGCTGTTGTGTTGGCTGACTGTTTCATCAATGTCTATCTAGGCTAGGCAGCCTTGTGTTCAGCGAGCATCAAAAAAGAGTTTACGTCACATCTAGCAGTGACATGGGTTTGTGCAGAATTTGATGTTGCACGGTTCTTCATCACAGTGAATTGATGGTTTAATGCGTCACACATTGTTTTTAACTTTCTCATGACATCTGAGCGTAGGCACAGTTGTTTACACAAAGAGTAGGCCTACTTCACATATTTGCCTGTATGTGCATTTGTTGATTTAGCGTTAAACTACTGTGAGTCCTAGAAATTGTTATGGAGTGCAGTAGGCACGATGGATGAAACCATCCTATAAGAGTACGTTTGACCTTTAGTCAAACACAGTTGAAGTGGTCACATGACAAGTACAGTACAGAAAAAGAGACAAGGGTTTACCCTACAGTTCACACAATGTAAACAAGAAGCTGGTAACAGCTTGCCAACACTGAAACAATGACATTACCTGTGTATCAGGTTGAGCCATTTACAGATATCACAGTCAAATGAGACAGTCATGCTGTCCAAGCTTGTCATGTGACCAGTTCAGCCAATGATGTTCAGCTGGTGGAAAAATAGCACCAGGAGTGTATATTATGCCTCATAAGGCAAAATAGACACTGCTTGTTCTTAACTTTTCACAATCTGCTGTTTCAAAATTGCAACTATTTTTCTTGCCTATGTGGTCTGAAGAATAAAATGCACTGTAATGCCTTTCAGCTGTAGTTTGAGTAATGCAAAAATATTGGTATTGGCATCAGTTATCGGCAATGAAAAATAAAAAACATTGGAATTGGCTCATAAAAACGTTATCGGTCGAGCTCTAGTGCTGATATTGTTTCCAGTTGCATAACAGATAAGCAGGGCTACCATCGATCTAGAACGAAAAATAAGGACGGCTGAGAAAAATTTGATTTTATTACCTAAAAAGATAATGAATGTTTGTTTGCACGACTTATGTCAGTTCATATATTTGCTGGAACCATTTGCTTCAACAATATCTTATTCTCGAATTTCTCCTTGCAATCGTCACTGAAAACGTTTTTCTCGCTTGCTTATTTCTTGAATCAAGTAAATGCTAGACCCAGGTTACTCAAATGGCAGACTGCGGTCCGAATCTGGACCTTTAGATGGTGATGGCCGGACCTTTAGATAGTCAGCCTCTGAAAGGTGTACTCTATATCCAGAAATTTTTATCCCAAAATGTTGCGCTTTTGGCAGTGCGTCTAAAGCATAACTCCTCGCTAACTGTATCAAGCGATCGTCAATCAAGCTGTTGATCAGCTACATTGCAGCGCACACCTGAGTTGGGCTTGTTATGTTCATCTGGTTTAAAGTAATTGTTTCACCATAATTGTTCAACAATAGCTTGTCGCTACAATGTCTATCCTGGCGCAAATAGTGGATTCAAGGCTAGAAAATAGCAATGAAACCTTTTCTTTCCAAAAACAATGCAATTATACCAATTTCCTTGTGCACAATTGTGCAAGATGCTGGAGTAAGGAAAGAGTTCTGCAGAGATTTTTGTCCTTTTGTTTTTTTATGGGAAGTCAACAAAATGTGAAGAAAAGCTATGGCATTTTCAGCTTTTCTCGGGAATGATAAAGGGGAACTGGTGGATGTTTGGCGACACAGTATAACACCTCAACGAATTCAATGTAAACCTGCAAGGAGAAAAACATACTACTCTTGATTTGATCACTACCACTCGCCCTTTTCAGAAAAAGTTTCAGATTTTCAAACATGTCATTCAAAACGAACTTAGTCATTTTCCAAGGCATTTGGGAAAATAAAAGCAAGAAGTTTCCAGATATGTTCAATTTATTAAAAAGTTGATTATCAACAATGCCGCAGTTTGGCATTTTTTCCTTTAAAAAATAGTTGCTGTTCTTTCCTCAAATCCCTTTTCAGTGACAGGTATTACCAAATTTTGACTGAAGCAAAAGAAGAATACACAAGTGTGGACCAAAGATGTAGTGGAAATTTTATAGGTGCCTGAGCTCTGCTGGGCATGTTTGCTTATATTTGTAGGCAACGACCTATCATTCATTGCATTCACGAATGAAAGTGGCGGAGCCCCGGCACCTTGACACCACTGGTGCGGACGCAGCCAAAATTATACTTAAATTAATTTAATTCCAATAGAATGTAGCAGCGAAAGAAATGTTTTTGATGGCACACCTGAAAACATCTTGTCAAAGGAAGGTATCTCCAAATTTTTTTCCACCCCTCATGGTTTGTCAGTGCAAATTCTTACTGTGTTTGGGTCTACTTGCTGTTGCCAGAGACAGAAAGGTGAATTGTCCCTGCCTGCAATCTACAGTAAAGGCAAAACTCGGGCCCCCACTTAGCTTATTCTTCGGTTTTAGTATTCTTTAGGTTTTCAGTAGTTTTTTTTGCGTTTTTCGAAGAATTTTTCGGTGATTTAGGGTTTTAGTAGTACAGCCATCCACATCCGGATTCACCATCATTTCTCACTTTTTTCTGAGTATTGCTAGTGGCTCCCCTACAATGGCCAGTGGACCTCTTTCAGCTACGTTTTCCCTCCTGGCTCAAAGTTCTAGTAGTGCCATTGACTGCTGACAGTCCACGCTTTCGAAAAAGAAGTTCATGAAGAACAAGTTTTGCATCTTCATGACGAATAAAACCTTTAGCATTACCTTCTTCTTGCTTCTCGCTGTCACTACACTTGGAACAAAAATTTAGGTAATCGCCAAGAAGCACAAAATGCCATTACTCCAACGAGCAGAACAATAAATAACGCTGACAACTTTCGTTAATATCTGCATCCATTTACCGGGTTTTGTACTTCTACATATAATCGCATTAAATCCTCACATTATGTTTTTTGTTAGAAAAATCGACGACATGTCACATTTGCATGATTTTATGGGAGTGACCGGACCTCGAAAAATTTTGACATTTGTAACTGGACCCTTTCTTAAAATAATTGAGTAGCACTGTGCTAAACCTTCGTTACAAAACCAGTTTCCTAAGAATCCTAACCGAAGTAGACAGCTTACAGCGCTAACAATGCATTATAGTGCATTACGTCTCTGTGGTGCAAGAAGATTTTACTACTTTTATACCGTCACAAAATCTTGATTACAAAATGCTTATGAGATAGTAATCGTCTGTATGTTTATAGGTTGTTGCTTATTTGAAAATTGCTACGCTGCTACAGAAAATAAGAAAAAATAAGGACGCAAGTCACAAATAAGGACATTAATATTTTCCATGACGTTGTAGTGCAAAATAAGGGCAAATCTTAAAAATTAGATGATAGTATTTCGCCAACCGTTAGATGGTAGTATTTCGCTGAAGTTTTTATTGGAAACTAGGCTACAATCAGAGTCTTTTGATACTTTGGATGACTTGCTGGGGTTTCAGGTTCAAAAGTTATGATCCAAACCAATAAAAATATTTGACTAATTAGCTAATTAATTTGTTTATTTTAGATCATAACTCTTGAACCAGAAACGCTAGAAAGTCGATCAAAGGCTCAAAAGACTCGGACTTAAGCCCAGTTTCTAATGAAAACTTCAGCAAAACACTTTGGCCTAGCGGTTAGGCCCTACACTAGGTAACATGAATCAAAATGACCCAAAAACTACTTCACTTATGATGTCACTCACTAAAAATCTGCAACCCCCAACCAAAAAAATTTTTATTTTGAGTGCAGTCTGGAAGACTGGCTGATTCATTTGAGCCCTTGCACAGCTCTGTAGCGCAATCGGCGAAGAAGCTATGGCGTTTGTAAGGCAACCAAAAACCGCTGATTTTAGGCTGAAATCTAGGTACGAATATATCGTACGCTGGCTCTCAAAGTGCTAACAGCATATGAGATGTTTTTATTATAAAAATCATCATCACTTTCACATTACATCCGTACAAGTAATCCAATAAACCTACAATTTTCACATACAGAATCAATCTTTACTTTTGAATTCATAGATACACACGTAAACACACAAATGCCATTGAAATATATTATCAAAAAAACAAATAAACATTAATACAAACATTAAAACAGGCACAAGCAACTTCAATAAACAGTGTCAATTACAGTATTGCTGTTATTAAAAGTTGATATCTCAAAAAAAGTGCACAAAACCATTTTCAGTAACTTGGTAAAAATTGCTGGTTCTCTTTAAAAGTAATATAAGTACTTAATCTATGTTCAACCGGAATGGCAGAACCAAACGCAACAAATAATTTGCAAACTGCTTGAAGCATCATCGTGTTTTTCCATGCCATTCTTGTTGCAGTTAAATGCATTCAGTAGTGACACACATTGAATTATCCTTTACAGCATCACCTGAGGTGCAAATTATCTGAGTGATCCATGTATCTTTTTAATCTTTTAAGATCATACATGCATGATATTAGCACACTACAGTTTTGTGTCCTGAGGCAGATCTTCCTCCAACTGTTCATTCCAAGTCTTCACAAGATCATCAAATGAGGGACCGGTACCACCAAAACATGGAGGAATCATTGTTGGGTTAACATATTCATGCACTCCAACATAATTCTGACCATGACATTTAATTCGATCAATTAGTTTTTGTTTCATGAAAAGTTTGACTATGGCCATAATGATGTCCATCATTTTGCCCTCATTAAGGACATGCATGTTCTTAATTCGAATAGGCATTGCATCTTGCCAAATTGAGTTCATTTTTGATAAAGCAACTGGAGAAACTTTTGTGATAATACTGATGTTAAAGTTTCCCATATCTTCTACTGTTTGCATGCCTAATATCTGGTTTCTCTCATTTTCCAACAGCTTCTCTGTGGTCAAGACACCATATGCAGTAAGGTCGTATATATCCATGCCTTTGACAATTTTTCCAAGACGATCCATTATAACACATGATCCATCTTTTCCAGCACCATCAATAGCTATAATCACACCAGCCTCAAATACAGGCTTCAGTAAAGCAGGGTTTGTAACTTTGTCAAAAATCTCTTTGTTTTCTTTTCTTACTTTATGATAGTTGTGTAGGGCAAGGAGAGCCTTTTTCTGGTTAAACTTTTTTGCTCGCAAAAACCTCAGAATAAATGCATCATCTGTTCTAGCAAGAGAACCATACGTTTCTGAATCAAAACTCTCCCGTAAGTCATCAATTGCCTTAAGTCGCTCTTCATTGTTGCGAGGTTCATTCAGTTCTGTTACAGCCTTCTCCAAAAGATCAGGACTTAGCCTGCACTGGTACCTTTCAGATGCCATCACTATTTAATAAAAACTTGTTATTTTGATATTAAATCAAACTGCAAACAATCAGTTGAATATAAAATTAGACTACGGTAATTTTTATTGAATTGATGTTAAATGAAATATTGCACTCATTTGCAGTCAGCACAGTGAAACCATGTTGCAAGTGATGCACATGAAACAACCATGTATGGACAAAGAACCTAACACAACTTCTTTAGACGTACTGTAGCAGATACAATCCATGGACATCACCTTGCCATTTAGCTCATGTATAGAAGTCAATGTTTTTGAAGAAACTTAATCAGTGGGGTGAAGTTGGTGCAGTGTAGGAATCAAATACGGTCATTCAGAAATGTAAGGTGTCACACATATCTACTTGCTCGTTTCAGTACGCTTTTGTTTTGCAGTTAGATGTGATGCAATAATCAATCACAAAAAATACATATTTGATTAGAAGAACCGCACAAGCAAAGTTTAACACCTTGGTTTCTAGGGGTCTAAGGCTAAATCCAGCAGTTTCCACATGTTTTTGCACAGGAATATCTCCGCCGACGATTGCGCTAGAGAGTTGTTTAAACCCTCAAAAGACTCTGCTAGTCTTTATATCTGCAACGAAAAAAAATGTTTTGGATTTGTGTTTCAGGTTTCTTGTGAGTAACATCACAAGTAGAGTTATTTTAGGCCTTTTTGGCCCACTTCATCTGGTCCTAGGCCCAAACTACTAGATGGTAGTAATTTGCTCAAGTTTTTATTAGAAACCATGCTAAAATCCGAGTCTTTTCATACTTTGATTGACTTGCTGAGGTTTCTGGTTCAAACGTTTTGATAATTATTTTGTTTATTATAGGCCATAATTTCTAACCAAAAATGCTAGAGAGTCGATAAAGGTCTCAAAAGATGCAGGATATAGGCTAATTGCCAATAAAAACTTCAGTGAAATACTTCCATCTAGCAGTTGGTCCCAGGTCAGGTATTAGCAACCATAAATGGCCAAAAACCTAACTTACTTGTGATGTCACTCACAAAAAAACAAAACCCAAAAACAAAAATTTTTTTTCATTGCAGACTGTAAGACTTGCCAGGTCTTTTGAGGGTTTGAACAGCTCTGTAGTGCAATCCGCTGAGCTATGCAGTTAGTAAGACAACCAAAATATCCTCGTTTTTTCCCTGATTTCCAGTACAATATATTCGTACATTGGCAGCCTAGGTGTTGACACTTTGAGAGCCGGCGTACGATATATTTGTACCTAGATTTCAGCGTAAAAACAGCAGTTTTTAGTTGCCATACCAACGCCATAGCTCCTCTGCCCTTTGCGCTAGAGAGCTGTTCAATGGCTCAAACGGATTGGCCAGTCTTCTACATTGCACTAAAAAAAATTTTTTTGGCTGGGGGGTGAGGATTTTTTGTGAGTGACGTCATAAGTGAAGTAGTTTTGGGGTCATTTTGGCTCGTGTTACCTGGCGTAGGGCCCAACTGCTAGGCCAAAGTATTTCGCTGAAGTTTTCATTAGAAACTAGGCTCAAGTCTGAGTCTTTTGAGACTTTGATCGACTTTCTAGCGTTTCTGGTTGCAATCTACTAGACTGGCCGATCCGTTTGAGCCGTTGAACAGGGTCTTCACCGGTGAAAACGTCAATTGACCTGCAGCTTATTTTACACATTGTGGGCCATCTATTTAACAGTTGCACAATGATTATGCATCCTGATATGCCTTCTGTACTTTCATGAACACAAGCATACATGTCACTTCTCTGGCATGTCAATTGAATCAATAACAATTTTACTGCTTCCAGATTTAAACTAATCAGTGGAATAAAAGACAATTCTGCTTAGAAACTTCATGATTTTTTCCTATTAGAATTTTCATACTTTTTCAATACTGTATATGCATTTTGGCTAAATTCAATACTTTTTCAAGGTCCTGAAAACTGATTTCACAATTCAGCGCTTTTAATACTGTGTCAGAACCCTGATCAATATATTCTTGAAGTTCTGAATAATCCTTTCCATGAACGCAACTGTAATTCAAAGTTTTGTTCTTATAATAGAGCAAAGCAACGTCATAACAAAGCATAGTCCAAGACTTGCCCAGTCTTTTGACGGTTTGAACAGCTCTCTAGTGCAATCGGCTAAGGAGCTACGCGGTTGGTAAGTCAACTGAAATATCCCGCTTTTCCCCAATTTCCAAGTACAGCAGAACTCGTCTAATTCGTCAATTCGCTTAATTCGTCACTTTTTCGTCAGTCCCATCATAATCCCTATGTTTTGTGTACATTTCTGTTCGTCTAATTCGTCAATTTGTTTAATTCGTCACCTCTTTCTATCCCTGAGAAGCGTTTTGCTCGTCTAATTTGTCATTTGCAGTTTCGTTTTTGATGTCTAAGCAGCTAGTACATATGGGAATTAAAACAAATTAAGGATCTTTATCTGAGAATTGTTGCACCTCGCAATTTGTTTATCAAATTTATACACGTGGTGCGAAGCGCGACCCGACTCCCCATTATGAGAATGCGGAAAAGTTTATTAAAGACTTAAAAAGTACTTGATTACATGGAGGAGTCCATATAGAGCAGAGGAATTAATTGTTGTATTCAACCATAACGTCATAAACTTGTATTTTACTGCAAATAAGAGCACTATGTATACGAGTTACTATGATAAGGTATACGAGCTTCTATGATGGAGTTTTCACCTGTTTGCATAATTCGTCAGTTTGCCTAATTCGTCACTTTTTTCTAATCCCCTTGAGGTGACGAATTAGGCAAATTCTACTGTACAATATATTTGTAAACCGGCAGCCAATGTGTTAATTGATTAGAGGATTTTTTTTCATTCTTTTTCTGGATATTTCACCAGCTGTTGTCTTCTGTTAATCGCCACATCGCTTTACACAAGGCACTGTTTCACCACAGTGAATTCCTCACATTCAAAAGTGTTTGAAAAGCAACAGTTTGTGCCTTTTTTAATCAAGTTTTTCAATGTCACCATTCACTTGTAAGTTTTTATACTGGCTTCGCAGGGCTGAATATGTGTTCAAATACAGTAGAACGTGTCTAACTTGTCATTGTTTAATTCGTCATTTCGTTTTCGTCTAAGTCAGTGGTTCCCAACAAGGGTGCTGCGGCACCCTGGGATGCCATTTACAGTGCCCAGGGGTGCCGCGGGCTAACACATTTTTTTACCATATCATTAAAAATACATTTTCAAACTGTCATCAAACCTCAAAGCAAATTGCTATGGGTGCCGTAAATTATTATTCTTTTCTGTAGGGT
>Ga0210059_1011090_pt1 | contig 13830 bp, 10 predicted proteins | sample Ectturendosymbi2_FD_188042 | JGI IMG/M metagenome (GOLD analysis project Ga0210059, IMG submission 188042) | Ecteinascidia turbinata endosymbiont from Florida, USA - Sample 2 (SPAdes) (version 2) | ecosystem: Host-associated > Tunicates > Ascidians > Unclassified | place: Key West, Florida...
CAAAAGGTAAAACGACAAGTGGTTTTGTCGCTTCAGTGGTTGGAAACCGTTGTGTAATAGTCGTGTTGGTGATGTGTGCTCCTAGTTGTTGGAGAGCCTTGATTAATGGCGAGAGCTCTTTAGCGTAATGTCGAGTATCCACAAGAATCAGTTTACTTAAATCCAGATATATCAATAGAAAAAACATGGCTTTGTTAAATCCATTCAAGAAGGGCAGATAAAAAGATCCGTGTTTTTATCCTAGCATTTATTCTGTAAGAAAAAAACATATTGAAGGCTAGGTTAATGTTAGCTCTTGAATCATTTGGTTGATGTGAAACCTATTAACCATTAGGTGTTGCTCGAGGGTTGCAAATAGCAATTTGTATTTAATTATGTTTACAAAGTGATTGTTTTTTTATTTCGTGATTTATACCTGTAAAATTGAAATTACAAGAAGATAATGATCGAATGATCGATAACACTTGGTTGTTATGGGCGATGCAAAGTTTTCTACAGTTTTTTTGTGACTTGTTTTTCGTGGTGTTGACGAGTATACTGCCAAAGAAGCAAAATTGTGTGCATAGTGTGACACAGTGGATGTGAGATCCGTCGTGGCTTGAGCTAGTGTACTCTGACTGGTTTGATTGTTTAAGAGTATTGCATTGTTCGTGTAAGTTGCTAATTGTTTTTGAAAAGGGGTTGTGTTAATTGTCAAAATGGCGTGTCCTGATATACGGGTAGTGCGAGATATGCTTTGTTTGGTTTCTTGACGTGTCTCGATCACAAAAATGTTTTTAGTGGTGTTCTGGAGTTGGGCTGTAGTTGCGGTAGTCAAATGGCTTGTGAAAAAATTCACATTTCACTTTACAGGAGAACTGGTTATTTCGCCGTTTGTAATGGTGTGTTTGTACATTATATGTGGTTGGAGTAACTGATTGTGTTTGAGCTTGTTTATCATGATTTGCGTTAATTTGAGTAAGTAGATAGTCTGGAAATAGCGTTGAATACTTTTCATTACTACCATGAAATAGTTACGCAAGTAAGTAATTTCATTTAATTGTTGTGTAACCAATTTTTGTGCATTAAGTGTCCGTTGCTTATAAATAGCAAAGGTATATAGTGTGTCTGAACTCTGAATGATACTGGTTTTCCTGTAAAAAAAATAGTTTTTGATTGCTATACGTGTGATAAAGAAACAGTTTGGTTTGTAGTGTTTGAAGTTTAGGTTGCATATTAGTCCATGTGTGTTGAGAAGACTTAATTGTTCAGTTAAGTCTATTTGTAGTTGAGTTTCTTTTAAATGTTGCGGAACCGGTCGTGCATGAAAAGGGTCAAGCGTCCTGTCATCATAAGATAAAATATCGTGCTTTAGCAATGGTAATGCAGCAATAGCGTGTTGTTGGTATTTTGCATGGTCTTCTTGAGTAGTCTTGAAAGTGTGTAGATTAGTGTTGCATATGTTCAAAGTTTTTATTTCAAGGCTATCCTCAAGGAAATGATTGACTTGGTTTAAACTGTTTTCTAGTGCTCCTAGTCGTGGTTTGCAATATTCATGTGGTTTGTCAGGAGTATTCGTTTCTTGTGTGGGCAATGGCCAAGATTGTATCGTATAATTTCGTTCAACAACATTTTGTGCTAGGTATTTTGCATCCGGAATTTTGACATATAAGCCTTCGGCATAGTAATGACGATTGTTTCTTGCGTACGAATGAATTACTTGAGAAGTTCTTAAATATTCTGGTGCAAAAAAGTTGTCATGGTAGCCTAATAGGCTGTTAGATTGACGATGTATCCACCAAATTTTTGGTGGGTTTTTTAGCTTAGTTCCTACATGGATTAATAAGGTGTATCCTGTGTCTGTACTTGTTGACCGTTGGAAATCTAAAACATCTAGGTTTTTTGTTTGTTTAATGTACTCTTTGTACTTTCTGTAAAGTGGGACTAGATTTGTTAGCTTGCCTTTAGGAAAATGTAATACAAAGGTGGAAGGTGTTTTCTGGTTAAGTCGAACTAATTTGTCTTCTTTGCATTGGATAGGATTGTCAATTAAGTGTAAACCAAATGTGTGTAGCGGTATTTTTATGAGGGGTAATCGTTCAAGGGCTACAAAACAAGGACCTGTTTGTGCTTGAGGCCAGTGGTCATTGTTGACAAAGAGTTTAAATCTTACAAATCGAAATTTCTCATAAAAATAGGACAATGTATAAGACATGAATAATATCGCATCGCTGGATTCTGAAAAAAACATGTTATGTGGTTTGGAGGAATTAGTTTCATTCGGTATGATATACAGAGGTTTTTCAATTATGTCAAAGTTTATCATTTCAAAAGAAAAGTGCTTAGCTGCTTCTGTATGTTCAAGTATGTTCCATGATTCCGGTGTCCATCTGAAATGCCGATAAAAAAAGGAATCGCACTCTGGATTCACATATAATGGTGGAATAGCCGGTTTTAAAGATCTTATGGAGTTATAGAGGTTCCAATTGCGTTGGACTTGTGCCACAAATTGACTTGTGTCACATCGAAGGGTGACCAGTGGTTTGAAGGTTGTGGAAATGTTTATTCTATTTCGCGGGGAAATATCGTCCAAAAAGATGCCTTTTCGTCTAAGCGTTCCTGTAAATTCTTGCAGATTCGTGGAAAATTGCCGTGTTTGCATTGGAGTAAAAAATAAGATTGTTAATAAAAGGTGACACGCAGTCTTGCCAAAAAAATTCATCCTTGTATTTTTCTGTAAAATAAATCTGTTCGTTGACAATTTGAAATGATTATCATAAGGTACGATTGTTGATTATTGCTAGGGAGGCTTTGGCATATATTGCGGGTTCTGATGTAATCTGTGAAGTCGTGCAAAAGTAATTATATATGCCGTAAAAGACAGCTGTGCCTAATGCAACTGTTCCACTAATGAGGGCTGTTAGTTTTTGAGGTGTCCAGTAAGTTTCGTGTTTGGACAGTTCTGGGATTGTAAAACGGCGTTCAATACTGCGATCACCCAATGATCTGAACACATTTGTGGAGTATAACGTGTCTCCTATCAGTGTATGCTCATAAATAAAATTCTGTTCAAAAGACGTCGAGGTCTTGAGATATTCAAAGGATTTGTGGTTTCGCCACATGGTTAATGCTTGTTGCAAAATGTTTTGTCTTATGAAGTGTATTCGCCAAAGGATTTTTGCGTACATGTGGATATACTGTTGGTGTGAAAATAAATTATTTTCTGCAATTTGTTGTTGTTCTTCATCGAAGTGTGTACGGAGATCTGAGCGGTTTCTTTGGAGAATAGATTGCTCAAAGTAATGGACATGAAACTCAGCAAATCTCGCATCCATTAGTGCTTGATTTAATTTGCTTGTGTAGTTATGCGTGGCTTCTGTCAATTGCTGTTTTTTTTGTAAAAGCTCAGGCAGAGATGTCGTACTGTTTGAAAGTAGCCTCGTAAGATTTTGATGTTGGTGATCATCAAGTGAGGTTGACCATGAGAAAAATGTTAATGGACTGTGTGTTCTATTATTTACAAAACTTTCTAGATTTATGTAAGACGTTGTAGGTGTAGTAGGGTTTGGGAGTTCTTGACAGTAAACGTTTTTGTTGGTGGGGGGTCGAATTTTTCGTAATTTTATTTTGAGTTTGCCATACGGTTGAATGAACATGTGAGATTGTTGTTCAGTACATACTGTTCTGTAGTGAGGTAAGCGATCTTGAAGTTGTAGGGGTTCTAATGTCACTCCTATTGGAAAGGTATGGTTGTATGGCACCATTGATGGGTTACTCATGGTAATTGGTCTGTAGATGATGGATGAAAAATGAGATTTCAAGGCATGGGGTACAAAAAAGTCTTTATGCTCCAATAAATGTGAATATCCCCAGTTTATCACACGTACGCTTGGTTTTGGAGTTTGTAACGGTTGTGCAACATTAATGGAAAGCGTAAACCAATATATTGATGTTTGACATATGCTGGTTGGGACACGTTGATAATAAATGCGATCATTTCGGGCATTGCGTGGAACGAACGTAGTTAGTTTGCCACTAGGAAATTGAATATGAAAGCGTTGTGGAGCTGGTCTTGTAATGATGGTCCATAATTGTGAGTTGCATTCTGCAATATCTTTGTCATGTAACTGACTGGTATTCTTCGTATATTGCACATTTCTAATTCGTGGTAGATCAGAGATTCTTACATAACATGGCTAAATTATTGAGGTGAGTTCTGGTGTAGGTGCCTCTGTGTAAAGCTGGTAAGAAACGAGGTTGTAACGTTCATAAAAAGATGTGATTATGTAGTACATGAATAAAAATGTATCCGCATCTCTTGGGTATTTGATGTTAGTGGTAAGTCTCCCATGTAGTCGTGGAATAGGCTTAGTTTGTCCAGCTTTTGCATATTCATAAAGAAAGTCTAGACGGAAATTTGAGGCGTCAGGTGCGTGAGCATGTCTGTTTGGGAAGTGTAAATTTCCATTACTCAGTGTCATGCGGTAGCAGTTATCTTCAGGCGTTTGGTAATGAGGTTTAATTAAAAAGGTAGGTCGAAGAGATGGGTTTTGCCAAAAAAGGTGTGATATTTAAGATTGTCATAAAAGTCATTCTGATTGCAAGGGATGTTGACCATTTCGGGAAATGTTTTATTGCTCGTGTGACGTTCATTCGGCGGGATGGTGACTAACACACGATCTTTCTTGATTATTGACGTGAGGGCTTGTTGTAGGTTGTCAGTGCAACTACGCGTAGTTTTTTGTGATGTTAAAACATCAAAAAAGGTCGTCAAAAGTACTAGATACAATAACATCGTTTTAAATCTATGAAAAAGGATGCGATGCCTTCAGGCTATTTTAGTTTAAGGAAAAAAGGCGTGAAAATTTAAACAATTGCCAAGTTATTTGCCAGTAAAGCTTTATTGCTCACAAAATATCGTTAGAGTCGGAACTAACTGTTATCATAGGAGGTTCAGCATAAAGAGTGAAACTCGAAAACGGTTATTAGTTACTGATAATTATTTCGTCAAGGGACGCTTATTAAGCGTTGTTGTCCGACTTCTTGTCGTTTTCTTCTGTTGTTCTGAAGTCTAGAGTATTAATTTGTTTAGCTGCAGATTTAATTTATATTCAATCTGACTGCAAAAATTCTAACGTTTGAAAAAGAAATTTTTTGTAGAAATAGCAAAAAGAAGTTATTGCAATATTTGTGCGACAGAAGGCTTTTACCTTTGACTATGAGAGAGCAAAAAAGGATTGCCTTTAAAAGCGCGTGTTGAACAATTGCCTGTGTTGAGTTGAAACTAGATTAAATAAGGTTTCTGATGCATATATCATTGCGATAAATCAGCACAAAGCATTCAACAGCATATCGTGAATCAGAAAAACACCAGGCAATCGTGTTGTTGAGTGTCGATTCCGAATAATAAACCTGTATTCAGTGCATCAGTTTGGTGGGAAGTAGTTCATGATTCCTTCCTGTGGTATTCATGCTAAGAGTCATCTTCAACTCGTGAGTAGTAATAATGGAACGGATAGCATGAGCGGCAGTATCGAAGGAAAGTCGACTTGTCTATCCCCATGTAGCGAAGATTTCATTCCATCTTTGGACAGTCAATTGCATGGTCACACAAGAGATAATGGACATGTTCTTGCAACAAAGGTGAGCCGAAAAGAACGTGCACGTCATTAATTTTTGTCGGCACAACATCCTAACGGTAAGGATACATTAAACCAAGAGGTTTGGATGGCTCATCATAATGGGAACCCTTGTCGGTCTGTGGGGTAAAATTAAGCTTGGTTGGCTTAAGTGGGGGGAAAGGAGGTAACATTTCTCCTTCCGGGCTGTCTGGCGTTGCTTCAAGTTTGAAACGAGGTTTGTCAGGTAGGAAGCTTTCACTGTGGAAATATCTTGGGTACGGAAGGCTTTTGGCAGCTCGGTGTCGTCGCTGGTCCCAAGATGGCATCTTTCTGGGGTCACGTTCAGCAAAATAAGGGTCAGGTGACATCTGCATTTTGTGTTGAAGCTCAGTAGAAAGTTGTATTGGAGACATCTGACATCTGGCCATTTTTGTTACTTTATGTTAGTTTATTAAATCTTAGTTTCACGCTGTATAGACAAAAAAGATTTTTATGAATTGCCAGCATTGTTAGGCATACAAGATCATTATATTCAGCAAGATTACAATCGAAAAGCGTACAATTATAACATGTAATGCACAGAAAATCCATATATAAGGGAAACTGAATAATAAGTTTGTCCATGATATATAAGTTATATTCGGTGGCGAGGTGAAAGCATGTTGCAAACGTTCATAAATATCGCCGTCATCAAAAATGTCACATTTGTTATTGTCCATGACTGTTCAAGTTAGTCACATAGAGGCAGCTGTGCAAAATCTTGGTCCAAGTTTCTCTTTGCTTTCTTGAAAATCCTTTTCTTCTCAGGACATAGTTCATCCAGCTTGTAACAATAAATCATGCAAAAATTGAATTTTATGGTATAAGTTGAAGTTCACATTAATTTTAGCATGCTTAGAAGTATATAGCAAAACATAGCATTTATAAAACAAAACTTCAGTCGCATCAATATTGAAGAGTCGTAATTTCTGGTAAGCAGAGGATGACTGAAGATTATACCGGCGAAAAAAAGCTTTGATAGTTGTTTTCAACACTCGAACTTCAGTAACAGCTTGTGTACTGACTGGAATTACAATTCTTGGCTCTTGTGCTAGTGCCTTTAATATTTTTTTCGTATACTGAAATTCTTGTTGTTTGTCATAAATTTCATGGTTTCGTAGTCTTTTTATCATGTTCATTTTTGCGCTATGCACTATTTTTTCTAAAAAAAATATTTGATTAGACATAGGTAGAACAGAAAAAGGTGATGCAAATCAAATGCTGTTAGTTTTACAGTTCCTAAGGGATTGAAGCATGAAGTGTCTACTTTTTGAGATAAGAAGTCGCTTCTTGACTGCTTGCTAGCGTATCTAGAGCAAATTGTTTCATACTATTTGTCTAAACGGGAAGTTGGTTGCTTAAGGCTTATGGTGGCAAGTCAGGAAGTTAGGTGGTAGGCGTTTCGCGTGAGGAAGTATCTTGCTTAGCGAACTGTTCTAGCGCTTAATGTCGAAAAGCGTTAATGCCAAATCATGCGTTGTTTATTTCATATCGTCATTTTAAATATTACCTGGAAAAAAGGAATGAACCTCTCAGAATATTCCTGAAAAACTGCCTGGGGGATTAACGTGTGTGTAAGTAAATGAAACGGCGATGAGTTCGCATATTGACCACACATGCTACTTTTTCTGACTTTTATCGCAGCCTTGAGACGATTTTGTTTCAGTTTCTCTTTGTTGACTATGCAAAGTTCAGGGTGATGACCTTTGTCCCCGCAAAGTGTGCATGTCTTATCAAGTCCTGTTTGGATGCTAGATTGTATATATTGGACAGAGTCTTTTTGCGCAAAGGAGATAAAAATCGTATTCCTTTGCCATTGAAAATGTTCGACCCTTAATTTTTGTGCTAACGATTGAAGGGAGGGGCATTTTTCTGATAGCTTCTGCTTGAGGGCGTTAATGTCTGATTGTATTAGTACACGATTTCGTTCTGTTCGTAGAGTTGTTTTCAACACCTCTATTAGGCTGGTCCACTCAGGATGATCTAAGTCTGGTAATGGTTGCGTTGTAATTGTATCCTCATTCTGTAAAAGATATTCTACCTGTTAAAATATAATTCCACGCTTGCTGAAGGTGCTTTTCTTTGCATGTTTTAGGATAATGTTGACGAAAACAGATCCAGCATTTATCAAAAGAAGATTTTGAATTCCCATTAGAGAAATGCAGTATACTTTTAAATGTAGCCAAAAGAGAGACAGTTGAAACAGAAACGGCTTTGCTCGTAATTAAGTTAAAATTGTTTGTTCATCCGTTGTTAGATTTACAGATAATATTGACAAGATTCGTTTTTTTATCAAATTGTGTGTCAAAATAATGTCCAGAGTTACACAGTCAGTTGTATGGGGCTGTAACCAAGCACTTATCAGCCGTGCTGGGTTCTCTTGCCAATTTACAATGCAGGTTTTTAATGTGTAGAGTGTACTTTTAACAATGGGAAGTGGACACTTTATGGATTTGATTTTTTGATAACTTCTATGTGGTTTGGTACATCCACGTAACTGTATTTCAGAAAGTAACATGTCTTATGGCTAAAAATCTGAAACAAAGTTTTGAGAAAAAGTAATTTTAATTCAAAAGATGTAAATAGTGCAAAAATGTATTCACCTTTGGTTTCTCGAGGGGTGGTGGTGTGAGGTTAGGAGCTGGTGGCAAAATTGGAGGCTTTTTACGTTGGTAGGTTGCACATACGTTTTTGAGGTCTGCTTTGAAAAATTGTCTGAGATGGGGTGGCATAAATTTGACGTTATTTAATAAAAATAGCCAAATAGCTTGTCTTAAATTGTTGGCTTCTTGGAATTGAGAACTTGATTCGTTACATTTTCTCGCATCAACTTCGATCCCCACTGCACAGTGTGAAAGTTGATTGAATGAGGAGAGTGCCATAACCGTTCTGTCAATGGCCGTTCGTTGTTCGCTGATGTTACGTACGGGGAGACAGAGATAAGGAATTGGTGATTGTGGCCACCTCCGTATTTGATTTATTGGTGCGTTTACCACAAGAATCTCGCCATTCTCAAAATTGACAACAGTAATGTTCTCATGAGGTTGATGAAAATTTTTAGCAGTTGGTGCATGAGGTCGCGAGAAGTTTTCTGCCAGTTCGTATTTAATCCTTTGCACTATATTAGGCAGAGGTGACTAGGCGAGTGTTGATTGACTTGGTTTCCGTGGGGTTGAAATGTTTTCTGTTTTTGCCTTCTTGTTTGGTGGTGCACAAGGGATAGGTGAAATGTCCATGAGATTCATTACAAAAAGTATTTTTATTTAGAGGCTAACTTTATATAGAAAGTTTTTCAGTAGAAAAAAATAAAATAAAAATCTTAAGTTAGTTGATCAATGAAATGGTTAATAGAAACGGGAAACTTATGCAAAAATAAAAAAAATAGGTACCTTCACTGGGGTCTCTGTGCTAGAGTTATCAGCTTTTAATGCTTGTCCATTCAGAACTGTCAAGTATGTCATGAGTGTCTTACGCGTGGATTTGGGCATGAGGGGGGCGTTTTGCAGAAATAAATTTGTAATTTTGCATTGGGAATTATGTACCCGGTGTGAACTAGAGTATCGGATGTTTTCATCAATTTGTGAACGGTGTTACATCCGGAAATTGCGTGAACATAGCAATAATTCGTAGAGTTTCTTTGTCAAGTTCAGAAAGTGAGGACGTGAGATAAGGTACTAAAGGTATCTGTGAAATGTTTAAATGGATTGCTTGCTGCAGTGTGCTTTTCGTGATGTAAATATTTGGGTATAGATTGTCAAGTCGTATGACATATAAATCTTCCCCCAATTCCCATAAATTGTTTGACTGCACATAGTCTTTGCACGTATGAAATTTGATTATCAGCTGTTTGATTTGTTGAATCTTGTCGCAAGGTGGCAGCGAATATTTCCAATTACTTGCTGTTGCGTTAGCAAAAACTTCATGTAACAGAGACGAGATAGGCGATGCAGTTAGCATGTCGACAAGGCTATTCGGCGTTTTTGCCATGGTGATGATTGTCAGTTATTGCTGTACGTTTCTAAAACTGCATACAAAAATAAGTTTGGATATCTTTCTAAACCAATTCGCTAATTTGACTTTGAAAGAGTACTCAGAAGGTTAGAACAAAAATTGAAAAACGGTTACTTTAGCATCAAAAGAATTATAAAAATTTTTTTTAAACATGTAAACTTAACTTGTGACTGTGGATGGTCACAGGCACCTTCATCTTGCGTCCTGAAGAAATGCATCAAGAAGAGAGTCATAACATGGTCATCACCCCGTAACCTTTTCTGGTAAAGACATTGACTTGTGTTATGTCATCAATATGTATCCATCGTAATGTGAAGGTTACGGGTGACCTGAAAATAAGAAAAATTATGTCAAGTTTGTGCCTTTCACGATGGGTAACGTTAATTATGGGCACCATAGAAACGTAAATTGTTGTATGAAAAACTAAAAAAATTTTATCTGTTGATATTGCTGTTTGCACTGGGTCTGCGTCCCGGACTGAAACAAAGCTGTGCAAGTGCTGCAGTCCAAAGCACAAAACGAGCGACTGAAAAGGAGGTTCTTAAAAAAGGAGAAATTTTTCTATTGCTGACTCTATGAAGGTTATTTCCATGTCGGGTTTCGGGAAGAAATTAATGCTGTTTGATGTTAATGCCTTTGACACTGTGTTCATGACTATGTCTGAAGCCAGTTTATGTACTTGCTGCAGACCGAGACACAAACTAAGCGACTCAAGGGCAAGTTAGCTAAAGTGTGTCGAAAAGTTGGCTTATTTCCAACCATGGAAAATAAATGCTATTAACACCTTGAAAAAAACTACTGTGTGCTGCTGCTGTAGCTTCCAGCACTGAAGCCATTATCGCGTCTTAGCTTATTTCTCGAACTGCTAAAGACCAAGGAAAAAGCTGAAGTGCTTGAGAAGCCGGCTGGAAGCGAGGTTCTATGTTAAAACCTATAGCATCTGTCTGAAACAATTTCCGAACACTAAAAAGGGAGGGAAAAGTTTGGTTGTTGATGTTGCTTCTGCCACAGAGGTCGCCACCTAATCATGAGCTCGTTTCTTTAACAACTGCAAATCAGGAGACAACCTAGGCGACCGAAAAGCTGACTTGATAAAGAAATATAAATATCAACACAATCTCTACTGTCTGAAACAATTATAGGTTTCGACACTGATAAAAAAGGCGTATTGTAGCGAAAATGCTTTTGACACTACAGATGCCTCAAGATCTTGAGCTAATGTAAGTAGCAGCTATAGATCCAGAAACAGCTCAAGTGACCAAAAAGCTGACTTCAAAAAAATATAAATATTAACGCAGTATCGACTGCTTGAAACAACTGTAGGTTTCGACACTAGAGATAAAAAGACGTATTATGTCGAGATTGTTTCTGGCACCGCAGGTGCCTCAAGATCTATAGCCAGTTCAGGTAACAGCCATAAATCACGAAACAACAGCAATGACTGAAAGCCAAATTTTTACGGACGGAAAATATTACTTTGTCCTTATCTGTATGAGTGTGTTACTGTGTGAAACAATGAAGCGAAAAAATATTTTGAGTGGTGATAATGCTTTAGGCGCTGGGGCCTTTCCAGATCCTCAACTAGTGGGTATCAGAGCTGAGAAATAAGAAACACCTTCAGCAATCAAAAGCTGAATTTGAAACTGAACGAAATATTAATTCATGTGTTGACTACCGTTAACCGTTGCTTATATTAGAAATGGAGGGCGTTGATAAAAAAATATGATGCATGTGCAGTTTCATACTGATGCCACTTTATCATCCACAGCTCGTTTTTTGTTGAAGAGCAGTAGATTGAGAAAGTAGGTTCAGCAAAAGCAACGTAGAACAACGCGCAAAAGTTTAGCTGGGACGATTGATCTGTAAATTCAAGTAAAAATAATCATAAAAATAATTTGATGAGTGCACTTTTGGCACCATTTCTGTGTCCATGCCTGGAGCCAGAACAACTAGCAGCTGCAGGTCAAGACACAAAACCAGTGACGGAAGGCAAAGATATGGGGAAGGCAAATAAAATTGAGCCCCTTAAAACTGTAAAAATTTATTGAAGTTACAAATGTCAAAGAAAGGGATTTTATTATGTGGCGATAGTGCCTCTGTCACTGACGCCGTCACTCACTCTCCATCCATCCCTTGTTAGAGATGAAGCGTGAGGAACACCGACAGCGACCCAAGGCTTTAATATGAGAAAAAATATCTTGTAAAATTACTTAGACAATAAGGGTTTTTATTGAACAAAGTTCCATAAAGATATGATTGACCTTTGAAACGGTCTGTAAAAAGATAGTTTAGTAGATTCTGAATTGACTAACATGACTTACGCAAACTCCGTCAAACAGCAACCACCGCAACATGTGTCTTGCACAACAAGTTGGGCAAGCCTTTATCTAACAGTTAAAGCAAAAATTCAGGTAGTAGAAAAACAGCAATTGAGTCTGACAGGGTTTATGTGAAACGTCTTAATATAGGTAAAGCTTCGCTATAAGGAGCTTAAGGAAATAGTTTGGTCTGAAATTTCATAAGGTTATTGACTAAGAAATTAGTTATCTGTAAGGACTAAAAATATACTTGCATATTAAATAAGAGGCATAAAAAAATGGTAGGAAAATTTGTTTAGTGCGAGATCTAACATTGAAATTGAAAGGTACACTTGAACTGAAAATATTGGGATCAAATGAAAAGTCACAGTTGAAATGAAAATTTGTTTGAATGAAATGAAAATATACGACTGAAATGAATATTTTTGAATGAAAATGAAAAGGTACAATGGAAATGAAAATGTTTGAATGAAATTAAAAGTCCGGCTGAAAATAAAAATTTTTTCGACTAAAATGAAAAGTTTCGACTAAAATTAAAATGTTTGTATGAACTGAAAAGTTTTCGGCTGAAAGTAAAATATGTGAATGAAATAAAAATGTTTTGACTGAAATTAAAATCTTTGAGTAAAATAATAAGTTTTGTCTGAAAATAAAATTTTTGAATGAAAAGAAAATTTTCGACTGAAATGAAAATGCTTGTCTGAACTGAAAATATTCAGTTGAAACGAAAAGATTTGTATGAACTGAAAAGTATAGTAGAAACAGAAATGCGATAGAACTAGAGTTACATTAGTTTCAAGAGGTCACTGAAAAAAGTGAGAAAAAGAAAGTATTTTTAGGTTAAGGTATTTAGACTTAAAAATTGCCTGAAGGTAGAACTTTTTTAGAGGGTGCAGAAGCGTTGTACAAAGTTTTTTTAGAAATATTTAAATTTCCAAAAAAGACACGTTGAACGCCAAAAATGTACACGTGGTTTTTGGGTCTCGGTTGAGGCCTTGCAAACCACATGCTTCAGACTTAACTATAGCTAATACATGGGTCCGGTTTAGCAGTCAAGTCAGGGGGGACACTCATAATTCTCAGATTATTTAGTCCCCCCAAGCTTCTGTCCTGTATCAAATACCTTAATATTTTAATATTTTGTATCTAAATACCTTAATAAATACTGAGAAACGTGTTGTATGAACTTTTATTATTTCACCAAATTAAACATACAAGAAACAGAGTAACTCACCAGTAGTTTAACGTTCATTAAATGAATCAACTCTCCAATTCTCAATGCAATCCAACAGAAACGCAAGGAAAGCCTCAACCAACCACAGTTTGATAAGCACTTCAGTTTAAACGAAATACTAAAACTGACTGACTTCTCAGCGCGTCTATGGTTTTTATACAGAGTGTCAGTCGTTTATTGTCCCCCGTTTCGAAGCTTCGTTTTTCTTACAGGATGTTATGACGTGATGCATATCTCCTTCAGTTATTTCCTAAGGTAGCGCTTTATACTCGGTTGACTTAAGATGATAAAAGTTTGCACCGTATGAAACAAAGCGACAGAGTTTCACCGTCTTGCGTTTTTATGAAACAGAGTGACATAACTTCACCGTGTTTTGGTTTCTACAGTACAGAGTGACAGAATTTCACCTTGTTCTTGTCACGGGACAAAGTGACAGAACTTCGCGTTGAGTTCATGTCACGGGGCAAAGTGACAGAACTTTGCGTTGAGTTCATGTCACGGGGCAGACTGTCAGAGACTTACTTTGTAGTCAATGACCAGTCTAAAGCGACTTGGAACGCTCGTCAAAGGATCAAGCCAGGCAGTACTTTGCCTCACGACCCCAAGACTTCCAGTGGAGCACTACAAG
>Ga0210059_1011091_pt1 | contig 13829 bp, 5 predicted proteins | sample Ectturendosymbi2_FD_188042 | JGI IMG/M metagenome (GOLD analysis project Ga0210059, IMG submission 188042) | Ecteinascidia turbinata endosymbiont from Florida, USA - Sample 2 (SPAdes) (version 2) | ecosystem: Host-associated > Tunicates > Ascidians > Unclassified | place: Key West, Florida...
GATCGGTGCGGTTCGTTGTGAAAAGGAGGGGATGTTGTTGCAACCTCTCCGGTGGTGTTGCGTTGATTGTGTGATTCACCACGAACGGGATGTGCGTGAAGAACAACACCATTCATATACGTGGCGCGAATAAGCAATAACAGAGCGATCATGGCATGTGAACTCTATTGTTGCTTGCTGCCACAGTGCGAAGCTTTGCGCATATGCCGCTAGGGGTTTCCGATCGCAACAGGACAATTTACCTTACCCGCAAAACTTTAAAACACACAAGTTGTGAGCCCTGCCTGCACGTAAGTTGAAAATATCGCACGTGAATGCTTGCATTTCAACAAATCCGTTCAGCAGTTTTAATTTCAACGTAATAAAACGTCAGTCAATACACGCATTTGCAATGGCATTTTTTCTCTGTTTACGCTGCTACAGCACCTCGCTAGGGTTGTAGCATTTTCTGATCGTAAAGAATACAGTACAAAGACATCGGCACCTTAAAACGCAAAAGCCAACAAAAAGTTTGGCGCACACGTGCTTAATTGAAAGCATAAAAAAAAATGCCTTTACCACGAAATATTATGTTTGCAACGAACTACTTGCTCGAGCAGTGTGGTCAAAATCATTTTGCAGAAAATGTTGTTGTGAAATTTACTTTTGATTTTCTGAAGAAACTTACAATCCGATATAGCTCTCTAACAAATCTAATGTCAACTGCACATTTCCCCATATCCTGACCAGCACAATAGGAAACGTTGCTGCTTTACTGGACACATTTGTTAGCATTGGTAGTACTCATGCACGGATACGCCGCATAACGAAAACTCCTAATCGTCGTCTTTGTTTGACTGAATGTATTCCAGCTGCTCAGTCCACGCTTACGAAAGCACTTGACGTGGCAAGGCTGGCAGAAACGGAGGCACAGCTTATGGCTGATGACGCATTAGCCTTGTCGATGACGCGGCACACACGGGGCTCGGATGTTCATTGCTTGTCAAGTCATTCAACGCGCGCGACTTTTATTGCACAACACTTTTCAAAAAACAACATTTGTCCATGGCACAAAAACTGTCCGAGAACGACAGTGCAAAAAACACTGAAACCTGCCGATATGACGACACAATCTCAACAACTCAACACGTTTCATGAAACGTTTATAGAAAAACGTTGCCGCTTTGCAGTCGACTACAAAGCTGAAGCCTCTGTATTTAAAAACGGAACTGCTTTTCTGTGGAACGGCAACAGACAACTTGTGCTGAAATCTGTTTATCCGATTTCAACGTAACAATTTTCCACAGGGTTTTTACCAATATTTCCGAATTTGATGATATCCTCACTACTGAGATTGCTGTCATGAAAAGTCAAAATGACAACCGGTTTAAAAGTATTCTTATTGCAATGTTTTCGTGTAGAGTTGCGAATGAAGCGTTGCCTTGCCATGCTGACCGATAAAATATCCGCAGCCCCTCAGCGGCATCACTTTTACCGCAACTGGGGACCCTGTCACCCAAACCTAGCACTGCGCTTCTATGCCAAACAATAACACACTACCCAGATGGCGTACCAAACCGACACTCTGGCCCAACAATGTGAATACTCAGCGACGGATAAAAACTAATCATGGACAACCCTCACTTAGGTTCAGAAGAACTCTCGTGCGGCTTCAAATGTGGCAGCACAAAATCATAAGTTTTTTTTCGACAGCAACTCACACCTTTCTTCAGTCTGTGCCGAAATACTTCTGAACAAAATGCACAGGCGCAACAGGATGCAATTCCGTTGAGAGGATTGTCACTGAGGGATGCTTCGATGATACCGCCGAAACTCCTACGACAATGGTAGCAAATACGACAAGTTAAGTGGTGAAAAAAAATAATACGTCAAAGACAGCATACACATCGTAGTAATGACATAACGTTTATGGCCAAAAATAAAACCATGAAAAACGTTTATGGACTTTGTAGTATCCGTATTTCTTTAATGAAGTTATGTGTGTTTAATTTCCAATAATGTGACATTTCTGTCGCGCACCACAAGAACAAGTTCTAGGATCTGCCAGAAATGCGAAGAAGGTGTATTACACTGAAACAGATCAGGCATGCTGCTTGCCTGCGTCAAAGGAGGCGCTAGGCCAGTGTTAGCTTACCAATGGGCAATAGCAACCGTTTCTAAAACAAGTTTGTTCAACGTAAAGAAGATACTACCATTAGTGCCACACAATTTTGGAAAAAATTGCTACTTCGAAAAAAGCGTGTTTGCTATTTAATCATAGCACAAAACAAGAGCACGACGTAACCGTCACAAGCAAGATAGTGGACCAAGCCATTTTTACCCAAAAAACATGGGTCACGTAAGAAAAGGATCGGGGAATACTACACAAGACTGAAGACGACTATGTTGCAACTGACGAGGACCCGCGTAAGAGACCTGTGCGTCATATTGTGAAAACAGACGTTGCCGATCGCAATTTGCAGAAGAGTGTTTCAATGAACTGCCTGGGCTGACCAGAGGTGCAAAGCTTCCGTGAATTAAAACAGATAATGCATTTAATAACTTTTAGACAGTGCACATTTTTTAGAGTTGTTGGAATGTTTTTGTGCCAAACATAATATGTATTCCATAATTTTTAAGAAGTTGACAATTTTAGCATTTGGAGTCGTTTTTTTGACATATAAGGATTACTATCCTAACTAGCGACATATGGCTCGATGTGATGTGGGGCGAAAAATGCTTAAAATAACTTCCCAGGCCTGCCCGTGGCACAGCTTTTTCTGTCCTATGCCAACTTGCGGCTGCCCCATCCTATCCCATGGGATTCCCACGAAACTAGTTATACTAAGCACATTATACGATGTGCATGTCCATCTAGCCTTTACAGAACCGCAGCTAACACACCCCAAAATTGGCCTAATTAAAATTGAATAACAATTTTTTTAGTTGTCACATAAAAAGGGCCCAACAATCTTATTTTCGGCGGCTTTGCACTCTACCCAACGGTACTGAATCTCTATGTGAAATACTTACTGTGCTGTGAACATATAATGGTATTCAATTTCAGAAAATTCCTGCTATATCACGTAAAAGTTTTAGCGATGGTACATGGAACCAATTCTATGTCCACTGTCCCATCCCATGGGATTACCCCAATGAACAAGCCTTCAATTTCCCCTTCAGATGATTTCGCATAGTAAAGGATAGGCTGGGTTTTGGTGTATTACATCAATCAATTAATCGCTCTTCATGCAACAGGGTCAAGACGCAAAGCGATAAGCATACCAGGCAAAAACGCACATGATGAACAACTTATCAATAACAGATCCTTTTGTTTCAATAAGCAGTTGGGTTTGATTAGAAAAAATATGGTAGAAGACATATGAAATGTGTTATCACTGGCGCATACTAATCGCCAGTAGGTAATGTTCAGCTTGCTGTTACTCAAGGTTGTCGCACCATACCAAGCACATGTAAGTCCAAGCTTCATTTATGCTGATTGCGAATCCTAAATGCCTGAGCCATAAGCGTCGACTTAGCTTAGTAGTACGGGTAATCTGTCTGTAAATATTTGGTTGTAGAATAGGTAAGCAGTTTCTTGCAAACGCATCTATCTGTCTATCGCCCAAAATGTTTTCCGTTCGAAGGTGGTTTCAAAACTTAAATGTAACCGACAGTGACACTGCTTAAAACTACTCGTTATGCATGAAAAAGCTCATTATATTCATAGATTCAAGTCATACGCGTCGCAAGGAATTTTTATACTGCATCATTAGTCAATTTTGAATAGTGCCGTGCTGAAATTACAACAATTGGCCGATAAAAGCCAAAATTTGCCCGGAAAAATGTCTATTTTTCAAAACTACATTCCGTATGGCTGGCTGATCTCGTAAGAAACAGTATGTCTATTTGGGCCATGCCATCAGCAGTGAACTGTATGGCGGTGGTTAAACATCAATGCTGCCTGTGTAATAAGCTGATGGAACAAAATGTGGTTTAAGAGGCGGAAGACACACTCATGTCAGGCTATGACATTCTGGGCGCCCCGTGAGAATATGACGTGGATCGTACCACAGAATGAAACACTTAAACTGGATCCGTCCTGGAGCATAATTGCGTCAGATTATATAACGTTGAGGTTGATTCGCAGTGATGCACAAAAAGCTGCGCCAGCGGTGAAAACCCCACGCACTTCAGGCATTTTGAGAAGGTACCACAAACTATGAGACTACTCCGCTCGTATCAAAATTGCCACGTTATACCAGTTCAACGCGCTTGAAAATACTTTTGTTAATTCTATAGACACCTCTGAAGAAGTTTAGAAAGTGCAACAACACGTAGCTTCCAAGAAATCACTATTTTATTTGTGCACCGCAAGTTCTAGTGCTTGAAAAAAAGCAACACCAGCTCAAAAAAGTATTCAACGACCAAATCGTCTTTTTGAGCTTTCTCTGTTAGATAAAAGTCTTAACAAATCTGAAGGTATTGTCGTTAGCTGTTTAGGTTAATTGTCAGTCACGTCAGCCCGACTAATGTAATATCGATGGAAGGGCATGATGCACGCCTGCACTCAAGTCAAGTGCGTGTCTCGTTTCATAACATATGCCAACAAGTGAAATAATGGGTTTAAACAGCTTTCGGCGTTTCATGAAATAAGCCAGATTATGATATTGCATTTTTGATTCAAAGCGAAATTACTCTTTTGCACAAACACGTTACCCGTTGACGAGGTGAGCGAAACAAGACACACGCTTGTCAGCAAGAAATTTGACAACACAACATGGCACATCACTCAGCAGTTACCAGTTGGTGTTGCAAACAAGGTGAGAAGAATGATCTTATTTTCTGAAACTTGGTATTCCGTCAAAACTTCAATAGCCTTCAGAGCAGTGTTGCCGGAAGCTGCACATACGTTAATACATATATCCCGTTACAGCGGATAAAGATCACATCAAAAAAGCTGAAAACAATCGTCTTTAAGAAGCATTGGTCGTGCGATTGTCGCTAAATTTAAAGTAAAACAGTTAATTTGTGAATAAGTTGCTTTTGAAGAACTGCCTGCAAGGTGTTGAATAGGCTTTATATTTTTTCTTCACCATTCGCTGCTACTCGATGGGTAAAGTGAAGTTACGCTGCTTTCAAGAAATAGCAGGCGCTAAATGATCAACACAACTATGTGCACCGGTTTTTGATTAAATGAACAACTCAAGAGCAAAACATGACCTTGCAAACCATGCGTGTAAATTGGCGTATAATTAAAATTTCGAACCAAAACAGGCGTGGTATGCACAATCTCCTTTCCAGATATTTACCAGGGCTGCGGAGTCGGAGGTTTTTGGGTAGAGTCAGATTCCTAAGAACACCAGGAGTCGGAGTCGGATTTTTTTATTGCTAGTTGATACTCGCTTCTTTGCCATTATTGAGAACCTAACTTCATGCACGTTATGTTAAGGAGTCGTAAATTTTAGAAAGGTCGGAGTTGGACATTTTTCCTCCGATACTGCAACCCTGATGGTTACAAATAACAATTAAGCTTGCGTTTGCGTGTTTTCACGATGAAACTGTTTCTCCAAGTCATATGCGCAAGTTAAAAACGCCTGATAATGAACACATTACCATGTTGTGACGTGATAAGCTTTTGCTTGTAAACTACCGCGTTTCTGTAATAGTTGTTCACCAGCAGCTGCGTGTGTCTGCACCAGCAGAGCGTGTTAGCTCTCATATATTTCTTTGCAATACAAATGCTACGAAAACAACAGTAGAACAAAACACGATCATTAAAAGTTAATGTGGTTATGCATTAGAGCTTGACTTGTATTAGTCGCTTGAATTCAATAATGACGTTTTTGGCCTCGGGCTTGCAGATCTCCGCACAAAACTCGTACAAAGTTGTGCAGTTAAAAAACGACACCAACAACAAAGTAAATTGCGTAAGCAGTATGTACAATAATGCATCGTGATGCTGTACCTGTACTTTATGATAAAATATATCACTTCCATATAATTATGCATTACGATACTTACAAAGAATAGGATACATCAAAAGAACATTCCTGTCCGCTATGTCTTTCGGAAGTTTTGCATAAAAAACTTTGGCTTCATTATTTTCTTCATCATTTTGGACAAGGATTTTTCCAATTCTAATGGAGCGACAACAGTCTCGTAGTCCCTGTTCCATCGCTTCTCCTGTTTTGAAGAAAGAAAAATGTTGTACTTCATGACTACTACAACCACGTGTTATTTTTTATTACTTGTAACATTCACCTGCTACAAAAATCTTAATAAGACAAAGACAACCATGATTGAAAAACACATCTAGACTTTCTAAACATGATTAAAAACCCCGTACTTTAAAATTCTGAATCAATGTTACCACTTCAGTAATATATTAATATCAACGGAAAACAGTGATTGTAGAATTTGCTTATAGAATCTCATACTTGAAATTTACCGCTTCGGATAATGCTCACACCACAGTTCCCCTTGTCAAATTTGATGCCATCATAATTATACCCAGACGGTGTTACGACCGTCTGTTTGGAGAAAGGAAGCAAGTTCAAACTTTCTTCAATCAGCAGACGAATAAGGCGATCTGAACTGAACACAAACTCACTGCGGGTAGTTGATCTAAAAACATACACAACAAACAAATTGATATTCATATGCAAACACACCAAATGCTGTGCGAGAAACTCTACGCCATGGATGTTTAAGCGTATGGAAGAATTGAAGTCTTTCCAGAATTTCAACTGAGAAGGCCGTGTGATAGTTCTCGAGAAGAGAAGGTTTTAGGTGTACAATGTACATGACCCAGTTGGAAAGTCAACAAGTCTAAGCATCTCCAAAGCTGAATTTTATCATCATTCATAATTGCATCTGAAACTTCAAGTTGGTTTGCTTACTTACGCCATAGAAATTATTTGCATACTTTAGGACATGTCAATTCTTTACCACAGACCTTCCTTAATATAACAGAGATAGCAATAGCAATCATTCATACAAAAGTTTCTCAGTTTGTGTGCTTGACCACATCTATACTTGCAGCAATCTGTACTGGTAGCAATCTGTACTGGGTAGCAATCTGTACTGGTAGCAATCTGTACTGGTAGCAATCTGTACTGGTAGCAATCTGTACTGGTAGCAATCTGTACTGGTAGCAATCTGTACTGCTAGCAATCTGTACTTGTAGCAATGACTTGTAGTAAGCAAAATTTACATGAGGCATTATTTGGTTATTATCATTTGAAATTTGAACATTTGAAAGGATTCCTGCTGATGATACATCTCAATCACACAATTTTCTTTTATTTTAAAACTTATGGAAGTTTAAAAATCAATAATGAAAAGAAGCTGATAGCCATACGTGAGTTGATAAAAAGGTCGGATGAAGATGCATGTTGTTCAACAAAGGCACATACATTGTTTCTTATCAATGTATCAACTGAAAAAAATTAGGAACTTGATGTGGGTAAAACACTTGTCTCTGGGGATGTAATACAGAATTTGATAGGCATTGTCTTAGGCAATGCAGAGGTGTTTAATTATAGACTCTGTGTACTTGCATAAGAATTAGCATGCATACTTTGGTATGCAATATATGCAAAACACTGTTTTTAACTGCAGTAACACATTGATAAAATGCGCCTCTGAGCTTGTCAGCTGCACAACAAAATGACTTCTTGCTTTCCTTTGTGTGTCAATGTTATATTTTAATATGGCATGAAATAATACACCAAGATACTTGACCTGGTCGGTAAACTTAGCAAATATGCCATTCAGGTGAACAACTGATGTGGCAGGCAGTTTGAACTTGTTTAGGATAAAACATTTGCATAGTTTGATTCCTATACCAACTTAAAGTGCAGCTATATTTTTTTTCTTTGGAAGTGGTTGTGGAACCACCCATGGATCTTGTAATTTAAAAACTTATTTGACCGCACCATCTCGCATTACGCTCTTCGAATAAAGTGGTTAGTTTGTCACTCAAGCATCGTTGTCCTGGAAGCACAGCGGATACGTTTCAGATCTGCTGTGCCAATGGTTTTCGGTTCGACTCTCACCTTGGTGACAAGTAGTGACTGGTTGCGCATTTCAATTCATGGGACCAGTTTCTTCACTTTTTTCAAAACTTTCCAACTTTCGCTTTAGGGGTTAGTGTAAAGGTTACGGAAAAGTTTACCTTTTGCGTTTACTATGCTTCTACCAAGCCTACTGCATTCTCATCGTGCGTTATTGTCACGTTACACTGTAACGTGACAATAACTTACAGGTGGCCAAATAAGGTTTCAAATTTAAATATCCACGGGTGATTCTGTAGCCACTACCTTTTTCTTTTTTCATATATAGGAACACAAAAGGAAAAGTGCTAGCTCAAATCAAAAATTCTGCACAGTACTTGAGTACATCCCAACAGAAACAACTAAAATAAAGGATTTGCTTGTCAAATCCAAGGACATTCCAATTACAAAAGTCAGACACACATACTTTACTATTCAAAGTTACAAATGCTGTCAGGGTTGGAGCAATGGTTGACCATTTTTGTTTTCTTGTGTTATTCAATTACTCTCATGATATGGATCACGAGTCTGTGAAAAACAAACCGACAGAGACATAATATCTCTTGGTTGTAGCAATGCCTACTCAACACCTGCCCCAAGATCTAGTAGTAGTACTAGTAGTACAGCCTAGCACTTTAGTGAATTGCAAGAACTGCTCAAACGATGAAGGACCCATTGTTTTGTAGTCAGGTTTCAAGGTTAGAGGGCAAAATACGTTTTTGAGGGCAAGATTTTTGCTTTTGTTATTGTGTTTGAAACAAATTTTTCTGAGCACAACAAAATTTGGGGAGGAACTGCTGCCGAATGTAATGTCCTCCCGTGGCTACGGTCCTGGTTGTAGCACATAATTTATTATCTTGCAGAACATCAGCTACCATACAGAGATGTTTTCCACTTGTGAAAACCACTTCGCCAGCTCACTAAACAAGATGAATGAAGTTAGAAGCAGTAAACTACCTGTCTCTTATGATAGTCTGCAATCGACGGACTTGATCATTAACCTTAATCAAGCGCACATGTTCGACGTTCTTCTCAAGAAAAGCAGGAATGCCACATGTTTTTGTTTCATTCTCGTTAAGCGTCATCTCACTGGGTTTTTTGTCGGTGCTTCACACTGTTTGATGCCGCGCTGATAGAGGCATAATTTTGGTGCCAAATTCGCCTCACTGGCAGTAGACTGTTTTAAAAGAATCTGCGCACATGCATTTGCGTGCCTCGTAGAGCGTGTCAATTATGAGCAGTGCTGCCACAGGCTTCTCTTCAAAAATAACTTCATTCAAAAAAGATTCGCTAGATCTGAAAAAAAATCACTAGGTTTAAAATTTTTTCTTCCAAGTTCGCAACTTTGCTTGAAATCGTTTAGTTATTTACTTTATCGTCCAAAAACTTTTACATCATTTGCACGTTTCTTAAAATAGATTATGCTGAAGCCTGGATAATCGTAATACCAATAATCTTCAGGCTCTTTTCAAGAGTTGAAAAAGGCACCACTCACCAAGCCCGCAACCAGCTGACAATATCGGGGGGAAAATGATTATAGCTTTTTGTACCTAACAACTAAACATGATTTTTAAAATTTCGGGAGGAATTCATTGCTCGACTGCCCCCCACTCTGGTTGCTGGCTGCCACTCAGAGAGTACTTTAGACGAATCACACCCTAGCATTTCAGTGATTATTTCTACTGCAGTATTCCTGCAAAGAAATGAAAAATGCCGTCATGACGGCCGTCATTGCAGCAACAAAGAGCGAGCGCGGAAGTGAAAGCATCAAGCAATGAGAAATTCAAATTAGAAACACTTGTTCGTTCTGTGTTGTTCGTTCTGTTAATGCAAAACTAACCGAAGGAAAGCAGCATATCGCTCTCTGCGCCAGGTGCGTCGTGAACCGCGAAGAAAAGGCAAATCACTGTTCATCGAGCTGCGTTCCACAGAATCTTGCGATCTTTCCTTTTTTTGGAAGCTACAGTAAATTTTTTCAGTTCACTAGTTTTGGAAATTTGATGTCCTGTAATTAATTGTGATGGCTGCAGAGATGCCAAATATTGTACAAAGCTACAGACGAGCTCTGGCTATGGCTGCTGCTGCATTATGTATTGAAAGTGGATTTGACTCAGCTGAACAACTAGCATTGGAAACCATCAATGAAATACTTCAAAGTTGTAAGAATATGGTTTAACTTTTGTTGCTAATTATTACTATTAGTTTCTTGACACTTAGCATTTGTGATTCAGGTGTTCAAATATATTTTCATTCAAAAGTGTTCAGCTGTTTTACTGTTGTGAATTGTTTTGGATGGTGCTTTTGTATACAAATGGTTTGCATTATGTTGAAATAAATCATTTTGATTTTCCAGCTCAAATGATGTTGAAACTAAAAACAACAACAGGTTCATAACTTTTATTGTTCAAATATTTTTATGTATTCTTCTGATCCCTACAATATGTTATTGTTATGATCTGAAAAATATTTTTAAAACATAAAATCAAACAAGGGAAAATAGTCTTCATTCATTGCATGTGAAACTAGGCCATAGCCTAGTAATTTTTTTCATAAAAACACATGGTTTGAAGTGTGGTTGGCAATGCATTGCTTGCGCATATCAGCTAAAGCCTATTGCCTACTTTTGTTGTGTCATGATTAAGCATTTTTATTTTCTTTTGTTCTGTTACTGACCTCTGACATGGAATGTGAGTCTAAGACAAATAATTTAATAAAACCAAAGTGTGGTTTTCATCAGTTATACGTTTGAACAACATGTAATTTTTGTGAAAAAATCAATTCAATGCTTTTGGTACTTAAATTTATGGCCATTCCATTTCTGTTGTGAAAGACAGCATATCATATGAAATATGCAGCTGGTACCATGCACTGTTCGAGGTACTTCACACTGTGAAGCAAACACCAAAAAAATCTTGTTGATAAGAGCATTGTGCGGTCTTCTTTTGAATAAAAATATTTTTAAATTGATCGTGAAATACACTGAAGAAGTTGAATTGAGCAAGGCGTAGTTATATTCATACATCTTCCTATAACTCAGGTATAACTAAACTTAAGGATCATTTTCCTAATGTGTCTGTTGATCTATACATAAATAGAAGCCTTTTGTGTAGTTCTAGTGCTTAGCAAGACACAAAGGTAACATGAAATAGGTTTTGCGTCAGTTTCTTTAAAACTCTCTATCCTAATTATGGTAATACTTGACATTCTTTAAGTTGTTTCAGATGTTATATGTATGGTTTTCAGATAATGTGATTAATAAGTTTGTTTATTGTTTCAGTTATCACTGAGGCTGGCAATAGCACCAGATCATTTTGTGAACACAGTGGAAGAACCCTTCCAACTGGTCGTGACGTGACATGTGCTTTGGCAGATATTGGTTTCTCTAATAAACATTTAGTTCAGTATTATAGACGTCCAAGAAGAATGACCTTGGCCCAATGTAAGAAATAAAAATATGAGAAATGCTAAGTTTAAATACTTTTGAATCATTTCTGTGCTTGTGTGCTGAACAGTGTGTACTTCATTAATACCTTTGGCACCGGGTATTTTGCTACAAGCCATCACCTGGTACCAGGAAATTTTCATGATTTTTCTGTACTTTTGCCATTCATCCAAAATATGTTGCAATTGAAGCACAAACAAACACAACACATGCACCATAAAAAACAAAGCAACCTTTCTTGCTTTACCTGTGTGCAACATTCCAAAACATTTCTACAACAATCATCAGTATTGCAGGAAGCTTGTGAACGTAGTATGGGCAGGTTGAAAGGAAATACTGTTTCAAGCAACCACTTTTCTCTTAAATAATCTGCTTTTTTACCTCACAATATGCACATTTATGTACTTACAACAGAGGAAGATTATGACCGGTATCCTGCAAAAAATATTTTCAGCCAGATACATTTTTAAGAAGACTGGTACCCCTCACTGTCTGCACTATGTACTTGTAAAAATGTAGATTGATAACTAAAATGTTAAAGTGTTAAAAACTTCTGTTTTGAAGTTTTTATAAGAAGTTTTGGTGAAAGGTCTCAACTGCTGTTTTTTTTCACTGAAACATTTTGAGACATTTTGGTCACTGAAATATTTCAGTCATTTGTCTCACAGTTGTATTAAAACTCACCATAACAGTGTTTTTTAGCCTATATTTTCAAAAATTCTGACTGAAATAGCTTAGTTTTTTTCAGTAATTTCAAAAACGTTTCGGCTTATGACCAAAAAAAGCAGCTCAACTGAGGCCACTTGATTTGCAGAAGTAGCAAAATTATAGTGCAAAAAGTTCTTATCAGAATCTATAGTATCAAACATCTGATTTGTATGTCAGCTTCCTATGATTGTATTTTTGAAGCAAAATATTGACATTATCTTGTGTTTAAAAAGTTACTTGAATGCAAATGCAGAACAATACTATTTTCTTCCTTCAACATGTTTTGAAACATGAGTGTTTTACCCCGTCTTTTTAGTACTTGAACCAAAAGTGTCAAACAAATTTTGGAAGGCTGTCCAAAGTTGAGTGCACTAGGTCAGATTGGATAGCAGGATACTTGTAGATTTTTACCTAAGGAACTGGAAATTATACCTGAATCAATATTTAAAGCAGTGGTTCTTAAACTTTTAGTGATATACCTTTTGGGCAATATTTTGTCTGTCAAGTAACCCTTGATTGTAATAATGAGCACTGTAGATTAAGAAATGTGCCTATAATTATTGCACTTTAACATTAAAATTTCATTATAAAGATACTCAAAAAATTGTGTATCCCTTAGAGCACTTTTGCATACCCCAAGAGTATGCTTACACTCATTTGAAAACCACTGATTTGAATCATTCATCTTCTAATGAATGTTTGCATTAAATAAACTTGGTTGCAACCATGGTTGTTAAAAAACTTGATTTTTAAAGAAAACACCATATGGGAACCATTTATTTTGTATTAACATGAATACAACAAGTATTTTCATTGCAAGTGGTGAGTTACTGTATTCTGTAACTTATATATGTAAATAGTAATCAAAAACCGAGTCTTTAAAATTTCATAAGAAGACATAATCTAATATTCTATTTTTTAATTTGACATTATTTTGCTGAATTGAAAACATTAACTCAACACCGTGTTTTGATACTTGAAATGGCTATAATTTTAATCCACACAAGATAGACTAGCTACCAGACTACCTTTAATGCATTGCAATTATGAATTTTGACTTACACAGTTAATAAACGTATCTTTTGCAGGTGTTTTCATTTTGGAAAAACATGGTGGGGTGCTTTGACTGTTTTTTAAAAACCCTGGTGATATTTTTGAGTTTGGTAAAATTATATCAAAAAATTGTATATTGAGTTGGGTAAAATTATATCAACTTGTAATGTATGACAAGGACATGTTGAACGAGTCAATTACAACCAAATAGTAAAGAAACTGGTTTTAAAGGCTTAGCCTGAACATGCGGAATGAATGTTGTTAGCAATTTTTGTTGTTAAGTAGCTTATGCAGGTTTTTTTGGTGTTTCTATAGTATCGAAGGTATCAGAATCGGCAACTCCTCCTGTGCTTCAAGTGGGACGTAGGAAAAATTTTCCGTCCTTTGTATCCGAAAGTTATAACTATCCTGCGTTTCCTGATCCTCACACTTATATTCGCACTACGGTGAGTTCCTTTGTCCTGTTTAATTTATTTGTTTGTGAGCAGACACGAAGTCCATAGTATGAACACACACACTCTGCAGAACGCAGGTTGATAAAAACAGACAATACAGAACGTAGTACAAGACATTGAAGCCGGCGAAATCAC
>Ga0210059_1011092_pt1 | contig 13829 bp, 10 predicted proteins | sample Ectturendosymbi2_FD_188042 | JGI IMG/M metagenome (GOLD analysis project Ga0210059, IMG submission 188042) | Ecteinascidia turbinata endosymbiont from Florida, USA - Sample 2 (SPAdes) (version 2) | ecosystem: Host-associated > Tunicates > Ascidians > Unclassified | place: Key West, Florida...
CAGAGAAATCGTGTGGAAGTCAACGCTCTACTTCGCCTTGCAGAAACTTCATTAGAACCGCGTTTAACACGTATGATATCAAACAGACAGCAGCAAACTTCTCATTAAATTGAATTTTTCATACTTCATTTGAATTGCATATTTTTGTCGTAATTACATTTTGGGTTGATTTTGAAAGTCCACCGGTCCGCAAAATTTGTTTTGAAAGTTTACCGGTCCGCAAACTTAAAAGGTTGAGAACCACTGCCCTAATTGAAAAGTTCAGCCACGGCTCTGCAGAAGCTAGTCATTACAATTGCACATGATATAATGTACTTCGTATTAGCAGTTTGGTGGTAATCCCATGATAGTCACAAGTTGCATTGAGATGGTACAGAAAAAAAGAGTCTCATGGATAAGACTCTCTAAAAGTCATGTGCGCAAAATGTCATTGTCTGCTCAATTGTAGAAAACTTTTGACTGACCGTAAGATGTCGAGCAGGGGGGTGTCTCAACCGCATCAGGGCATGTAGATGGGCATAGTTGCTCCGGTTGGGGTGTGCTTGAAATCATAGAACTTGATACTCTTGTTGTTGACTGCGGCAGGGTTGACTCAGGTGTGGATGAGGGCACAACAGAAGCTGGTGCCGCCGAAGTCACTGGTGAAGTGGCACCTATGTAGGACGGGAAGAATGTCTTGCGATAATAGCATGTTTCTAAACCTTCGTGATTCGCTTTCTATAGACTATACCTGTTGTGACTGGTTCTTCACTTCGATACTCCGCTTGAAAGCCTTGCGCACTTCCTCCAGAATCGGTAGAAAATACTATGAACATTTCATGGCCAAGCGAGTGTACCATACTGTTGACCAGATTACCGCAAAACTTTCCCAAAAGCTGTCCATTTTCGTTGCTGGGAAAGAAGATCAATTTAAATAGCATGAACTCAAAATCACTTTTTTCAGTAATCTTGCAATAAAACAAAGTTTTTAAAGGCGCACGGGGCGGAGTTGGTGGAGGTAGCAGCTACTAATTGGTGTAAAAAAATCAGTCAAAGTCGGTTGAGTGTGAGGGCATATGATGCGATCCCCTGCCACTGGCGATTTGTTTTCAGGTCAGAGGAAGCAAACTCATGGCTCTGGTTACTGACTTTCGAGATAAATGAAATGAACCATCCAAACTTGGGTAGAATCTCTGAAAACGAAGGAACACTGAAATGTTGACGTTTTTCTGGCTTTTTGGGTATTTTCACTGCAACAAACGAGCTTTTACAAAGACTACAGAAATAATCGTACTCATGTGAAGGAAAATTAAAACCAACGAGTACGGAGACAAATCAGATAGTGAAATTTTATCATGGCAAGCGCTTTCCGCTCGTCTTGTCAAAAAGCTTCCTGGAAGCTCATGTCCATAATTAGAGCAAATATGTTGAAGAACCAACCTCACCTTCCAGAAAACACTGACACATGGTCAAATATGCATTGTGGATCGTCCTCCACAGCCAAATTCACAAATCGAAGAACTATTCGCGCTCCCGGTGGTCTCATTATTTTCCAGGAGCATCTGAGATTAGGTTTGTACCCTGCGACATCTTTGTACCCCGGACTTATTATGGTTCCTGTTGCACTGGTCAACACCGTTGTTTCCGGGCAGACATCAGATCGTTGCTCGGGAGCTGGAGCTTCTGCAATTACATTTTGTAGTTGAGAGAATCAATCCCTGAGAAATGTATTTTAACAGAAAACTGCAAAACTCACTTGATGGAAGACTAGAAGTTGTACGCCGAGGTTGTGTTAGGAACTCAGCAGAGAAGCCGATGTCATTTCCACTGGAGTCAGTGGAAAATATTACGAACATTTCATTACCATTGAAAACGATTTCATTAGGAACTTGAGAAATCTGGCAGTAACGGCCAAGCGACCTGTTATGGAAAATAACAAAATCTCCTCTCTCCGAATAAAATTCAACTACTATGCTATGGTTTCTTTCCTTTCTATACAATTCAAAAAATAAGAAGCAAAGTGGGTCCAATAAACTTCTTCGTTTGAATACATTGAATGTTGTCGTATAACACATTATGTTAACATTTTACAAACTGATAATAAGGATTTTATAAAACAATGCTTTTCTGCTGTTTGCAGGAAACTATTTTTATTGCTCAAACTGCTTTGTTCCGGTTTATACAAGGCTTGAGGTTCAATATTTGTATTGTCAGTGCAGTATTAAGTTGTTAATGCAAGGGAGCATTGCCTGATGTTATAACTATTATTTGCTTTCAGCAATGCAGCGACTTTTAGAAAAAACACAAGCGCTAAAGAATGTATGAAAATGGTTAGATAATGGCGTGACTTGCTACTGGTTAGGTTTTTGAAAGTCAAGATCAGACAATTCGCTTTATGGCAAACACCAAACAACTTTGATACACCAATGAACAATGCAAGGCCTTTTCAGAACCATAAACTACGTTTGAAAGCTTCTTATAGTTTGCCCTATAAAAATATTATGGACTCCAGACGGAAGCCAGGTTGATGGCTAGAATCAACCGTGAGTTTGAAAGACTGATTTTCTTCAAGATAAACGCATTTTTTCAACACTTTGTTGGATTAAACATAATAAGATTTAATCGGTCGAGAAAACCAAAGTTCTCGTTTCGTTGAAAACGAAGTTTGAAATTGAAAAGTTCACATCCCCGTTTTACGAAATTAACACCTAGAAACTTAATTAAAACTGCGGATATTCAGGTACGTCTTCATTTTTTGTTTGTTTGTGCTAGTGTGCCGAAAATCTCCACTTTTTTCTGTTCATCGTTTAGCATATATTGAGACAGGACAAAAATGAAAGATTGTTTTTCTGAATTACGTCTCAGCAAGAAATCCTTGAATGTAACAGAAACGAAAAATATTTGCAATCCAGAAACGTGCCTAAACCGAAGTCAACCCATGACTTTCAACAAGTTAGATGACCAGTTCCGTTTGAACAAAATTAAAAATTAGCACCAGTTCTACTTTCTTGACCGAAACAAATCTCAAGGATGTGATATTACTTTAAAATCACTCACGCAGTTTCGTCAGAGTTGCTCCAACCGCCCATGACAGTTACTGCGTCGTAGCGACAATCTCGTGACTCTTCCAACTTTAGCTTCAAAAATCTTAATGTTATGTCGCGATCAAGAGCAGTCCGTATGTGCCATGTGCACGTCAAAGCGTTGGGATAGTTTGATTTTGGAAAATTAACGCTGTGAAAAGATCCTTGGTCATCATTCAGCATTCCTCCGCAGGAGTCTCGTGCTGCAAAAAAGATACCACAAAGGCCTGTAGTGCGGTACCAGCTTCCTCGTGTTTGTCTTTAACAACACATAGGCAAACGATACAAGCACTCCAGACACAAAACGAAAGTGCATAATATGAAACTTGGATGACACAACCTCACATTTTGTTGGTAATTTACAATGGAGGTGTTAATCAGCTTTCAACTAAAAAACGTATTTATTTGGAACTTTTGGCATATTGCTATGTAGTATAAAGAAAAATTTGTAAGTTATATTGCTTGTCATGAAAAAGAAAAGTAGATATCGAGAGCTTCTTTTCAAACAAGACATGCCGTACGTCTCGTGCTTATCGCAAATATTGTGCGAGGCAACAGGTGAAAACTGAGACTTGTCTTTCAAGAAATCTTTGCGCTGCATTGGTCACTCGCAAACCAGTTTTGTTTTCGCCCTTTGGTTTGTTCGCTTAAAAGATTTGTTTTTTCCGTAAAAAATGATCAACAGCTACAACCGCGAAAAAGCCGCTGTTTATGGTTTTGATACATTGAGCAAAACGTGCGTAGTTGTAAAATTTCCCAGCACCATTTATTGATTCATCGCGGGTTATACAAAAACGTAGGCGCAGCCTGACCTTGCTTCGCAACACTAAAAACATTGCTAAAAGGGGTACACTGAAGTAGGTTCTTAACAAAACGTACGTACATTCACAAAAAAGTAATTTCATGCTATCAGCCCAGAATATTTGGGTGCAACGCCAGGAAGGGAGTTTCGCCAAAACAGTGGCGTAGATCTAAAGCAACATTGCTGCCTTATCACAGAACAAAGGAAAAATTGAATTCGTTTCTTTGTTACGGGTCAAAGAATGCAAACCAATGAGCAAAACAATCATTTTCAAAAACTGTGCTATAGGGATGCGTACATTAAATCAGTATGTAAGTTACGCACCTGTCACAAATGTAAGTTGACCATATCAATAAACTGGTCCTATGAGGGCTACTTACACTGTAGACCATGAGTCGGGAACTTTTTGGCTAAGGGAGCCATGAAACCTACATATTTTCAATTGTATTTCCGTGAGAGCCGTATAATATTTTCAGCACTTCATGCAACTAACTTATTTAACTAACGTGCGCATTTTTAAGCAAGTCAACAATTTTAGACAATGGTAAATGAGACATTGGACTGACCTTGAATCACAGCAATAGAGTTTTTAATCGGCTAAGTTTGGTACGATATGGACTTAAATGACCGTCTTATGTACTTTTGCGTTCGGCAGTAAAGGAAATGAGCTTGGTTGCAATGTTAGGTTGCGATGTATGCGTTTATGGCACTTTAAATATACGCTGGTATGCTGAAAAAGTTTGTAGCATAACGTCATGCAAGCTGCCAGCGACGAGCGTCACTCATTTCCCTGTTCCAATCTGACATGGAGCATCGCGTATTGAAAGCTGAAAGGAAATGGACACACACAGCAGGGGTGCCCAACCCACGGCTCCTTACACGGTTTCATGCGGGTCTTACGTAATTACCAGAAGTCCCACTAAATAACATGCATAACAATAAATTGCTTGTAAAATTCTCTCAATGTCATGTTGGTGTGTGATATTTACAATAAAACTAGCTGAGCAAAGGTATGTGTTTGTGTGAGGAAGAGACGGGATAATGTTCATGTCTACCTGTGTGTATGATGTGGCTCTTTGCGGATAATACAGTAAGAAATGTAGCTCCTGGTCTCAGACTGGTTGGCCACCACTGGTACACAGCCAAAGGGTTTTCAAAATCCGTGCCATCAGAATTAGGGTATATTTCACACAATCGAGAATAACTTCAAATGTGGCCGTCTGAAGGAACAAGTGAAAAATAACTCTTGTAGTGGTGAGATAACCTACCCTAGGATGTTGGTGTTACCCTTTCATTTCGGAAGTGCAAGCTTTATTAGGTGCGGCTCATCGAATGTGCATCATAAACTATGTGCACTATGGCCAGGGACGCTGGAGAACGAGGGCATTGCCCCTCTGTCTTTTCAAAAGGGGGGCAGGGGGGCGGAGGTGCGGAGGTGCGTTTTCATAACGAATTCATAGGTAATTTCATAGTTTATTAAGATCGGCTTGAAACATATTTACTGCAGCTATTCGCCCACCCAGAACGTTCAGAATGCTTTTTTGAGGTCAACATTGTCGCTGAACAGAAAGAAGCATAATTGGTAACGATTTTTTTGGTTTTCATAAGTAACCATTGCCCTCAGCTCTTTTACTTCCCCCCTGCCCTACCGCTGCTCCGGCGTCCCTGACTATGGCCACGTTCAATTAAGCTAAGTTTTTGGAAAAAACTTTACTCATTTACTCCCAGTTTATTTGCCTTGAGGTCAACACTGCGTTTACCAAACTAGTCTTGATCAACAAAAGTTCAGACATTCTATTTGAATAAGAGCTGATGATGCCTACTGCGCAGGCGAAAATGTATACTCTGTAAGATCTTAGTGTCTGATTCTTTGCTGGAAAAGGATTCCTTTCGATAGACAGAGTTCAGAGATTTGTGAATATACAGTGCTAAATGTGTGCCAATGATGGCCAAGAACAGTTCATAATCGGATTTTATAAGATTTATGAAAATAGACGGTTTTATGTTTACCTGCGAAAGTGCCTAAAGATAAATGTTTGAAGAAATTCAAATATTTTGGCTAGATAAATTTAGAATGTTGCTTGAAACTGAGCAATAAATTTCAAGCGCGCCTGGACTTCTGCAAATCTTCTGTCTTAATAGGATGGCATTTACACACCAGATGTATTTAAGTTATGAATAGCCGTGTCGCCAGCGGTCTACGTATTGATCGGGTACATTGAAAATGGAAAACCAGGGGTTTCTTTAATAGTTCCTAGAATGTATCGCTGCTGCCTGCATGCTTTGTCACTTTTTCTTAACGTACGCTAAAAAAACATGCTTGATGTGATCCTTACTTGCAAGAACAGGTGCAATCGATAGAAAAATTGCCATAAATCCAGTTTTCTGAGTGCTATCGTCACTAGAAAATTGTATTAACATTCTGTTTGATGTTGATTTGACGTTGCTTGGGCGAAAAGGTCCGCAGAACTTTCCCAACGCTGGATGGTTTGGGCTAGGCCCGTTGAACACCTCCACGCGATCATAGACACAATTAGAACTGCTTTCCAATGTGAAGTATCTGTAAGGTTGTTGTAAGTTATGTTATTTTAGGATCGTGTTAAAATACAGAATAAAAAAATCTTTTAAAGACAGACATCTATTTTCAGACATGCTCTTCTATCTATACAGCTTTTTCTATCATATAGTCGAAGTTGCCTGTGCTACCAAAGTTTGTAGTGGTAAAGACCTACGACCTATGTTACGACTCTGTTGTTTGGTATGACAAATGGTCATCCCAAGTCAAAAAGCTATGCGAATGCTGAACTCGGCTCAAGCTAATCAAATCGGCGTATTATGCAACGGATTTTGGAATCCAACTTACGGCAATTCTTCCTGCTTTGAATTTGAGTAAGGTAAATTTACAGTAACGTACTTTATCGCGGTTGGGCGAAAAATGATGACTTGACGCTTTTTGGTCAATTACTTCAATCACGACGCTTGCCGTCACAGCAAAGTAAGCAGCCGTCCCCTACTCCATAAAATTTAAACAACTTAAATGAGTCTCAATCAATCTAGGATGGCCGAAATCGGTCGTTTTCAACCTTTTTTGTCCCATCATCCCAATTATGTTCTCGACATGCGTTTATCGCCCTCTAGATCATAAAAACCAAACGCAAGGTAGTTTTTTAATTTTAATTTAAGTAAATGAACACGTATAAGCACCACGCCCTCAGCGTGTGATGGCTGTGCTTGGTGACGTTCACATAGCTTGGTAATATTAGGAGACATTTTAGCAAATACCTGTAAGGTTCACTTGTAAACCCCTCGCTTTTGAATTGATATGCAATTTCTTTGCTTGGAGAGCATGAGCGTCACAGCTGAAAATCCTTTTCTAACCAGATATGATGTAGTGAATGATAAGACCCACATCCTGGTTCCATGCGTAAGAGTTGGTATCTGCGAGCTCTGCCTTGCACCAAAATAAATCATATAATTCTTCGTTGAATAACATTTTGGATTCAGCAACGTTTTGCAAGTCGATCAACGGGTGTGGCGATGTGAATATGTCACATGCAGTATAGCCCTGAGTTCTTGACAGTAGTGGAAGAGTGTACCTGGTCGAGCGGGCAATATCTACTGTACTGCTGTTATGCGGAGGATCGTGGGTTCGACTTTCTTTAGTTGACTCAAGTCGACGCAGCATTGTGGCTACAATACTGGTGTTGAATTTCATCTTCTATGGAAGAAAGTTCTGCAGAAAATGTCCTAAGTACCCAGCTTGGAACGTGGAGGTCAGCAAGATCTGAATACCGTGTTATCATATCTTCCACGAGGGTACCTAAATGCGCAGCATTTTACCCTTTCTTTTTCAGTAACAGCATTTTCACTGAGATTCGAAAACTGCCATGCAAAAGAATGTTTCGAAGCAAATTTTGCTTGTAGAAGAAAACCCGAGCAATAAATGAGGTGATCACACTCTTGCACCTGACGAGAGTGATTATTTCTAGCTGAAGTATCTTGTTTACTTCATTTATGGCTGGGAAAATATCAACTAGATAAGCGATATCATTCATCATTGGCTTCACTGCTCCAGTCAATTGATTGTCAATGTCAGTGAGGAGTTCGACAACTGCATTATAAAGGCAATGAAAGCGACTCAAACAAGCATCCTTTGCAGGCCCGTCGCCAGGATATAGTAGCAGGGGGGGCCAAAAACCAGAAGGGGGGGCACATTTTAAAAATACTGCATTGGATGTATGCAGCAACCAGGGCGCCAAACGTGAAATGGGGGGCACAGATTTCAAACTGGAAGGCCGGGCACCACTGCCCCCACCAGGTGACGGCCCTGATCCTTTGAAAGCTTACGTACTATGTACTGTAGTAAAAGACGTTGAAAATCTTCACTGTATTCACAAAAATGTGGGAGGAACACTCTATCACTGAGAGCATGAGGTTTGATTTGTTGACACATTTTACGACAATAGCCTCCTTTACGACAATAGCCTCCTGATACAGTTCTGTACTTGAGATACCGGGCAACCAAATGCTACCTGCGAGTCACATAATGCATAGCAACAAGTGCAGAAATTACTCCTTTCAATAGTGCTATGGATCTTCCCAACCACAGCTGGCGCACCACCTGTTGCGCATTGTAGTATAATCCTCATTGGGATATCTTTTTCTTATTAGAATTTCTCCCTCCATTCAAGATACTTGATGCCGGAGTATCTGTAGGAAGACTGACTGCAACATCATTTCTTCTTGACGTCGAATATTATGCACAAAACGCACATATCCCAACAGCAGCGATACATTCCCATCCAACGTGGATTCATCTATTGCGGTGAATGCTTTTTCACGGACAGAATCTCAACAAGCTGCTTCAGCTCATCATCACTCATTTCATCAGTGCGACGCTAAATGCCATAATTGTTCAGAAGCAGAGCCTTCAAAACTGAGGTAGAGGTTGTTGCGCAACCGTTTCAATGATACTTTTGCGCCTGGTAGCACAAGATCTCCAATAGTGTGGAGTTTTCGCAATTAGCAAGGAGGTGTTATACGACGCAATAAGACCATCACCCTTACCCGTGTTCGTCCTGATAAACAGAGATCGAATTGCAGATTGTTTTTACATTCCGAAGCTTGTTGAAGTCGCTGTTTGGATGTTTTCTTTTGAGACGATCTTTTGGCCGACTGGGCATCACTGCCTCATGATAAAACAGTATCACATAGCAGGCACATTGGTCGGCTTGAGTCATGCGAAATAGTTGTGAAGCCAAATTGTAAATAACTAGTGTCACTACTGTCATATTGCCGAACTTTTACTTTCTTGATCTTCAGAAACTTTGAAGAAGGTTGGAATGAGGTAACTTCATCAGGTGATGCTGAGGACACATTTCAAAACTTGTAAAACAGAAGATGCTCCTCACCTATTCAGCACTTTCTAGAACTGAAACAAAAGGCTAACATGTTCTTTCCAAAATATATTGTACAGATTAGCTATAGCCTTTATTGTATTGTGCTGCGTCAAAACAACTTCACGGCTTATCAAAACAGTTTTCACTCTCAGAAACTCCAACAATGCTAATCTTGAAGTTAGACATCGCACTAAAAGTCGTCGTACCAGTGCAACTTACTATAAGTCACAGTTGCGGTACAAACATTTCGATTAGTTATCCATTTGTGTTAATGAAAGTTTGAATGGTCAAAGAAGGATGACTCACACATATTCTTTGCAAGGCTTCTCAGAAGGACACGGTTCCTTGCTTAGCATAATAAAGCAGGCTATACTATGATATTGTCGGGCCAAACAATCGCATTCCAAAGCTTAGGATTTGAAATCATTGTGACATAATCAAATTAAAATACAGGCGTGTGGAACATTCGCAGTCAATGTTAAGAGCTTTAGCACCAAACTCCATCAATTATTTAAAATATTACACTGATGTAAGAAAGAAACAAAGAAGTTGAGTGTGTGTATAATTGGAGCCTGTCGAAGTAAATCAAACAATCGTTTAGCGTTTTCGCCCCCTTTGTAGATTTATTGCCCGCTTCGATTTTTTCACCTATTTCATTTTACCACGTTGAGAAGCACTGCTCTAAATTCACTCCAACGTAACACTAACTTAAATGAGATATGAAAACAACACATGCTTCTTAAAATAACACAGTGGCAGAAAAGGTTTTCACATCAGCAGCAAACTTCAACAAATAGAAAAAATGTACATGATATCCACAGCCATTTGTCGCAAAAGTCCTGCAGCAATTTCGTAGAAAGTTTCGAAAACAATTAAACAATACTTAGCCATCGGCATCGAAATTCTCACAAGATTTACGTGCTTTCATCGTGGTGCATTGTTTTCAGCAACCACTGCTCTTCTATACCTTTTTATACTGATGTTCGACTAGCGTAAATAAAAAGTGGCCTAAGTTTTCAGCAGTTTCCTAAAATTTTGCAAATGGAGATGCTTCATGTATATTGTATAGTATATTTTAAAATACTTTTTTAAGCTAAAAGTGCTATTGCTGCTTCTCTTTGGAGCAGTAGACCTGAATTGCCATGAGAAAAATGGGAAGATGGAGTCTGGAGATGTTGATAGCAAGTTTGGTACTTACATGGGCAAAAATACTCAGCTTCTATTTCAACAGAACGTTCAATGAACAAAACATTTGAGAAACATAAGCAAATTGCGCAAAGCGCATTAACTTACTGAAATTTTAGCAGTATCGTATGCTTTTCTTCTACTGTAACTTGCCAGTGACAATTAGAATTGGCATCATATTCATCAGGAAAGTTGGGTGATAAAATGATTCCTTGGCCATCAAGAATGGTATGGTTGCATCCCGGATAAATGCTTAACAAAAAGCACAATATGTCTCAACTTTAAATACATCAACTCATGCAGATAATCTGATACAGCTATGGCACTCGCCATAGCTTTCGATTACCATACTGGCAAACTTTTCAGACTGAAAGAATAAAATCACAGAAGATCATGGTTGCAGAGGGTAGGTTACAAAAATAAATAATAAAGCTAGAACTTCGATACCTACAGACTCAATTTTCTTATCAATGGTAGATACACAGCTGTTCAAGCAAATAAGATTTGCAAAAACTCCAGCAAACGCATAATAAAATGTGGCGAAACATCAGTCATGTATACGTTGCTGTAAAATCACAGACCATAGAAAGTTTTACAAAACAAAGACATTTAAAGCAGTGCCTTGACTGACTTTTTTAAGCCAATCCCACTGACATGGAGGGATGTGTACTGCTTTAAAGTGCGGCTCTAATGATCTCTCGACAATTTGTTAAAAAGTTTTTCCACTAGTTTCAAATATGCACTTCTCGACCAATTATGTTTCAGTTATGTTTCAGATAGGCTAGCCAACTTGAATCCGCACACATGAAACCATGGCGTGCATATTTTCGGTAAAAAACTTTTGTTCGCTTTGGTGTTGTTCCGAACAATATCCTTAACACAAATTGCGAAATATATTGCCTGACGACCACGTTCAGATCACACCCGTAGTAAAAACAGATTTGAACAACAAGACGATAGTCAGCTTCAGCCTGAAGAAAGTTCTGGCAACCTAATGGTAATTCTCTGGCCATTACATAAAATTGCCTACCAATTAAAAGGATTTTCCAATAGAAGACAAAAAACATTTTAAAATGAAAAATTTACCAAGTCCATTTCGGTCCTGACCGCTGAAAAGTAGGTTTAGTCGGTAGCGTACCTAGGGGGAGCGGGAGGGGCGGTTCGTTCAGGGCCAGATTTCTATTTCTGGCCGCCCACAGGCTCTAACTAGAATTTTTTAGGAATACCTATTTTTCGCTGCAATGCTCGGCACCACATCTATCAGATTCAAAATAATCTTCTGCTGTTTTCTCTGACTATATCTTCTACAGTATTCCCTTCTGCTATATTCACTGAATCTACAGTAACATCATTGATGCAGTTGGATTGACTAGTAGTAGGTTGAGAAGGTGCGAAGAAAGTGTGTAACCTTCGTGTGCTGGCCAAATATTCTTCCAGACGCTTTGCTTTTTCCTTGGCTAGTTCTCTATGGGCAATTGGGCATGTCCACCTAGTCTTTTTCTTTTTTCAGACATCTTAAATTTCCAATCAAGATTACGAAACACTGATACCCATCACACTGGTCGATAGCCTAATTCAAGTCACAGCCTCCTCACATCACAGCCACCCGAATGTACTGAAAACAGGAAAAACAGACAGGCAGATAACTACAGAATGCGTGCTGCAAAATGCCCAAGCAAACCAACTCAAAAAATATTTTACTGCTCCTGGAAATTCTATGGGGAAATGGATGATCCAGGCCTGGGTCCACTCCGGGTTGCACTCTGTGGATGTAGCATTTTTTAAGTGTAACGAGGCGCTCGACAGAGCAAAACAAAAAAGCGGCGGTTTTGTGTCTCCACAAAGGAGGTATGAAGATATTGTTTATAACTTTGTCGTCATCACCGATGATGACTGAATCGCCTGAAGTGTTATTTACCGTCAATTCACAATGTACGTTCTTACTAACATTGCTTTACATTTATCTTAACGGATTTCATGCGCAGTTAGCCGCATGAAACATCATTGGGGCAGCACAGCGGACTCAGCTCAATATTTATGACGTAATAACGTTTTTGTTCGGAAATCTTTGACTACGGGTTTTTGTTGCTTGCAAGGTTTCAGGGATTGATGAAGTAAGTTTGTCTTACTCCATTCAAATCAATTGAGTTCATTCACAGTTTCAACTGACTCACTGCAAATATAGCCTTTGAGCTTCGTGTGTTCCTTACCAGTGAGATGAGTATGCAAGCTGCGAACGCTCTTTCTTCAAATTCGAGATGATCAAAACTTATGTAGGGGACCAATTTATTATCACGGGCCACATGAATTGTCGAATGTCATGGGTGAACCTCAAAAAATTCTAATTTTTTCTATGATGAAAAATACAACGAATACACATAATGTTTTTTTAAGGAGAATAAGCAGAGAAAACTACGACAAGAAGCAAAAGTCTTCTCTTGACTTACTGTCCATTCAGGCCGGCAACCACTGCAAGCAACCCCGCAATTGTTCACGCCCCGAAATTTTCAAAAACATTATAAAAACGCCAAAAACGTGTTGTTAGGTAACCAACAAATTCCAATCACTTTGTCCCCTCGAAAATATCAGCTGTTTGCCCAGTGTGCAATCAATCACTAATATTGCAGTTTCGTTTTGACGCTATGTTGCGTCATTTGGGCAGAAAAAATTCTGACGCAGGCCATATTAAATAGCCATGCGGGCAACATTTGTCTCGAAGGCTGCAAGTTCCCCGTCCCTGTGACGTTGAATGTACAATGAGCCAAACGAGGGTAACCGATCTCGCGGTGCTTTCAACTGAGCGAGAACGTGTTGAAACACTGAACTTGGACATGGTCATGGAAGAGTTTGCTTCGAGGAAAGCAAGAAAAATCAACGTATAGCAGTAAAATTCATTCATCCACAACCAAAGGCGCAGCCAGGGGGGGGCTGAAGGGGCTTAAGCCCCCCCCTTAGCGATCAGAATATTGATGTTTATTTTCTTAGTTTTTCACCAACATTGTACTGTAAGTCGAGATCAGGTGCATTGCAAAATGTTCTTTGGCAGTACCACAGGCGTAGCAACACATTCGTTATCAAACCAAACGGTTATGAATTTTCGAGATTTGAGAAATATTGAAGCAGCTTTCTTCATTCCTGCGTGTTTTGCACTACCATACATAACAAGAGCTGGGTGTTGCCGTGCTCTGCCAGTGTGGAAACAAGCATGACATTTGAACTACCAACAGTGTCGATTGATGTGTAGTTTAAACGTTACAAAGCTGGGACATTCCTAATGTACACACGTAGATGATATGCATCAGTGTTACCACTTCTGATGTTTTGAGAGAAATTTCTGATGTCTGATGTTTTGGCAGCATATCTGATGTTAACTGAGCTGTT
>Ga0210059_1011093_pt1 | contig 13829 bp, 9 predicted proteins | sample Ectturendosymbi2_FD_188042 | JGI IMG/M metagenome (GOLD analysis project Ga0210059, IMG submission 188042) | Ecteinascidia turbinata endosymbiont from Florida, USA - Sample 2 (SPAdes) (version 2) | ecosystem: Host-associated > Tunicates > Ascidians > Unclassified | place: Key West, Florida...
GCAGAACAAACCCCCTATTGAAAACTTTCTGGCGACGGTTCTGACCACACCATCACACCAACCACACAAGCAAACCAGCAAATCCACCACGCAACCACACCATCAGAATCACCACACACCACACAACCACAGAAATTCACAACCAAGGGGTATGTTCAAATGCCCCTTTGTTTATTCTCGCTAAATATGCAAAGAAGCACACTATCATCTGTAGCGCAAACTACCTGTTCGAAAAGTTGTGATTCACAGCCCGTTTCCCTTCACGACATCACAAGTCACTTGTGCTCGAGCAAGTGTTATCTTAGATCCCTTCTGCGCTCCTCACTACATCGCCATATGGCAACTGCACCGCAGCAAGACCTGTTCTCCAGCACACAACCGCAACCTGGGGTTCCCAACGTCCTTACTTCGGTCTCTAGTCAGGCCTCTTCTGAGACTCTCGTTTCCTCCAACAATCCCTCTGTGTCCACTCGTGGCCAGCTTCTTGCTTCGCCTGCAATTTGCAGTAGTGTTGGTCAGGGCCGGTTTTAAGCCTATTTGACCGATTTCGTCAAATAGGGCCCCACGCCTTGAAGGGGCCCCGCGCCAGCGACGACAGAGTTACGGTTTTAAATTTATTTGTATTCGAAGAGAAGTATACTACGCCACAACTTAAAACGTGCGTTGTTTTGCTTCGAGCATCGCGTCGTTGCTTTATTTCTAGCCCGATGGATGCTAGTAGAAACCAGAGATATCAAGAAACTCCGGGATGGAAGTTTCTAGATATCCCTGGCATGTTTTTAAGATACAAATCCAATCCAACAGTTTTATTTCAAAATACAATGCAAACTGAAGATGATCTCAATGCATCAGAAGACAGTACCAAAGCAGAGAGCTTACTTATGACCGAAAAAAAAACAATCCCAAACATGCAATGATACATGATTCGTGACCGTGAGTACAGTTGTAATTAATATGTATGATGACCCAATTGGCTGACCAGGACATATAAATAAAAATGTAAGAGATCACTTAACAATTGCAGATCCTCTAATATTCCAGTGAACAGCTTTTCAAGAAATGAAAAAGATTGTGTTTTTGTTTTTCAAGGTTTCACTGTAAAGAAAACTTCCAAATGGGGAGAGTGTTGAAAGACATTGGATTACGCACTTTCAGTTTTCTGATTAAATTTATTTATTGCTTTTTCTGCAAACGTTTTAGTGAGAACACAACCAGTGCATTATCAACAAATGAATTCAACAACTTGTCTGATCTTAATGCAAGGTTATGCGAGAATGAAAATTAAATGAATCGTTTGGAAGCCACATGGAGTTCTAGGGGTTGCACCAAAGACTTTGTGATGGGGAGACAATTTACAAAGAGCATGAGAAAATCGTCAAGGTTTTAAATGATGTTCCAGTAGGTGCAAGTGAATTGTATCAACTGTTATTACCACTATAGCTTAGACATTTTCAAGAAAAAGCTACGAAGAATGACAACCTAAAAAGAGTGTTGTCATATGAAACAGAAGATCAACCTTTGGATGATCCGAAAGAAGCGTACAGACACCAGCAGTGTTTTAACTTAGTGCTAGACCAAGTAATTCAGTCCATAGAACAGAGTGTAGATTTGAACAACTTAGAGGCCATGTAAAATTATTTGGATTTCTCAGTAACTTTCAAAAGTATACAGGAGGCATAAATAAGGAAACACACAGCCAAATCCAAGCAGCTTTGACACTTATCACAATAAAACAGAGCAGCTTACTGATGGAGATGCAGTTACCAAAAAAACAAAGATGTTGATGGCTAACTGTTGACTGAAGAACTTGAAGCCCTGAAAACTTTCTTCCCTCCAGTATCTTTACGCCCCATGCTCTGTTTGAATACTTGCTAGTGTTGTGATCGGCAAGCTCGAGCGGCATGTGCGCAAAGCTTCACACTGTGGCAGCAAGCAACAATAGAGTTCACATGCCATGATCTCTCTATTATTGCTTGTTCGCGCCACGTATATATATCGTTGTTCTTCGCGCACATCCCGTTCGTGGTGAATCACACAATCAACGCAACGCTACCGGAGAGGTTGCAACACCAGTAAGCAATTGACTTACAGCAATGGTTTTTAACCTTTTCTTTACTACGCCTCGTATTTGTTCTTTGTTTCAAGAGCCCTTAATTTACGACGTAACGACGTTAGATGTCGATGTCACCAGGGGCAAGAAGCAAGTTTGGCTCTCCCATGTTCGAGACTGAGGTCTTTCGAAAGGAAATGTAGCCTACTGCGCTGAAGGAAGTAGCCTACTTGTGACATTGTTGGGAATTTGTGGCGTACCCCGCAGCCATTCGGCGCCCCCGCAGTGATTTGGCGCACCAATAGTGGCTCGGCGCCCGGGGAATTGCGCCTCCCATGCCCCTCTCGTTACGCCCCTGTGCTGGTCCATCTAGTCTACCTACTGTGTCGGGAACCGCTACGTCCGAAGTGCATAGGCGTAGCCAGGGGGGGCTAAAGGGGCCATGCCCCCCAAAATGTTTGGAAAATATAGTGATATTGTGGTTTTAGAGGAGTTTATCCAAAAAAAGTGTTAAATCAAACATTTTGGCCTTCCGCAAATTTTTTTCCCCAAAAAAATTTTTGGGCTGGCTACGCCACTGCCGAAGTGCCCCTTTTTTCAGGCAAACATGGCTTAAAGTGCACACAGCATTGCTTCAGAGCATCCAAACTTGCATCTTGGAAGTAAATAGCGTAGTACCAGAATTGGTATTAAACAACCAATTGACATTGTGTGTTATGTAAGGCCTTCTCTCCCACACGCAACGTGCTAGACTTCAAACATGCATCGCAGTAACAATGAACACACAAATACATCAAAGTACACGAGGATATATACGCAGCGTAACCTATATATATACCAACTCTGGCAATCCGGCCTTATAACCCCACGATTAATTACCAGTGTTGCCATTCTGTTATGAAGAAAAACCCTAGAATTTACCTTGAAAAAACTCCAGAAAATAATAAAAAAAAACAGACATAAAAAATGTTTGAAAAAGGTCAAAACCAAACTTCAAAATCACGCTACCGGTACTTGCACATAAAAATTAAGGTAATATGCATTATTTACATCATATTTTTAACAAGTTCATGTGTATTTTTAAACATACGGACAATCACAATTTAGCCTACAAGTAGGCTAGCTAGCAGGAAACCAAATGTATGAAGTAACATAAAAAAGCAAGTTAGATCTTTTCTAAAAAACGTTTTTAATGTTTTCTTATACTTTCACCTAAATGCACAAATTAAACATGCACATGATACATTCAAGGTCTTACAGTTTTCTTTTCACCCTAACCATTGCATTCATTGCAATATTTGACTACTAACATTCAAAATTTTACATTCATATCACAATCAATGCGCCCGTAAAACAATGAAGAGATTCTCAATCACAGCATCTTCAAAACCAAAAAGGCATTCCAAAATCATGCACAAGCAGTCCTTGACATATCAGCGATAGATTAGAGTGCTGACCTATGCCTAGCTAGTGCTTAATCTGTAAACCATTATATTTCAAACAATTTGGTTAAGCCTAGCCCTACTACCCATCTGTACTGGCTACTAATGACTCTGCACATTATATTACGTCTGTGAAAGAAACTACTGTATTCTTGAATCGAATGGAAAATACAGTAATACAACATGCATTTCTAAAATTTAACCAGAGTCAAAAATCCCAGATTTTCAATGAAAACCTCAGAACCCCAGATAAAACAGAAAAACCCCAGATATAGTGAAAAAACAGCAGTGGCAACACTGTTGATTGTCCTAAACTAAAATCTAATTACTATCAGCATTGCTGAGAGACTTAACACTACTTAGCAACTTTACAACTTCCTTCGGGGCTGTCTGCAGCACCGATTTTCAACTGACGTGGATACCGCATGTGCACCCGAAACCAAAGTAACAAAAGCGAATGGAATACCTTAATTGTTTAGACCTTGGAGTAGTAACTTGTGAGTGTCGGCCAGACCACACGCCAAAGAATCAACTACTTTTACGTCAACGAAGCAATTTCAGTGAGTGAGCATAGAGCCAGGGCGGATACAGGTTTCGGCGATTGGGGCGATCGCCCCCCCTAACACCTATAAAAGTAATTTTATTCACCATGATATTGTACAATTTGGAAAACAATGTTTGCGATATAAGGGCATAATGTCGTCCATTGTTTTGTCCAGGGACCAACTTTATGGGGGGGACATGTCCCCCCAACTTTTGGACAGGGAGGACGTAATATCTTTTGCCCCCCCAACATTTTGTGATAAAAATTAATGCAGTTGTGAAAATTTCATGTTACTTTACTGTTGGAAATGTTTCCCCAACATAAAACCAGGGAATATATGAGAAAAATGAACAGCATCACTGGATTATCTGTAGACACAGTATACAGATTTCCTCGGTAACCTGAATTGTCATGATTGTTGAAAATTGTGTTGGTTAATTTGAATTACCGAATCGATGTGCACATGAACTTCGCTCCGTCACGAATTCCTGCGCTGGTCTGTAGCCTGCACTCAGAATACGGTTGCCACAAGGCGCGTAGCCAGGGAGGGCAACGGGGCAATGCCACTCCCAATTCTATAAAATATTTGAAGTTTAAGCCCAAGAAATACTTCAGTGCAAATCAACGAAACTGCCTCAAGGAACCCATCTTACTTCAGCTTTTAGTTGGATAGAAACTTGTATCTGACCATTTGAAATCATCAATGACCGCAGGTAAAAACAATTGGAGTAAAGTTTTTTGCAGCTGTTTTTGGAGCACCAGCTTGCTGTATCCTACCTAATGCTCATATAAGCTTCGTTCCAAGACCATCGCAAATTCCTCTCTGACAACCGTGGGTGTTACAAGTACAACCTATCCTTGTTTCCAGTGCCAGCGTAGCCTTAAATCAACATCGTAGATTTTTGCTTTTGCACAGTTTTTAAATTACATGCGTGAATATGGCATTGAGATAAATTTTATATGCCATGAAGCTCAACTTTTGGCTACGAGGCGATTCAGTTTCAAAGCAGGGTTGCCAGATCTACTTTTGCCAAGGGGCCAAATCTAGTCCAGAAAAGAGCCAAATGCCAAGACAAGGAGCCAAAAAAGGGCCAACCATTTTTTCCAAATTTATCAGCAGTTACAAAGTCATATGAACCCATACTTAGCAATTTATTGAATGGCAATGTTCCTCAATCACAATTGCAGCGCAACAGCAAAAAAACAAGTACGTGATGAAAGATTGTAAGATAACAACTTAATTTCCACGTGTCGCCATAAACTGAGATAAATTTGTCATCCTCGATAAGTGTTAAAGCGATCAACAACAATCTGAACAAAACCAACAAATATCTATTTGCACCACCTGAATAACACTAAGTTAGGTATCACAACAGTTCTCATCTCACTGCTACCTGTGCAACCGCAGCAAGTAGCAGGTATTCTGATCAACTTACTTTCACATTAACTCAGAAACCTAAGGATCCTAACAAAATTTTGGAAAGAAAAACCTTCAAAATATAGGAATTTGGTGTAAATCTGCAATAAATTAGTCAAAATAGTTAAAAAATATGGTTTCTCAGACAGGACGCAGGGTGGTCAGATCTAATTCTTGCAACGCAAGGGGCCAGTCTATCCTGGGAAAGGGCCAAACGAAATTTTTGGGGCCAGAAAGTGTTATTTGGGACCAAATTTCTGAAATTTGGCTCAACAAGGGCCAACCTGGCAACCCTGTTTCAAAGTCTTCTTCACTGCGCCATAGTCACTGTTTAGGAACAATAGCATTCATTCTAGATATTTATTTGTGATGACATGTATTGTGACGGTTCAATCACAATTATGTGGAGCCTTAACGTTTTCATCAATGATTTCCCTTTACCTTGCCGGCGTGTAAAAAATCAGTCTTTTCAAGATGTTAGACTCCGACCTGCTGTACATAAGCTCAGTGTTTCAACCTTCATCTGATGTTACTTGCTACCCTATCCTACAGTAAATTATTTGAAATCATTTAACTGCAGCGAGAAGTGTCAGCATCAAGATCTAACGTAAGTAGCAAGATGCTTTATATTTTGCAAGTGCTGAGGGAATTGACACTGCCATTACTTACAGATACTGAGATATTTTGCACAGGAGTGGATATTAAAACTTAGGGGCAAGCTCTCATAAAGGGGCCCCGAAACATCGCTATTGCGAAAGGTAGATTGGGATTACGTGGATAAAAGAATTAAATTTATTTCACATTTCAATTTATGAGCTAAATTCAAGAGCATAAGATACATACGAAAGGAACAAAAATTTGTTAAGTTTTGCAGCTACATATTTGAAAGCTGCCTCCTTTGGCACATTTTCCTATAAGTTTTGCTTTATTTTGAAAAACATGACTTGCTTCAGAGCTTCTTTAAATGTGGCTCTAGAGTGGTATATAACTTTCTGACTAAACAATGGTGCAAAGCTCTCAAGGGGGGAAGCACGGTATCTCTGAAAAAGAGGGGCCCGAGGCGACTCCTTCGTTATCCTTCCCTAATATCCATCCCTGAGCTTGCAATCTCTCTTGTTGGCAAAGCACATGTGATTAAAATGAAAATAAATTTGAATTTTTTCCCATTAGGGCTTCAAATTCCGCAGATAAGTTATTGTATTTTCGAGAAGCCCGTGATTTATACAAACTTAATTACGTGCAGTGCTAGGCTAACTTTACATGCAGCTGAGCGTGGTCAATGCGTTTTGTAATACTGGGGTTACGATTGTGTTTACAGTTTATTTCCATCTCATATTTCATCGAAATCAGTTCAATTTAACAGAGTCTCATCAGGCAATTTAAACGAAATAAGTTTAAAGTAACTACAAAGGTTTTGCGGAATAGGTTGAGCATAGCCAAAAGATCTTATGGATTATCACAATCTACACATTTTTCAAACGCGTTGAAAGACTCTAACGTTTACGGTTATCAACTACATACGTGAATTAATCGCTCAAAAATTAGATGACAACGGGATCCATTCTATAAATGAATTATATTGGAATAAGAGCTGATGATGCCTACTTCGTTGGCGAAGTACATACTCTGTAAGATCTTAGTGTCTGATTCTTTGCTGAGAAAGGGTTTCTTTTCAATAGACACCAGGATCCACTTCTTATATGCGCGAAAGTTTTGTAGAAGGCCTACTTCGGAAGTCAGTGCCTCAGCAAAGCAGCTGCTCGGCTTCGGTTGAACGTGCTGTGTTGGTGCACATCAGAAGCGTGTAAATACAGTATAACAAGCGCAGTCGTAATGGCGGCCGCGATGACTTCTTGCTCAAGTGCACTACTGGGCATTGAGAGGTTTATTAGCGTTTATGCAAGACAGGTTTATGAGGAAATGATGGCATTGATCCAAAGTAGAAGCTTGAAACTTCACTATCAATACTTATAAAACTAGTCAATTCAATGAAAGCAGACTTTTAATTTGTCGGATTAAATCTGAGCACATATGTTCAGGAGAAAACGCCAGAAACATGCACGTTTCATGGATGATGCTTTAAAAACAAGCATTAAAAATATTTAAATGTTGAAACTCGGTTGGTTGTTGTTTTCCGCAGCCCTAATAAAATTTGATTTGATTTATGTGGTGGTTGTGAGCTGACCCAATTTGAATTACTTACCACAATTGTTGAGCGTAATTGTGTCTACTTAACCCAACTCTCAGAATTAATGCGTTTTCATATTAAAAATATAGCACCATTGTATATACTACTAGTTGCTATACCACAACCATGAGCGTAGCCAGGGGGGACCACGGTCACCAAGTTATATCAATTCCATAATGTGCCCCCCATTTTGCCAATTTTACAAAAAGGTCGTACTACAGTTGAGTGAAGATGGTGACGTCATCGAAACGCAAACAATAAAGATTGTCCCCCCAAATTTTTTAGCAAACTCGGTCCCTGGTTTTGTCACACCAGTATTTAAAGTATAATTCATCTTTCTTACAATAGCGAAGTTGTTATGAGACTTCACTGCCAAATCATTACTGAAATATCGCCCCCCCCTAAACTTACTGACTGGATCCCCCTTGCACAGAGCGCCTACTTATTAGTTCCAATCGGCGATGGTATCTTTTACAGCGTATTGTCTATTGTTCATATATTACACTTTTTTTCCGACTTCAGGACTGAGGGCCCCCTAAATGTTGGGGGGCCATAGCTATAGCCCAGTCAACCGCCCCCCTTAATCCGCCATTGCTATTCGCTATCGGAACTCACTGTCTCCCTGCGTTACTTATCGCCTACTACCGTAACTTGAAGTGAACACATGAAGATTCGTTGGTATGTTATTGTTACGCAACAAAGTCTAACAGCAAAACAATCTGCACGCAAGTTTCGCAACTTGCCTCTGCAGACAGGCAAAGCAGCGAGCATGAGTGAATTGCAAACGCATCACTGCACAACACCAGGACAGTGAACCTGGTTCTTGTGCACTGTGGGTGTCATACCGGTGTCAAGCGAAATTTCTGACTTCACGCAATGTACTCATGCACAGAGTAGTATCATACATACCAAATACGCTGTGAAAACTGATGATTAGGGCTTAGGGATACGTGTTTAGGAAAGTGTGTCGTGTTGGGGTTTGGGTGGGAAAAAGAAAAATAATTGAGGTCTGAGACTAAGTCCAAAATTTTTCAGTGCTTGAAGTTATTCCCGAAATATAGCTTGTTGTAGATACTTGACATCTAACCAAAATGTTTTAATTTAGACAACACACATCAAAAAAGTAATTTCCAAACTTTATTTTCTTATTCTAAGAAGCAAAATAACTGATGAACAGTAACAGGTCAGAACTTTCGCTTGACACCGGGAAATAAACTGTCAATGCAAGAATGAAATCAATTTAATCGGTAAGCTCCTGACTTCAGGTTTGCTACAAATTTTGAGTTCTTAGTTTTTCGAAAAGGTGGGGTGGGCGAATGACGGTTTACCCCCTTGCGGACGCCCATGCCCTTTCAGTCGTAATTATAGGCCCGTGTTTTTTTGAAAACCCCCAATTTCAAACTTGTGTTGTATTGAGTTATCTGTAACACAAAAATGGTATGTCAAATGTAATAAACCCTATAACAGGGGAACCAACCCGCGGGCCTATGCCCGGTTTCATATTTACAATAAATGTAGCTGAGAAAAGGTATGTGTTTGAGTGGTGATTTTCATGTGTGCCCATACGTATGATGTGACTCTTTGCGGTGACACAGTAAGAAATGTGGCTCATGGTCTTTGACTGGTTGACCAGCCCTGCCCGTTAATGACATCAATGCCGTATTAACGTCAAACAATCAATGTTGTTACAGTGGCCTATGTTTGATCCCGCGCAACCGGCGCAGCAAACACGGCTGAACGGCCCACAACTGGGCCGAGGTCCACCACTCGGCACAGTGTTATTCGTTAAATAACTGGATTCCTCATTGGTGTAAAGTTTCGAGTTTTAATTGGACAACTCTGGTGCAAGGAACATTAGATATCACAGGCTACGAGTACGATTTTATATGATTGCATACCGCTTATTCTATTATTATACAGTGACAGGATACAACACAGGTTTACAACAGTGGTGTGACTGATGGGGATGCAGGGATGCGAACCTCCCCCTTACAAGCTAAATGCAAAAACTGAGCCTTCGTTTTGCACATATTTTGGTATTCAGTACTTTTTTGGTTTTCAGTGAAGTTGTTGCTTTTTGCGTCTTTGGATGTTGTTTTCCGGTTATTTCGGGTTTTAAAATGGAAACCCACATGCTGATGTATTTTCATTTCTAAACTTTTTCTGAACGTTGGCGAGGGGCCCCCTGCGGTGGTCAGTGGGCCTCTTTCAGCTACGTTTCCCACCTGGTTAAAACCTCTAGCTACGCAACTGGTCTACAACTTGATTTTCCTGAATAATTTTTTAATAGGCTATACTAAAAGTGCTTACAATCAAAGTGGATTTAGCAACGCTACCTACACAACAGCCAGCTTACCAAGGCAAATGCTGACAACGAAGCTATTCACAATGCATTTCCCAATGGTTGGCTTTAGTAAGTTGTGGGTTGTGTGAAGATCAATTTCTTTGACGAATTAGATAAATATTGAAAGGGGAAATGTGTGAAATTAGTTCTTCGTGAGTTCAGTTCTGGTGTCACTATATGCCGTAACAAAGGTACTCAGTCAGATTTGGGGACCCCTTTTCGCTGGCCCCGCCACCCCGGCGGGGGATACGGGTAGCCTTCCTCCGGCTCTGGTCGTGACTTTTGTATAGCCAGGGCCGGTCTTAAAGCCGATGCAGCTGCATTGGGCTCGGAGCCTCTGGGGGGCCCGCGCCATGGTGTTGAGGCAGGTTGTTCATTTTTTCCGGATACCGTACTCCTTGCGCTCGAGAATCGTAGAAAATGCTTATGAATTTAATTGTTGGCAAACAATTACCTCGTTTGAACGAACGATTAATTTTTCTTACCGAACGTTATCAAACGTACTCAATGCTCATGCTAGCGCGTTATGTGTGCGCTCTACCATGTTCTACTGTTTATGACTGGAACTTGATTGCAACTATTGCGAGTTAAGACTGCAGTAGACCTGCAGCTATTGCAAACAAGGTGTGCAGTGATTCAACTCGCCATGAACAAGACGAGACGAGTTTCTGTCGTAGAAACTTTGATGATAATTCATAACGTTGTTCACTTCAGTTCTCGAAAGATCTTTCTGGTTTGGAAAGTTTTTGGTTGATTATGGGTCATCTGCATTTTGACAAAGGCTCGACGTAACTTTGCACTTGCGCTCGCCGTTCGGATCTCCATTGCAGAGGTTCCTTTGTAATTTTCGTCTTAGCGAGTAGTAGCGTTACACTAATGTCCACCACAGCAGCATGCTATTTAGTCGTAAACATGGACGCAGTTAAGGTACACATGAGCTATGACCAGTTGACCACTCCCCTCCAAATGAAAGAAACTGTTGGTACATACAGATGAACTCCCAATAATTTGCAGTCATTGTTTTATTCATAATAATGTAGTATTTTACTAAAACATTTTATTAGAAATGTCGTAGCACGGTTGACTGGACACGATGACGTCATAGCACCACTGCTCAGCGGGGCCCCGCGCCTAGGTCTTACATTGGTCCTCGCACCTGCTAAGGCCGGCCCTGTGTACAGCAGGGTGTGTGGACTCTAGTTTTTTATTTGGCATCTGATCTTGTTTAGCAGCGAGAGAGAGTTTATTGGCGCAAACATTAAACAATTTCGTGCAAATTAAAGCTAAGGCGCTGGGACACCGAAAAAAACCTGTTAAACAGGTTGTATCGTCGGGCGCCCCTCGACAGTTTCATAAATTCCTATCGTGGTTTAAAGTTGATGGCCGAATTATTGTGAATTTAATAAGGTTATAGTTTTGAAGATGTTGCAGTCTGCTGGATGATCAACACAGTTGCGCGGGTGTGCTGGGTCGCAACCGGTATCTATCGTGCAGGGGCGTAAGAGGTTAGCCGGGGCCCAGGGCAAGAAGCAAGTTTGGCGCCCCCATGTTCGAACCTGAGATTTTTTGGAAGGACATTTATTGTATTGAAGAAAGTGCTTGTGAAATTGTTGAGATTTTCGGCGCCCCTAGGAGACATTTGGCGCCCACCGCAGTGATTCGGCGCCCCATAATGATCCGGCGCCCGGGGAATTGTGTCCCCCTTGTCCCCCATCGTTACGCCCCTGCTGTCGTGGTTTGCTCAGTTCCGCAAGGAGCTGAGCATGGCAGAGAAAGTGTAAACCCAGCTAAAATGAAACTCTGCCCGGGTTTCCATAACCCTTTCACATCCAAGCAGACAATTGTTGCTCTGTAGCAGTTCGTAGTTTTGTGCCAAGAAGTCAAATCTCCAGCTTCTGCAAAAACCAGCCGCTTGAGGAGCCACGCGCACTGTGGTGTACATTGTACAAAGCTTCACAAGTTCTCCAGAAGCATTTGATGATGGTGAGGAAATCCTCCAAGGCGCCGGCCTGCTGCATATGATGGATAAGAACCTTCTTGGTGGATTTTCCCTTTAAAAGAAACAAAAAGACCGCGGCAGCAAAAAAGAAAAACAACAAAAAATGAAACAGCAATAAACAGTCAATTCATGCACGCAAAACACAAGAATCTAAATCTGATGTTGCACATACATTATATTCTTTTCTAACCAAATCAGTGGTACATTACAAATAGGCAGAGATCGTAAATCCAAGTTGTACAACCCTAACCTTAGCGTCATTTCTTACATCGTATAGGACAGGGGTGTCAAACTCGTTTCAGTTCAGGGGCCACTTCAGGCAAATTTAATCTCAAGCGGGCCGGACCAATGCAATCATTGTACAACACCCTGGTTATAAGTAACGACAACTTCCATCTGTTTTCATAACTTCAATGCAAAAGTTCAAGCTTATCTGAATATGATAATTAGCAAATTTAAGGAGCAACCTTTACGAAACACTGTAACAACATGACGTTTCTTGAGAAAAGTCTATTCAATTTTTACGATATAATAACAAGTTTTATCATTAATGACTTTGAAACCAACCGAAACGAAAACACAATGTCTAAAAAATCAACCGAAATGAAAATTACGAAAAAACCGAAACCGTTTCGGTCAAATTTCGGTTTCGAGCACCTCTACTCGTCTGCAGCTAAGTGCAGTAATCCAGACAACCCGAAATGGCACCACAGTGTGCAAACTAGTGGAAACTTGAGTTTTTCTTCTACCTTGAAAATGTATAAATTTTTACGCAAAACATACAGGTTGTAGCAATGTATGAACAATATGGTTCCATCAAACGAAACGCGTTTGTACAGAACCTGCTGACTAACTGTTCAAGCGCTCAGTGTCTTGAAATATTTCCACAGTGACCACTCATTGCTGCACAACTATATTTCAGGGCGCAAAGAAGCAGTTCACATTAGATGTGGTTAGCGATTTTAGCTTTCACTAGTGTATCAATATCAGGTGTCAAATCCTGTGCAGCAGCCACTTTCAGGATGTCATTTAAGTGAGCATGTGTGAGTCTTGAGCGCAGCTTTGTTTTATTGATGTTCATCACAGAGAACACTTGTTCACAAAGATATGTCGTCCCAAACATGCACAAAACTCTTGCAGCAAGAGCTGTCACTTTGGGGTAGCCTGGAATAAGATACTGATAGAATGTGTCCAAACTCGCCAAGGCAAACTTGGTCTTAAATCTGAATCACACTGCAAGTCAATTATTTCAAGTTGCAAGTCAACGGGCAGATCAGAGGGGTTTACTGTGAATGGCGAGCAAAAGACTTGGAAGTCCGTCTCAAGTTGGCCAAAAATCTGAAACAGTTGCTTGAACTCGCGTAGCAACTCTGTTGTCTGATCTTTGTATTGATTCAAGTCACTGTTCACTCCCGTGGCACGTACACTTTTTAGACAAGGGAAATGAGCGGTGTCATCACCCGAAAGTTGTGTCTCCCACAAGGACAACTTCAACTTGAATGCACGTATGGTGTCGTAATATTGTGTGACAAGTCTTTTGCAACCTTGCAACATTTTGCTGAGATTATTCAAGTGCTGCGTAATATCCACCATAAAGGCAAGGTCTTGCATCCATTCTGAGGATTGAAATTCTAACACTTTTCTTCATAAAGTTTTCAATTTCCTCACGTAAATAAAAAAATGCTTTAACACGGCACCTTGGCTTAGCCATCTTACCTCAGTGTGGTATGGCAGGCCATTGGGAAAGCCCTTATCACTGAGAAGACTGTCAAACTGACGGTGATTAAGACCTCTGGCTCGGATGAAATTAACTGTCCGGACAACCACTTGCATGACGTGATCCAT
>Ga0210059_1011094_pt1 | contig 13828 bp, 8 predicted proteins | sample Ectturendosymbi2_FD_188042 | JGI IMG/M metagenome (GOLD analysis project Ga0210059, IMG submission 188042) | Ecteinascidia turbinata endosymbiont from Florida, USA - Sample 2 (SPAdes) (version 2) | ecosystem: Host-associated > Tunicates > Ascidians > Unclassified | place: Key West, Florida...
CCCTCCCAACTCGCACCCGCCCTGCACTATTGCCGTCCCGAATCTGCATCTGTCACGGAAAACTACTTTTAAAGGCTCTCTTTATGCCATGCCCGTCCCGCACCAAGTTTAACGCGTGTCCGCCCCGCAAATGTGGGTACCCGCAGTCCTGCGCGGGGTTAACCCACCCCGCGCAGGACTGTGTTAGACCCAGTGATTCTCAACCCGAACCCACATTGTTACTTGGTGGGAGGAAATTTGCCCAAGGTAGAAATTGGAAAAGAAGGATGGTAAGATTTCATTTTCTGGTTGCGCATGTGCTGATATTGCTAGAAATTCTACTATGTAGTTTCCGTTCTACCACCTAACATGTAGCGTAACCATTGCTTTTTGTACTTGGCTGCATTTCTGTACTTTTTTAACTTATTGTATTAAGTAAGAGTTGTAATATTGAGCAATCAACTATAGTGATAATTTAATGCTAACAATGTAAAGAGATGGAGAAGGCGGGCGTATTGATATTCTGCGTGTTAACGATTTGCGTTGTAGACTCCATTGTTTCAGTAAAATCGTTACTGACTAGCTTGAGATGGGAAGACGAATTCGAACGACTTCGCATTGAATTGTTGGAAGAACATGTTTCCAAAGGCAAAGACATAGAAGATTACATTTATAATTACTTTTCACTGGCACTTTTTTCTATTATTACACAAGCAAAGTATAGTAGGTCTAGCACTAAACATTGCCCAATAGACTACTTTTATCTTTAACAGTGCAATAAAACTCGCTTTTTTCTATTTATTGCAATGCTCATCTCTCCGAGTATAACATTTTTTGTGATTTATGGCGGAAGAAGTGAAAGTTTCTCCGGTTTCTAAGAAAGGAAAATGGACGAAGCCTTGAGAATTGCAGATTTGAACATTTTAACCAGTATCGCATCACTTATATTCAATCTATGCATCTCATTCTAAAGCTCCGGCACAAAATAATTAGGACAAACGTTTGGATCACGAAAATTAATTAATTGCGTCAGCTCAAGCTTCATATCACAAAATCAGAAAATAAATGCCAGCTCTCATCTAACCATAATTTATACATATTTTCTTGGCATTGTTTCAAGCAAATAAAATTACTGTAACATAAAAAACAGAAAATAGTTGTCGTTCACACAAGTAATTCTCAAATCGAGTTATCCCCAAAAGACAAAAACAGAACAAAGATTAATCAGGGCCTTACAGGCACTTTGAGCTTTGTGGTTGCAATGAAAAGCACAACAAACCCATGGTCCCAACTGTTATCACAAGTCCTAACAAAAAATAAACGTTCCCGCTGAATCAAAAATCGAACATTGTGCACAGTATTCCGTTTATGTGGCTTATGTGATATGCCTTCATCGGTATGTTGGCCTAACAGTAAACAGCCTTTCCATGACATGGTCAACGCACCTAGTGCATGGAAAAAAACAGATAATAGTGATGACAGCCACCAAATTGCGTTATCGCGACACTTTTCAGTGTTCCATGTCATTAAAAATAAACCACCTACCTAACATTACTACTTTTGTAGAACCAACCCCAATTTGACTCTCTGGATGCAAGTGAAGATAAATGGATTAACAACCTAAGTGTACAAATTATAATTCAAGGCATGATCTCCCGAGATATTGTGTGAAATAATGTGAAATAATTGTTTTACGGCTTTGCGACATTCACTGACTTATTCACATTCTGGTTTGTTTAACCTTGTATAACACGCATGCAATTTCGTATTTACCGATTTTTGCACCTTCCTTCCCAAAATTTGCCATTTAATTTAAATAATGTTTGTCAACCTTGTGAGTCGAACTCCATGCTTCGTAACTATCCGCTTTGTGTTGAGTCAATGCGGCCTGATTTCGTCGCTGTGCTTTCCAACGATATAATTGGAGTCAAATGGTTTTCTAATTTTAGTTGAATCAACTGTTTGGAAACGACTGATTTCCCCTGTTCTTGCTTGCCGCAGGTTGTGTTTGGATTTATTCATTTAAGTCTTAAGTTTGCTTGCTTCCTTTGCCCTTTTTCAGCCCTTCATTTCACCTCAAATTTGTTTGCCTCCTTGAGAACTGTAGATGCGTAAAATTACGTGAAGAAATTTCCTAATAAAAACATTTGCTGGTTTCTAGATTGCGTTGCCTTGGTGGAGACTAATCGTTAGAAAAATTTTGTATCATGCTCTTATTCACAAAAAGCAATTGAGGTCTTACCGTGGTCAGCAAGCACAATGATATTTACGCAGTTCTCAAGATTTCTCAACCTCAGGCCGTTCAAAAGAATTCCAACAGCCTCATCAGCTTTTGATAGAGAGTAGTCAGTGATGTTTCCATGTGGTCCAACCTTATGTCCAGCGGAGTCGACAACGCTCAAGTACAAGGTGATGAACGATGGCCTGCCAAACAGCATGGTTGGCGTTGAAACAACCTTCTACAGAGGACGACATGACAAAAGCAATGTCCACTCGCAACTATAGTAGATCTCCATTTATTTTAAAAAAAACTGCTATTTTGCTGATCCATTTCGGTCCAGATGGAATTAACGACAATTCAAGTTATTTTTTTAAATACATTGCTTTTCAAGGGTAAAAACAACAGAACTTAGAAGCTAACCATTTTGAGTGCCCACGCGTTCTAGACACTAAATCAAAATTAGTATTGAAAATATGTTTCAAAACAGGTCACAAATTTTTCAGAATTTTGATTTTTCAAAGTGACCTTGCAAAAAACAATTTTTATTTACATTCGGATCATCTTATGTTTGGCCATCGTCCTACGCAGGCTGCAGTACCTTTCACTTTCAGGCAAATCAAGCCAATCAAGAGCCTTGTACATTCTTTCCTCATTATCCACGGATTCGTTGTATTTATAGAAATAGTCTGGATATCTTGTGATGTTGACATCAGTTCCAGGCCAAAAATAAGCTGCACTTTTCAAGCCTTGGTTGCTGACCGTTACCCAAATCTGACAATATCAAGGTCATTCTTGAAATCTTGGAAAAAATCAATCAACACGCACGTTTTTCAGTGAAACGCAGTGTACAAGTACTTACAGGCTCGCCACCCCACCATCGCGGATTGAGGGACTCGTTGCGACCGGGGCGGAATTCTTTGTTGTAATCGAAATCGTACATTTTATTGTCGACAATGCCGTGACTTTCCGGATACAGACCCTAAAAATGTGCACTTTAGCATCAGGGCTGGATTTTCCATTATTGCGTTGAAACCGATGGATAAATTCTTAGGCACTATTGCAAACAAAGTAGTGTTCGTGCCAAGTTTATTTCCAGTTGCGTTGCGTATTCTGGAATAAGACAGAAAACACTTTAGCTTTGCCGAAAGATTCTGTTTAGGAACCAATTTTCGATTGATGTTTTCTTTTTTAGATGATAAATCGGTTTTATATTTCGTTCTTTCACAGCAGGGGTTCTCAACCTTTTTCTGACCATGTACCCCCTCAGCATTTCAACAAATGAGCATGTAACTATGAAGTTTCTTATGACAAAAAGTCTGAATAAAATAACAAAAATCCACTGAATTTTTATTAGAACTTTTAGATTTGTAGAACTATAAAGGTAGATTAGATTTTTATGTCTCAAAGTTGATTTGTTGCGGCTGTAAAATAAATGCACCCCTTAAGATAGCCAAATGTACCTCAAGGAGTACATGTACCCCAGGTTGGGAACCCCTGTTTTGCAGAACAGATTAGTTTTATATTTAGTTTGTTCTGATGTTAAGATAGACTATTTTGAAATGAAAAGTTACATGGTGAGAATATATTACAATTTGAAAGTAAGGTAAATTATTATCTGAGTTGAGGAGCAAAAAGAGTACACTGCAATCAGGATCTTTGTACTTTCAGCAAATTGCATTTTGCTCATGTTGAACAGATTGCATTAATCCTCCTACGTAGAAGAACGCTGTGATCAAAGAACTCAATTGCTTGAATTGCTTTCTGTTTCCTTTACCGCAACTCTTGGAGAGATATTAATCGTTTCCCAATCAATCCGCAATATGGTAAACAAACTAATTATCCACAAACGATGAGAACAGCCCTCTTTGTTCAACAAGCAGAACACTCTTTGCTTAACAAAGACATGTCTGTCATTTCAAAGCAGCCAAAAGGTCCTGGCGTACGTTAGAAGTTTTGAATTATCGCTAATTGCTAAATATTGAAGATCAATTCGCATTTTAACTCCTCTTGACCAGAACCGTAAAAATGCAGAAGATAAGTGATTTTGCAATGATGACATGTTTTGGCAATTTTGTTAAAATATTGCACAAGCTAATAAAATTTTATTTGATGACTTTTTCTAATGGTTTCATTTATGCAATGTATCGTCAGGTTTGCTTAAACGCTCTTGCAATAAGTATGAAAACATCCACTAACCAACAGATTAGGCCGTTGAGACGTATTTTTGAAAGCACTGAGCCTATAAAAATCATGAGAAGTTACGGATGGCCAATCAAGGGAGTGATTCACCAGTATCTTCGGCAAACGGAAAAGTTATGTCTCCTTTGCCAGAGTTATTCCAGGTATTGTAATTGGCTAAGAATATGATATTCTGGTAAAATCGATTCAATTTTATTTATATCATTATGACGCAAATTGCTTCATGGTATGACAAGTACTCTTCATCTCAGGCTCCTCAAGTCACGTGATGACCTAAGAGATAGTACTACAGTAACTGATAATTTCCTGTGCAAAACCTGCAGATTCAACGTTGTATGGCCATCGTGGAAGTTAAAAACTCCTAGTCACACAGATGCCATCCGTCCGCCTGGCTTGGATTCGCTTACAGCGCTCAAATCGTCGAAGTATCGTTTAAAAAAAATAACCAACGCCCATCACACAAGCACTAACCGTAGCAATTGAGTAATGGTTGGGAAATGTCTTCGTAGGGTATATCGACCGCATGTATGAAACGTGCACGCCGCATGAAGCTAGAGCAATATACAAAAAAGCTCTGAAAAAACGGTCAAAAATTGTGTATATCACTGAAACCTCGTGATGCAGTCTTCCAACTAATATCATTCAAGTATATGTTTTCGTTGGATTTTGCTGCATAATTGCTGTTGCTTGGCGTTATGCTGCATCAAAAGAGTTTTTTCACAGGAATATTAAAGAATTTCAAAAGAAATTTTTCACATTTCTCTTTCAAAAGTAAAAATAACTTTAAATTGGCATCTAATGTTTAGATAACACTTCTGTTCTTAAGCAATACTTTCAGCAAACCATTCGGTTTAAATTAGAAATATGTCATATATGGACATAAAAACTGAAGCGTTTTGTGGTTTTCAGAATTTCAGTATGGCAAGCAGCATCGGGCTATCACGGTCATACAGTTGTTTCCCTTTGTGCAGTAACTCGACTGGACAACAACAAAAACGCAACAGGTGGATAATATGGCATGGTGCAGGACAACTTGCCGAAGCATATACATAAATAACTTGCGAAATTGAGCGTGTCATGCGTTTTTCGATATAAATAGTTTTTAACGTTTCTGGTAAATCTCCAAGTGATAAGTCATCTGAGTTACTTAAATGCAAAGTTGCACGTTGAAATAAAAGTTTAAAGTTTGCAAAGTGGTCGATAAAGTCCTTAACACTTGCATGTTGACAGCAGATGGAGGGAGTTTTCAAAGAAATCCATGTCCTCAATCTTGAAATAAACTTACACAAGTTTGCAAACGTATCGAATTTGACTGAAAAGTGACACTCGCATCGATATCGGCAGAAAAATAAGATTGCTATACTTTAAATGTCACTTAGGATATTTGTAAAACTGCTGCGGGTTATGCCAATACACGTGGAAATAATGAACGTTTAAATTTAAAGCGGGTGAATATGTTCAGTTTACTTAAATATTTCTTACTTGGTTCCACAGCGCCTCACAGCGAGAAAAAATGAGAATACAAGGGAGACTCTTAAGCCTAAACGTAAGCACATAGAATTTGCTGCAACCATGCGTTCTAAACATTGGTTACATACTCAGTTATTTCGAAAAAAACTAGCTTCAAGACGGAGTATCTGCGCAAAAAGTTCTGTTTAACGTACCTCGCGAAAAGGCCTGCTGGAGGCAAATATCCCCTTAACTCTATTAGTGGTTTTCACATCGGGGCTAATGATAATTTGATAAAAACGTTCGTCAACAGTAGTGCAAAGACCAGATGGAGTCATTACGTCATCATATCCCCCGACCTTGCTTGGTTTCACTTGGGAGTGGAGTCAACAGAACTTTCTGAGAATGCTAAATACTGTGAGACATTTCGAGTTCTACTAGGGGTGCTGCCTCTGCGTCCCTCACCAGAGGATAAGCGGCTATGAAAATTATTGAAAAATTACTCGAAGACATGCAATAAAAAAAAGTTCCACGATATGAAAAGATTGTGCGGAGCACGAACATTTAAGAAGAAAACAACGATGACACAGCAAAAAAAACTGTTTTCTATGCATACAACGATGACACAGCAAACAGCTCTTTTCTGTTTACAGTCGTGACAAAGCCAAACCGCCTGAATGCTGTACTTGTAGATCTCAAATACGCACAGCCTTTCTTGATACGTTTTGTTTTCGCATGTTTGTAGTAGCAAAGAATCTATAGTTATAACACTCCCAGAAATATTCCGGTTTGAAATAATTAGCCGTTGTGCTTACTCAGTTTGTAGGTGTTGGGAGTAAGATTCCGGTACAAATAATCCGCTCGGAAACCATCCACGGAAAACAGTATAACTGGAGGAACGCTAAAGCTGCGAAACCCAAAATTAGAAAAATCTGGATATTCTGCTTCATAAAGTAAGACCGATCTCTCTAAAGTAACCATAAAAGTTTTAACAAGGAAACTACAGCGTACCATAGGTACGTTTCGAGCATAAATGAAACAAAGAAGCATATACGAATAAATTGTTTAAAACTTTGCAAAAGTGCCTCTCAACATGCCTCTCTCTGCAGTAAGTTCGATAGTACTGTACAGTAGGATGTAACACCAATTAAAGAGCTGGCCATTTAGGTGCTACATAATAATATATTCATACTTGTTTATGTTTATGCCCAAAATATGAAAGAGCAAAAGGTGCCAAAGTTTAACGCTTGCCCTCCCTAATCCTGAAAGCGCGTTCCCTTCTATCAGACCAGCTAACCACTGCTCGACAGCAGTGGACACAGTACGGGCTAAGCTCTGTATGTCACTGATGGCAACACAAAGAGCGAAAAGGCGGCATCTGCTGACTGAGTCAACTCATACAATAACCTAATAAAGTTCCAAGTTTTGATGGTATAAGCTTAATTGTGCCTTTAAATATGCAACTGATGATAAAAGGTTTCAGACGTATTATCCTCAAAAAAACACTTCCCTAGGATTAGAGAATGATGTATCGCAGCACCTAAGATAATAGTAATAGTTTCATCATTGCTTGGGAAAATATTATATGTTGTTGATTTTAAAATTACTCAAAATCAGCTTATCTGGGAAACAAAGAACAGTTCATTGAAAATTCTTAAAAGCAACTATCTGTTTTCTTATTATTAAAGTGACATGCAAATAACACAAATTCGTTTCACCCCCTTGGGCATTGCATGTCTTTTTCATCGGCACAGCTCTCTTCAGCCCACGCCTTTGCACCTGCGACAAAACAGCTGTAATCGTCGAACATTCAATGTCCAAGCCAAAAAATATTCAAAACCACTCTACAAAAAAACGGAAAATCGCAAGAGCCTGTTAACCCGACCTGATTTAGTTGCATTATGCGACTCGAATCTTTGATACCACAAGCATTGGATTTTCAAAAATTAGCTGTAATTCATCAATTTCTAACTGGAACCTCTGTAGATTCGGAGGCTGATGAATATGAAAACATCACATGTAAATTCTTTTGAATAGACTTGAAGTGTTTTTTTCCAAAACGCAGTATTGTTGGCGATATGTTGGAATGTGGAAAGTAACCGAATACCTGTTCACAAATTTTATCCGAACAAACAACATTATGCCAAACTCCCTTGCTGTGGGTGTTTAGTCCCACGCTCAGGAATTTTTTTAATCAGTAGAAGTGCACACATCTCTCGTGATGACTTTTACGACCGATGAAAGACAAAACAAGGAGATTGACACGTGGGCAAAGCCAAACTATCCCGACTATGATTGTTTAGACAAGTTATGATAAAGTTCTCTTTTGACCCAAGTTCTACTGGGCCCCGGAAAAATAACGTGATCTGGTTCTATGGCTTATTAGGGCATTGAATCCCCAAGTGCACCATTTTCCGAAAGAAACTTTCGCCCCACACTCTATTGATTCTCAACGTCCAGATTGTAGCAGCATAAATCGAACTTTTCCAGGTTATTTGTTGCTCCTTTACACGCTTTGTAAGAAAACAAATGAGGACGTAACAGACTTACGCGATCACAGAATTGAATCACAAAACAACACAAAATGAACGATTTGGTACACTGAAAGAAATTATTAACTTTTCCTAGAAAACGTTTTTTTTTCAAGTGCACGTAACTTCGCTCAGAATTACAGAATGACTAAGTAATAATGCACCAATCACTAGTTCGGATAATTTACAGTAAATTGCCACTGCGCGACTCACCAAGGCAAGTCTGTTGGTAATCAGAACAACAAGTCTTGGACAGCTCGCAACCAGGTCTGCACTCGCACCTCTGTCGTGTAACATTGCACTGACCATTGCAGTAATACTTTTCTGAAAGTGTAATAATGGACACTTTACAGCAATATTGTAAAGCATAGAAACGATCCATTACATTTTTTAAGACTTCACGTAACCCAAACTGTATTTATATCCTAAGTGCACACTTCCTAGATCTTTATTGCAGATTTTATTTGTTTCATTTTTTCGAATGTTCTCGCTGGACCAGCATTGATATTCCTGAGACATCTTCCCTTTCACCAATGTTTTCATGCTTGCAAAAATTAAGAAACGTTCTGGCAGCAAAAGCAAAAGTAAAGCAAATTTCTACTAATCTTGTTTTATACTTCTTTTGAAAGTTTTCAAAACAACAAAAACGGGTCAATTTCAAACAGCATGCACGCAGTCCGGAGTAAAGTTACAAATGAAGTAAAAAAATTATTGATTTGTTTTCACCTAATGCAGTTTCACGAAAACCTCGTATTATCTGATTCCAGGGCTGTGGAGCCGGCGTAAAAACAACACAGCTACAGCTCTGACTACGGAGCTCTTCTTTTCAGGAACATGGCTCCAGCTCCAGCTCCGGAGCTCTTGGTTTTCATGAATGAGGCTCCGCCTCCGGCTCCAGAGCTCTCTTTTTTCATGACTCCGGCTCCGGATCCAGCTCCAGCTTGTGTTCGTTTTTACACATTAATATTTTCAGTTGTCTTGGTGTGCCTCAAGTTGAATGGAAAATGAATTACAAGCACACAAAATGAAACGAATATACCAACACTTTTTGAGTAATTTAATCTGGTACTTTTTTACCAGCAGCGTTCTTGCCATGAGGAAATCAGCAAAAAAACAACAATCACAGGTTCAGAAGATTTAGTGAACAGTTACTAGAGACAACGTAGTTCAAGGTAACAGTAATAAGAACAACCTCTGGAAAGCCAATCGCTGGTTTTGCCGTCAATCCCTGCCGACCTTTTTTATTTCTTATGACCAGGACAAAATATGGCTGTTTAGAAAACTACATTTGTGTCCGAGCATTTGAAAACAGACCAGTCCCAATTTGCGAAGTGTTTTGCACTCGTTGCATGTTTTGCCTGTTGCAGTTGTGGCGATTCCAGCTAACAGTGCTGTTACAGTGACTTGGGCTAGGCCTAGCCAAATTGTTTGAAATCTATTGTTTTACGGATGCAACACCAGGCATAGGACAGCACTCTAACGTATCGCTGATATGTCAGCGGCTCCTTGTGCATGACGGTGGGATGCTGTTTCTTGTTTTGAAGATGCTGTGATTGAGACTCTGTTCATTGTTTTAGAGCGCTGCCCGGACAAACCATGCAAAGAGCGCAAAACAATAGTTGTGTACCTCTCTCATGTGTTCGTTCTACCGTGCACTCATTTGCATTATTAACACAAATGTAAAGATGTGTTTAAAATCCCTTTGTAGCAGTATAAGAAATATTATGACTTCTAGCACGAAATCGCCTTTGAATTTTCAAAAATAGCTGAAAACTTCCGAATTCTTGTATTTTGCACTCATAATAAACAGTGATAAATCACAAAGTAAAGCGTAAGTTACCCTGCAAAGCTGAGGAGAAAATAAGACTGGTTACCGTGTTGAAAAAATAATTTGTTTCCACAGATGAAAACTCCAAGAAAAGTCCACATTTGATTCATTTTCATTGCTTTTTTATGCCGTCCTGAATATGTACTGCTATGCAAAATAAGGTAGAGATCGCTACCAATTAGTGATAACTAGGGCAACCAATTTTTTGACCTAAACATTTGAAATTTTGGCTTTATAATTTAAAAATTTTGACTTTATTTTGATATATAAATTTTTTGCGTTTGTAATTGCTAAATAATTCTTAGGCTTTGAGGTTATTCTAGAAGCATATTCATGAACTCTACGCTTCAAAATTTTAAAACAATGTGTTGTTTAATTTTGGGGATGATATATTGATTATAGCTACAGTAGAGCCAAACCTGAGAACATCATAAAGTTGAGACGCTATAGGCATAAAATGGATTGAACATTTGGACAGCAGTTCCGACTTGTGTGACTCATTCACAGTGGTTGCTTGAAGTCATCCGTCCGATTGTTTACGAAAAAAACAGTTTTATAGTTGCTTTTTATTTGAGAACTGATTTTGTATATCGTAAGGCCTGAGATTTTAAATGTGAAGTCGTTTTGTCTCCCACCACATCAGGTTTTATCATAATCCGAGATAAAATATTTTAAAACGTATGGCCTAGTTGCCATACACCAGGAGATCCCAACCTTTCTCTGATCATGTACTCCTTCAGCATATGCACAGATAAACATGCTTATGACGAACCTTTTCATCATGACTAATAAATACATTTAACAATGAGCGTATATTGATTTTTAAAGATAATACTCACTGATATCTCGAAATATATAAAGTATAAGTATATTTCCTCTTTCTATTACTAACCTTAAATGTACCTCTTCAAATAGGCAAATGTACCCCTAGGCCCTAGGGGTACAGGTACCCCAGGTTGTGAACTTCTGCCACAGACAGTATAAAGGAGCATCATTCAAATAACACATTTTACTATGTCACCGTTGAAACTGAAATGTACTCATCCGTTGCTGCATTTAAAATAATCTCTGCTTTTATGAGGACAATCCAAGTGCAACGCAGTCCAAAAAATCTATGAAGCAGATGTTCTTCAATTCATCAGATTGCTGACTTGGTAATTTATTGCGTTGTTTATAGTAAAATAAAATGCTGTGATGCTGCTCTTTACACTAGGATGCATTTAAACCACTTTTCTGCTGATAGCGGTATGAATCAGGTATCCACATATACAGATACTACATTTTATTTATATTACATTTTGATAACACAAATATTAAATAAATGAAATAGTTCATGCGAGAACATGTAGTCTACGTCATTATAAACATGTCATGCGCTGAGTATACGTGTAGTCTACGTCATTATAAACATGTCATGCGCTGAGTATAATGTTTGCAAGTCCTCAGCCAGCCTGGAACCAGGAGGTGAACCCCCCTCTGAAATACTGTATGCTTAATCCCTAGCAGTGGTGTCTTTGAGGGTAGGCGAGCGAGGCACTTGCCTCGGGCCCCCTTTTTGCAGGGGCCCGCCTCGAGGTGTTTTTTTCTCATTTTTGATGAAAACATTTTTTTCTATTTTTTCTCATTTTTGGTGAAAAACTTATCATTCACTGAAATAACTGTAATGTACAGGTACGCTGCTTCAAAAGGGCCCCCAACAGCAATTGAAATTTCTAAGCAGCTAAGTACTCTGCTTTCAAAGTGCCCTCAACAGCGACTGCAATGTGTAAGTACTATGCTTTTGAAGGGCTCCCAACAGCCACTGTAATGTGTAAGTGCTTTACTTTCAAAGGACTCCCTGTAGCAACTATCTTTTGCAAGTACTCTGCTTGCAAAGGGACTCCCAACACCAACAGCAATGTATAACCATGCCCACTCTGTTTTCAAAGAGTCACCAACAGCCACTGTAATGTTTAAGTACTCTGCTTTCAAAAGTACCCCAGTATAGCAACTGTAACAGGAAAGTACTCTGCTTTCAAAGAGGCCTCAAACAGCCACCTTAATGTGTAAGTACTCTGCGTTTAAAAAGGCCCCCAACAGCAACCGTAATGAATAAGTACTCTGCTTTGTAAGAGCTGTCAACGGCACTCTACTTCCAAAGGCCCCCATTATAGCAACTGTCATGTGCAAGTACTCTGCTTGCAAAAGGGTGTCAGCAGCAACTGTAATGTGCAAGTGCTCTGCTTGCAAAGGGGCCGCCAACAGCAACTGTTAAACTAGAAAAGTGGGGGCCCATGCCAGCTTGCTATCGCTTAACATGTTGATAGCTTTGTCTTCCCAGTTCCAGTGTATTTAAAGTTGTGCATCATCAAAGGTTTTGCATTTTCTGTTATGTCAGTCATGCCGTAGTCTCAGGAACGTACACTTGGGTGGCCCGCACATTCAGGGGCGCAGCCAGGATTTTTCTAAGGGGGCTGAAATTATGGAAGCAAGAGCTATGAAAAGGAAACATTGCTTGTGATTAGAATAGCCAAGGAAAGCACTTATTTTGTGGATAAACAATTGACTGTACTCACCACGAAAACTGCGGGTCCTTCCAACTAAGCTGCCATCTTGTTTCTTTGATATTCTTTTCTGACGACCGCCAACTCGACTACCTTGAGTACATGTCTCAGCCGAGTTTTGTTGTGATATATGATTTTTTTTTGCTGTCGGAAAGCATCTTTCTCACGTTCAGGTTTCCATCTTGCAAAGTTCAAGAAACGCATCAAACTTCTTTGCGCAAAACTGGTGGCATTGACGTATTTAATGAGTCTTGTAATCTTCTTTTGCCTTTTTCCAATTTTTGTGACCTGACTTTACCACCATACCAAGGGCGTTAGCGCTGCGACTAACAACATCAGCTGCAAATGCAACACATTTTTGCAAAATGACCCTATATGGATTGAACTGTGGGTTAAATACTTAAAACCCTTTAAGTCCTGCGATCGCCAAAGTTTTGGCGCAGGGTTTGCAACGCTGTAACTCGCCAGCCGATTGAGCTAGGAAGTTGTTCAAACCATCAAACCATCTATGGATTCAGAAAGTCTTCTAGTTGAGATTGAAAAATAATTTTCAGCTTTGGGTTTGGGGTTTTCTAGGGGAACGTCACAAGTGGGATGTCATTTTCATTTTTGGCCTAGTTTACGCGGCCCTGCACGCCAATCCAATGAGCCAATTTTTTCTCTCAAGTTCTTTTGTCAAAACTAGGCTATCATCCGAGTCTTCAGAGCCCTTGATTGGCTTTCTAGCATATCTGGATCCAAAATTACGCCAAAAAAACCAAAAAGTGGTAAAAATTTCTACCCCTACAAAAGGAAATCAGAATTGAATAACACCCAGTTTCGATATGGCCATAAATCGCCGGCAGAATAGGTTAGAGAGGTGTTCAAGCCCTCTAAACACTCGTGAAGACTTGTAGCTTAGACTGAAAAAAAACATTTTAGCATGAGATCTCGCATTTTTGTTAATGTTTGCATAATGAGAGGATGTTCATGCATATTTGTTTACATTTGGATGACGTCATCATCCCTTGGGAACCGACCAATCGAGGCGATTTTGTAGCTCAAATTCTTTTCGATTCCAGGTTACAACACGGGTTTG
>Ga0210059_1011096_pt1 | contig 13828 bp, 12 predicted proteins | sample Ectturendosymbi2_FD_188042 | JGI IMG/M metagenome (GOLD analysis project Ga0210059, IMG submission 188042) | Ecteinascidia turbinata endosymbiont from Florida, USA - Sample 2 (SPAdes) (version 2) | ecosystem: Host-associated > Tunicates > Ascidians > Unclassified | place: Key West, Florida...
AATGTGCCTCGTCCGAAAACCAGACATTGTCAAGAAAGTCTGGCACAGCGTCAATATTGTCACAAAACTACTGGCACATGATCACTCGCTTCCTCATGTCGTCAGGTGTAAGCTTTTGTTTAATCTGTATCCTGCAAGGATACTTGTGGAGATCTGCGATCAAAATTCTCCTCACGGACTCCCGGTTGATTCCAAGCTCCTGACTTCGCCGACGCACAGACTTGTTTGGGCTGTGGACAACAGAGTCTCTGACAGCAGCAACGTTGTGTGGTGTCCTTGATGATTTCGGTCGTCCAGAGTGTGATTGTCTGCTAGCGTCTTTATGATTGAGGTTATGCACAGTCCCATGGGTTCTGAACTTGTTGACCCATCTGTAGATCATTGAATGGACAGGAAATGCAAGACATCTGAACCGTTCTTTGAATTGCAATTGAGCTGTGTGGATAGCCTTCTGCCGAAAATATGCCTCAACTATAAATATATTTTGCTCAGTAGCCCATGACATCTCGAAGGTCAAATTAGGTAGACTCTTAGAACATTATTCTACTTGGTAAATCTGCAAAATAAGAAGAATTGATTAATTATTTCAAAAGTTATTCAAGTTTAGGTGATGACCGTTTTTTTTGTGTCACCCTGTATGTTTCAGAAACTTACCTGTTGTACTTCATTTCAGTAAACTGTAAATTTTTATTTACCATTGATAGCCTTGAGCTTTTTGCTTTATTCCATTCCAGTGACTTTTTTACACCCAGTTGCCATTGCAATGGGACTAGCATCATCACATTGTAATTTAGCTCAAAGAAAAACTTTTCAACAGCATTTTCACCGTCAAAGCAGATAATCTGCAGCTTCAGACCTTTTGTTACACCAGCTGACAATTGAACTTTGATGCAGAACAAAACTCTATTGGTTGAAATAATTCCTTGAAAATGCATAAATCACAAAGTGCTGCTCCAAGCAAATGTCTAGAGATTCTTGGCTCATTGATAGAAACAGTACTGGGTCTCTGTAATAGTGATGCAGTCAAAATTTTTGATAGGAAAACGATTTGATGCAACTATATGCATACTCGGTCCTGAAATCTTATTCAAAAAGATGGAAACAGTGTGCCAATCACTGCTACAATTTTTTGTGTGGCATTACCGCATATCACAAGTTAATAGGTTGGCTTTGAAAAATATGGACACATTTTTTAAATATTTGTGACTTGTTCTGTCATGAACTTAAGTTTGCTTTGGTCAAGTTTTAGCAGATGTTGAAATACTGATTCGAATATGCTGTATGTGCTGTGTCATTCCAGTGCCAAACGTTTAAAATGTTTTATATGTGTGTTAGGTGACAATGGGTGTTAACTTCATGCATGTAACTGTTACACGAGTTGCGTAAGAATATACTTAATAAGTAAAACTTATCAAATTTGTGAAAATATATCCTTGAGAATGGAAGTAACTGTTGTAAAGGAAGCAAGTGAAGAGCTTTGGCTTCCCATTGCTGATAAAGTTAAAAATGCTACTGTTTTCATGGATCAAGAATCTGCTGAATGTTTATTCTGGACCAGTGGGCCATTATTGCTTTTGTCAGCTGGTGCTAAAAGTATTAAAATGCTCTCCTCGTTTGAGAGTGGTGCAATTGATGACAAGAAAGCTGTTTTTATTTCCTCAAATGCACTGACTGGTACAACTTTAGCAATCATTGAAGACATACTGAAATCAAGTTCATTTGATTACAGCATTATTTTCACAGCTGTTGATGAGGCCACTCATCGTTTAGCTTTGGGAAGAGGGGAAATGTTTTTTCAACATCTAGAAGATAAGATTAGCCAATGCATGGGAGATACGAACTGCACTTGTGAAATCCTTTATGCGCCCACATTCCTTGCCCCCTTCACTTCTCTGCTGTTTGTTTCCCCCACTTTTAATGATTTTTTTCCTCTTGTTCATCGCGATTTACATGCAATAGATAGCATGAGAAGGAACAAAGCAGAACCGCGTTCGATCGAAAGGCTCTCCGACGTTCATTTCTATTCGCTGCCCGTCAGTTATCAGGTGCAAATCAGAAAACTAGCTTCCAGTTTTAACGCGCTGTTTGAAGTTTTAAATTGCAAAGACGAGCTGTTTGCGGTCGGCACCACTAGCCGCTTGATCGCAACGCAGCTAGCAAACCATCCCGCTGCAAAACAGCGACGGAAAGCTGCGCCGAAGCAAGCTTCCTTAGTGCTCATCGACCGGTGTCTCGATACAGTGGCAGCAGTACAGCACCATGACACTTCGCTTGTGGACAAAATCTTGGCCACGTTGCCTGAACTGCCAGGTGAGTGACATACTGTAAAGCTGCTGCATTTGTTATTGCATTTGGCTACTGCCCGAGTGTGCTTCGGAGGAAGGCTTTTTCATTTGGGTTGTAGTGTCGCGATCGTAACTTGCACAATCCTTTTTTAAATTGCTTTAATTTAATTCATGTTTTGAATGAATACCAAATATTCACAATCAAGCACCTGGTCAACCACGGACTGATCAGATAGGCAACGGTTTGCTTCTATGTGACGGCTGCCCCTGACTGGTCCTACTACGACTTTGTTGAGGCTGCCTGCTAACGCGAAGTAAATCGAATTTTTAGCCGATGTGACTTTGAGGTATGCATCATCCCGTTCTGCGTTTACTTCACGCAACAGCTGCACTTAAAACTAGAAGGCCCTGCTTAAAGAAGCCGTTGCCATATGCCTTCTGCGACGAAACGACAGCTCCAATTTTCTCGCTGATTTTTATACGTTTTCACGGTTTGCTGGAAAATTTTCAACGAGAGCGAGTCAGAAGTTGTGACGAAGCGAAAGCTCCGGTCGTAACGAAGCTCGCCTGTCCATGTCTGTGAAGTATTTTTTGCGATAAACCGACCAGGACTTAAATCAGGTTTCGCACACGCTGACGCAACTGTCAAGAGTCTGGATAGTGGTCAATACGTCTGCCAATCCGTCTTGTGTGCTGTACACGAATCAGGAATGTGAATTGATTACCTGACTGCGGTAGTTACATGGTTAAATAAAGCACCGGTTGGTGAGGCGAATGAAAACCTGTCTTGAAACTGTGAAATTTAAACACCGACTTGCATTTGCTATCCTAAGATATTGTAGTAACTAGTCACCGCAAAAGTGAAGAGTTTAATCAATCAGCAAATCTTTAATATTGAAATCGATTTAACGTAACACTACGAATCGTCAGTCCTACAACCTTATTCATAATAGAATCAATAACTAATGTAAGAAGTTTCTCTGATCAGTTACTTCCTGGCAACAACACCATAGAACCTTTCCACATTTCTTCTTCATAGCAATTAGGATGACATCCTCTGTCACGGTCCGCATCCGTTTACGAGACAGGCGAGAGCGCATTTGTCGAAACAGTGAGTAAAATGCGTCGATGTCGATTCCAGCGCATTGCAACAACGTCGCCGTGGATATGTACGCGCTGTCGGACAACAAACCACCCGTAGAATGTCTCGACGAAAAAGAGCTTGAAGAAGTCAAGTCCATCCTCCTCCCTGGTTGCTTGCCTCCGCCCGATGAAGCTTGTCCTCAGCTTCTGGAAGATATGATCAGGTTGCCAGAAAAGAAAGCGTTGAAGACTGTGGAAAGGTACTTAAAGTGCGATAAGACCTCGTGCAACCCTGTTTATATCCTTGTCAGCTCCTGGAACTGTCATTGCTTTGCCGTAATTTAAACTTATTCGTGTTATTTTGCAACGAAATGCACTAAAAACGACATCTTATAATTCGCAAAAAAAGTCGTCAGAATTGGCTATTTGATTAAAAAGCGTGCTTATCATGCTCTCTTGCCGTAGGTCTGATACTCTTAGATAGTTTTCCTTGCTCAGCGTCAGTCGTGAACTGTCATTTGTTGCCTTGTTGTGCAAGGCAATTAAAAATGTCCTTTGATCGCCACATACATCGTGATCGTTGTGCAGTGATTTGTTTCAATCTACCTGCTGCGCGTGTGTTTTTAATTACTGAGTGTGTTTAAGCAATTGGTGAAGTATCACATTGAACGAACGACAAATCTCTCCGTCCCAAAGCAATCCCGATCAGGCATCTGTCAAAATTAACCTTTCAAGACTTTCGTCAACGGTTGTCCTGATTCATTATTATTTTCCTGCAGCTCGAATCAGGAAAGATACGAACCTCGGCATAGTAAAAAGGCCTGTGCGTTTATTCATATTTAGTACATGTTTTAGGCAAAAGCTGTTTTTCGTTTGAAAACAGACTTGTTTGGTTGCAAACAAACCTCATTCATCTCCCATGGTGTTTCCTGCAATGCGATGAAAAGATTTGTAGTTTGAACCCTGAATGCAGCAGTGCACGACGTGCCCAGCGCGACTGAAATCGTCGCACAACGCAAACACGAAGCCATGTGTGCATTCCGCGCATGTTGTCGTCGTGCTCGAAAGCGCTTTACCTTGTTAACACAACCGCCACTAGCATATCCCAGTAAGACCGATCGAAAGTTGTTACATCGGATCGCACGAATGCCATACACGTTGCAACGCGCCCACTTTGGCCCACTGCATCGCTTCTAGTCGGCGACTTTTCGTTTAGGCTGCTGCGACAGGCCGCCCACGACGAGGAATTCGACATTTCTCCGAGCGCCAGCGAAAAATTCGACCCGAACGAGATTAATGCGATCGTGGAAAAGTTTTGCGGCAACAGCGGAGCGATTATGTATCACAATAATTTATTGCAGGTGCTGTGGCAGTGTGACGCTTTTGGTAGTCGTTTTTGTGGCCGTAGTTCTAACTAATGCCCTTGTTTAAACCTGACGGTGTTGCCCGTTCTTTTACTACACGCCGACGAAACGTGGAAAGACTCGTCGCAGCGCACAATGCATCAAACGAAAAATTCGCGACAAAATTCGGGCGCGTGAACTGTACTGTGGGTGATGCGGCTTTCAAATTAAGCTTTCCTTCAGACGAGCGTGCCCAGCGTGTGCTGTGCCAAGGCGAGCGAACTGACAACGAAGTCCTTGTCTTTTTACCGATTTCCAGCTGGCACTGGCCGCCTCGCAGTCCCTTGCCGATCCCGCTTACGCGCAGTGGATGAGAATGTCGGTCCTCGAGAAGCTGTTCGTGCAGACCGACCCCAGGGATGAGGACCTCGTTCTGAAGATCGCTGAGCTGCTGAACGAGTGAGTAGGTTGTGACGACGAAGATCAGTGAGAACTAGGAGCCGATCCTCATTGATCTTTGAGCGATAAATAATGGAAATCAGTTCCCGACGAGCTGAGCCGGTGGTTCCCAAACTGTGGTTCACGACCTGTTTTTTTTTCGCAGAAACATTTCGGTCATTTTTTGGTGAGACATTTTGGTCACTGAAATAATTCGTTCATTTGTCTCACAGTTGTAATAAAACTTGCCATAAAACAGTGTTTTTTAGCCTACATTTTCAAACATTCTGACCGAGATGACTTAATTTTTTTCGGTCATTTCAAAACGGTTCCGGTCCATGACCGTAAAAAACCCAGGTCTTGACCCAAACAAGTGCCGCGAAGGGTCAAAAAATTGGTCGCGCCGAGGCGAGCCTGGGTTGTATATTGTCAACGTTGGTTTTGTCCCTTTTTTTTCAAGTTCTTTGATCACAGACTGAATCATTGCATCGAAAGAGTGTATTGTTGATAATGAAAACGAACTTAGCAAATTACAGCCAAAAAACACAACAGTGCAATCATTGTCTTGTTCATGTTCGAGGCTCGGGGGACGCGAGATGTTCACCAAACTGAGGTTTGTGTCGCGCCCGTAAAAAGTTTGAGGACCGCTGAACCGAAACCAGGCGCAGCTTGAACCCTTTGCAAAAGCGAAGCGCTCGGAATCCAGTGATCGACCACGCCCTTGCAGAGCATTAGTTTCCGGAAGAATCTAAACGGCCTGTTTTCGTTTCGGTTGATAACCCTCAGAAGCTTTCCTGCCACGTCAACATATCCCCTCATCGCGACGGCGGGAGTTTCTTTTTTTCCTAGAAGCGGTTCCTGGCGAAGTGAGAAAAGGGGGTTTCTTCTTTCCTCAGCTGGGGAAGTTGGGCTAAGCTTGCCTGGCAGGCCACGTGAAATCAACTCCCCACGCATGTTGAACGTTTAATTGTTTGTTGTGAAAAGTCACCAAACTTTTGATAAATTGGTTCATACATCATCGACGGACCCGTTTTGAAATTCGATCTGAGGCGTATAGTATATTTGTTGTTGCTCAGATCTCTGAAATTCTGTACCTGAGAACTTTACCAGCCAAGCATTAATTTCTATCCGCACTAGTTTTCACTCAGATATTTTGCTTTGTAACGAAGCCGTTTAAACAGTCTATAAAAGCATCTGGAGTAGTTCTCATTCTGTTTTTTGACCTGCTGGGGACCAATGGAAAACTGAGGATTTGGTGATTAAAAAAGAACTATCGCTAAAAGCTGCAATTAGTGATTCCAGAAGAATGTCAACCAAATCCATAAATTTCAAAACAAATTTCGAGGGCTTCAGTTGCCTAGTACTGAAATTACGAATGTCAAGCTTCAGGTTTCGTATTCGAAGTTATCATATATACACAGAGACACCGCAATCGTGCTGGAATTGATAGAGTAGTTCCGGCGAAATTTCGTGGCGAGAAGCCATGACAGAACTTATTGTAACCACTGTTGAAGACAACAACAGTATTTCTGTAACATTAAGCGATGACTCGAAACAATGCAATTGGGTGAAACACGGACTGAAATGCAGATAAAACTTACAAACTGGTAATTGAGCGCAGACTACGACCGTAACCGTCCGTTTACTTCATATTGTAAAAAGTTTCATCAGCGATATAAAATCTCAGCTTTTCACCTCGTTTCCAAGCAACAAAGTCAGATCAGCTGGCCCAAACAAAGCTGCAGTGCTCGGTAAAAATCATGTTGTAAAAGAAAGGATATTGTGAGTACATACTATTACTTCCTTCAGGTGCACCGAAAACCTAATCTAAGAAATGAAATTTAGTTTTGCATTAAAACTGTACTGCTGTGTCGCACAAGCAGCAAAGCATTTCATTTTGATCATAATGTTTGCAAAATCATAAAAAGCAAACTGATAGATCTTGTAGTGGAGCTTCGTGTACATATTTTGGCAAGCTGCCATGGCTGTGGTTGTTTACGTTGGATGAGCCAGGGGTTCTTTTCTGACGTAAATGTCACGGCATTTGCCTTTAAGGAAAATTCAGAACTGTATATGTCTTCGATCCACCGAAACGCCTGTTGGTTTTGTGCGTGAGCCGACTCTCTGAAAAAATTGCACACTCTTTCAAAGCTACATTTCAATATTTCCCCAAAGCTTATTTTTTAAAATCTAAAACTGCTTTCTGATATTACTTACGCCTGCTTTCACTTTTTCCCACTGCCATTTGTTTTTCATGCTAGCATATGACGTCACAACCTCTGTCGACCAATACCGCATGATATCAGTTAATGAACAGATAGAAAAAGGGAAAAGGTTACGCACTTCAAAATATGCCAATTTAACCATGCCACATGGTCTCCAATGTCCTCAACATAAACATATCATATTCTTTGGCCATATCACAGTTACAAGCACAGCAGTGCCACCACAAAAAAACGTTCCGCTGCCAGGTAAGAGCTGTTAAGCAATGGTAAATCTGTCACGCTGTAGCGTGCGCATCATTGCTGACGCATTGTCCTCACGCGACATTTCCCCTTGACTGCAAGGACTGGTTTTCGCATTGTTCCGCATTCATTGCCGAGAATTGTGCTGTTCATTTTAGTTGCGGAAACTTGAGCGCATCGCTCTCTGTTTCGAGTATGACGAGGACCGATAAAGTTGGTGCGCTAGTTGTCAAGACATGAGGTCTTGCATCACAAGGCTGCTCCCCTGCAGGCATAAGGTATCTGACTGCCACAGCATAAAGCTGTTTTTCAAAAGACATAAGGTCTCTGCAGCACAAGGCTGCTGAATTAAGTGTCAAGAAGCCACACACGTTATTTTCACACCTTCCACACACGTCATTTCTCCCTCAGAATCTGAGGACAAAACTTACTCATCACAGGGACCCCCAGAAGGAATGTCAAAGTGTTCCCTTTTAACCTTCAGATGCCCTAACAACGACCAACACTTCGACTAATGACATAGAGGGTTGCCGAACCAATGTCTGAAGTTACAAATAGGGATCCATGGGATTGGAAAGTTATTGGAAAGCGAAGAAGAACCACTGCTTTTAAATATGCACTGCGTGTGAAGAAGAATCAGTTGCATTGTCAATTTCGATTTTGTGCCCACATCAAGCCAGTTGTTGTTTATCTTCTTAGAGAGACCGAAGAAGGAAAGAAGTCCTACTCGCTCGACGACATCTTACAGATGCTGGTGTTCGTCTGCTCGCTCCATGATACCTCGCACACAAGTAAGTTGATCTTCGCTTCAGAGTTGTTCACCGAACTGAAGCAGCACTTCCGGTTCCGGAACCCGTTTCTGTCCTTTTCGCAGTTGCTATGGTGACGGTGCGAAGCGACCGAACGATTGTTCACTGAAACAAAAGGCTTTGTCGCGCGCGGCTGCGTTTTCTTTCGCGTTTAATACCGTATTTTATTCGATTGTAAGCCGCACTTCAACATAGGTTACCTAAGCCTCTGAGATACTTTTGTGTACTAGCACGTTTCGCGTTTTTGACAACCCTGGTAATGATGCTTACACCACTACAACTGCCTTCTGTTCATCACAATCCCTCCTGTGATGGATGTGCACGTGATGCTGAATAGAATAGAATGCGATAAGAGAGTTTGGTTGACAAAACGTAGCCAAGGAAAGACTGAGCGTCGTCTATACCTTTCCGTGAGGAAAAGAAAAACAATGTAAGCCGCCCTTGAGTATAAGCCGAATGAAATGAAGAAAAAACTATTTATAAGCCGCAGCTCACCATCGAGTAAATACGGTATTGTTGTTTGTTGTGTCTTGGTGAATAGAGGCGTCCATGGCAGCGTTGAAAGAAACCATAGTTGTCCCTCCTCACAGGAAAGCCATGCCATCGAGAAGCAAACAAAAAGTGCGCTGCTTTGATGTTTTCCTCCCCTTCCCTACGGTTGCGCGCATGACACAGTACATCAGCCCTCCTCATCCACCCCACCCCCCAGTTCCTTGCCCTCCACCTTTCCAGTCTGTGCTGCTGTAAACAAAAGCACCAGAAACGTAAAGCTGCTCAAACAATGAAGGACGCGACGCGCAGCTGTTCCAGAGCGCGGGAACAAAGGAACAATTGTCATCTGATCTCAGTGCTTTGATGCGACAGACTCGACCGTTTCCCTTAATATCAAAAAGCGAAAGCCCGCACTAGAAGGAACCGCGAGTCTTGCAAGCACGAATTTGCCGGGCAGGTTTTGTATTCTAGAACAACGGTAAACTCCTGTTAGAGAAGCAGTGATCAAACCACCTTTGAGTGTAACGCGACACTTGCTTCTTGTTGCTCGCAAACTTGAAAACTATGCATTTGCGGTTTCAATAATCCGATTCCGCGCCGACTGATTCGATTCCGCTCCGACTCTTCCGGCAAGGAAAGCATCGCCTGTTAGTATCCTGGATTGAGCCAACGCTGGTAGCCCTCATGAGGTTGCTAACCGCTGTGCCTGTTGCTAGCAGTTTTGTTGAAGGTTTGACCCAGGGTTGCCAGATGAATATTTCAATAAAAAGCCAAACAGTGCTAAAAAGAGGCCAGAAAAAGGCCAAAGCGATTGTTTGAAGACCGGTAAAAAAGCCAGTTTGTTTGCAGTATTGCTATTCAATTGTCACAATGAAACATCCAAATTACAAGACCATCATCAGAAATTTTCTTCGAAATTGAAATTAAAGTCTTACTTTGCATTGAGCTCATTACTGATGCTTCTGACTATTCATGGTTTGTGAGATTGCACACTTTGGGTGCAATGGTGCCACAGTTTACATACTGATCCATCGGCAGCTTTCTGCACTCATACGAAAGTCATCTTCCATTCACTCCTGTACTTCCGACCAGGATCATAAGAACCCTTCCACTTCCTCGACGTCATTGTCGCATTTCTATCGCAGAGACGCAGACCTGTCTGCAAGCGTTGAGCCTGCTTATTGCTAACAGCACACTGTACAGTGCACACATTTCCAGTGATTACGTAAAAAATTTGTTTCGATTTTCGTACCTTTCAAATCTTGCCAAATCAGAATGATGGGCGTCGGTCAAGGATTTATTACAAAAAGTTTGAAAATGCGTTGCTGAAAAAAATGTAATAATAATACTTTCCTTCAGAGGAAACTTTTTCAGCGTAAAAGGCCAAACGATCTTTTTAAAGACAACCAACTTGAAACGAGGCCAGATTCCTGAAATTTGACCAAAAAAGGCCGACCTGGCAACTCTGGTTTGATCTTGGTAACCGATAGGACATTTGATAGTGTATTTTGATGGTGTTTGTGCAGCGAAGTTCTACTGTATTTTGAACCCCCTAATAACACTGGCCGGTAAGATCACAAAAACTGGTCAACCGACTGTTCCAGGCGACGAGTCCTGGGACGAGCTTGCCAGCAGCCTCACTCTGGCCATATCGGACACGCAGACCGATCACCTGCCTGTGGGTCTGAGCGAAGCGCTCGGCATCGACCCGTGTGACGATAGTCAAGACGACCTCGACCTCGGACAGATTCAAGACGTTGTCGATTGCCTGACCGAGAATCTCAAGCGTGAGTTTAGGGGTGTGTTGCAAATGCGGGTCACGGGCCGTTTGCCTTTTTTGCTCCTGCGCTATGCGTCACTAAAATCGTGACGTTTTGAGGGATGGGTCTGAAATCCACTCCCACATTTTCATTGATTTCGGTCACGCCGCTTTGCGTTTGACACGGGTGATTGAACTTAAATTCTGATCTTGTTCTGCTTGACGCAAACTTTCTGCTTGACTTTATTTCCCAAAATTTCGTCGAAAATTCCGTATTTTGGCTTCATGCACAGAAAACAGCCACTCAAAGATTGTCACCGCAATATCAGTGACGTGCAGTGTTCCCTCCATTACAGGGGTCTCCAAACTACGGCCCGCGGGTCAAATCCGGCCCGCGAAGCCATTTTATCCGGCCCGCAAAGGCATTTTGCCAATAAGGAAAAATAATATAAATAACGGAAAATTTGTTGATTTGGTAGAATCTAACATATCCCTAAACAATCACATTGTATAAGATGTCTGGCCCTCTGACTGTTGAGTAATAGCTTGTGTGGCCCTCGAACAAAAAAGTTTGGAGACCCTGCTATAAGTGAAAGTTTTGAAGTTTCAGATGAAAAACGCTTTTCGTTGTTCGAGCCTAACATGCGGGAAAATCACAAAAAGCTTTTCAATAGATTATATTTTAGGTTACATGGACACCTTCATCTAAACCAGGGGTTCACAAACTTTCTTTGGCCCTGTACCCCTTCAGTATTTTGATACATGAGCATGTACCCTACATGGGTGCTGGAGTTGGATTTTTTCCAGGGAAGGGCCAGTAGTGGATTTTCCAGGGGTGAGTCAAAAATGTTTTTGCTGGGGGCCAAAAGTGGCAAAATTACATTTCCACCACTCGAAACCAAGAAAACAACTTTTTTTGCAAAAATATGATGAGGATATGTCCAATTTCAAAATCCGGGAAGGCGTTGGCCCTCTTTTCGACGCCCATGTCCCTAAAACTTCCTATGACAAAAAGGCTGAGGGAATAACAAAAATGTATTCACCAATAAGCATATAATGATTTTTGAAATAAACATTCACTGACATTTATTTTACAATTTTATTCTCTGAACCAGACACGAAGTCAATGCAGCACAGGCACACACTATCTGCACAACACAGATTGGTACTAACAGACACAGAACATTAGTTGCGGCATTGTTGGTAGGATCACAGGATAACAGACACCTGTTCACTAACTCGTACCACGTGGTACTACACTACGTCCAGAGTAAGACACGAACATCGCACGTTAAGAAATAGAGTTCAACCCTGGCCAAGGTCGGGTGAAGAACGAATGCGTTGTTGTCTGCACACGCCATCAAACTAACATTGGAACCAGGGTTGCCAGGTTGATCTTTTTTAGACCAAATTTGAGAAATCTGACTTTGTTTGAAGTTGGTTGGCCTAAAAAATTTTAGGTGGCCTTTTGGCCGTTTTTGGCCTCAACTCAAGTTGATTGGCATTAAAAATTCGTTTGGCCTTTTCACGCTGAAAAAGTTTCCTCTGAAGGAAAATATTACTGTTGCATTTTATTCGGCAACACATTTGCAAAGTATTTGCAATAAATGCTATATTAGACCGACGCCGGGGTCGTGATGTGAGTAAGATTTGAGGTATGCAAGATTTGAAATACATTTTTTGCGTAATCACTGGAAATGTTTACACAGTGCACGCGTTTCCAGTGATGATGCAAAAAAATCATTTCGTGTGTTGTAAGCGCCAAGCAGGCTCAACGCTTCCAGACCGGTCTGCGTCTCCGCGATATAAATGCGACAATGACTTCGAGGAAGCGCTCCTATCATTCTGGTTGTAAGTACAGGAGTGAATGGGAGATGACTTTCGTATGGGTGCAGAAAGCTGCCAATGGATCAGTGTGCAAACTGTGGCACCATTGTATCCAAAGTGTGCAATCTCACAAACCGTGAAAAGTCAGAGAAGCATCAGTAATGAGCTCCAATACAAGGCCAGAAAGACTTAATCCAAATTTCGAAGAAAATTTGTAATGATATTCTTGTAATTTAGATGTTCCTATGTGACAAAGGAATAGCAATGCCACAAAAAAACTTTGGCCTTTTACTGGCCTCTTTTCAGCACTGTTTGGCTTTTTATTGAAATTTTCATCTGGCAACCATAACTGGAACGACCGGGCACTCAGTCATAAAGTAAATAGGGGTTGTAGTGCTCAAAGAAGGACGAATATAAACAATCTGACTGCATCAAAGCGCACAGCCATGTATTTTTGGACTTTTTCCATCGTTCAAGAAACAGGTAAACATTTTTTCGCAATAAGGCCTCAAAGGTACAAATGTCACACTGAACCTGATGACTACTGACACTCGTTCGCCACGGAAGGTGTAGGCTACAGAGCCCTGCAACCAAAGTCATAGGCCACACGCAATTTGCGGATGTATGTCTTCCTGAAATTGCACCATAATTGTGATACATACATGGATGTACAGAAGGAACGAAAAAGTACATTTTTCACTGAGTTCGAAAAATTGAGTAAAAGAAGCTCGCAGCTTGTTTGCTACAACGTATTGATATCGCAGTTGTCTCTGAAAGTCTTTGTCATCTGAAAGGTCAACATCTAATGCAATTCCCAAATATTTGTAGTGGAAAATAGATTTTACTCTTCGTACACCAGTGTCAGCAACGGGATGACCGTGCTTTTTCGGTCTAGCCTTAAACGTCATACAAATAGTGTTGCTACAGTTGAAAATAATTCCATGCGATTTTGTATAAGACTGACACACATCTAGTATCCTTTGCAACTCACGTACACTAGGACAAAGCACTCGGAAAACATCAAGTGGTTCAACAGGACTTCACCAATATCACACCCAGCTTTGTTGAGTTCATGAGATAAATCATCTAAATATACAGAAAACAAGTATGGGTTTAATACTTCCCGAAACGGTTCGGACAAATTCATGTGTATAAAAAATTTGAATTGAATAATGTATAAAATATTTTTCCTTTCTGTTACTAACCCTAAATGTACCCCTTGCGATAGGCAAATGTACCACTAGGGGTACATGCACCCCAGTTTGGGAAACCCTGATCTAAGCCGTTGAAGAGAATTGCCATTGTATACATTTGCAGCTAGTGAAAC
>Ga0210059_1011098_pt1 | contig 13824 bp, 10 predicted proteins | sample Ectturendosymbi2_FD_188042 | JGI IMG/M metagenome (GOLD analysis project Ga0210059, IMG submission 188042) | Ecteinascidia turbinata endosymbiont from Florida, USA - Sample 2 (SPAdes) (version 2) | ecosystem: Host-associated > Tunicates > Ascidians > Unclassified | place: Key West, Florida...
CATCATTGTTACGGACGGTGTTATGAACCGCCGGTCTAACGTTGCGGCGGTCTTGTGTATCGGCGGTCCAACGTTGCGCCGGTCTTTCGAATTGCCGGTCAAACGTGCCCGGTCTTTTGATCGCCGGTCTAACGTGCCCGGTCTTATGATAGGTACCGACTCTAGAAGCCATCACTTAAATCAAAAAACAGAGAACATGTCAAATACTTGAAAAAAATGGAATGGTAGAAGCATGGAAAGCTACAAGAACTGATCTCAAGAGTGTGACGCTATTTAAACAAAAAAAATATGTCAAAACCAAAAAACGATCAGACAGGAAAGTCTTCTGTAGACTAATGCTACAAGGACAGGTGAAAAAGACCCTTAGATTTGTGGATAATGCTAATGACATTGATGGAAAACATGACAACACTACACTATGGACATCATAAAGAAGCTGAAAGAAAAGCACCCACAAGCAGCGGAACTACAACAATCTGCCATAACTGATAAAACTGAAACCAAAACAGAGAGGGTCATCTTTGAAAGCACAACTCATGATGAAATCACATCCAATACTAAAAACTCATCGGGGTCTGGAGGACCAACACAGATCGACATTGAAACTTGGAGAGAAATGATTTGTTCAAAATCATACCCATTCACAAAAGCTAGCTGATGAAATTGCCAGCTTGGCTAAGCATCTTGCGACAGACACCATTCCACATGATCACATATCCACTCTCCTCGCATGCAGACTTGTTCCACTAAAGAAAAAAGACAATGGCATTAGGCCAGTAGGTGTCAGTGAATGCCTACGACGAATCATTGGCAAAACCATCACAGGGCTACTAAAGGAAGACATCGTCTGTGCAGTGGGAACACTGCAGACATGTGCGGGACTGGAATCAGGCATAGAAGCAATACTTGCTGTAAAGAAAGGTTACAAAAAGGAAAACAGCGAATGTCTGTTGTTAGTGGATGCAGACAATGCATTCAACAAACTCAACAGAAAAATCAGTCTAGAAAACATGAAAAGACTGTGTCCCCCCATGTACACATACCTACACAACAGCTACAACATACCCACCAGACTTTATCTGCAAAATGAGGACCACATACTGTCACAGGCTGATATTGGGAAAATGACAGAATGTTTATGAGAGCACGTCTCTTTTAGTTTTTTCTGGAAATTTAACACCTTGGCTTCAAAAATTTTAGTTTTTTCTGGAAATTTAACACCTTGGCTTCTGTTAGGCTAAGGCTAAAACCCAGCAGTTTGCACATGTTTTTGCATGGGAGTATCTCCACCGACGATTGCACTAGAGCGCTGTTCAAACCCTCAAAAGATTCGTAAAGTCTTTGTATCTGCAATGAAAAAACATTTTTTGGATTGGGTTTTTTGTGAGTGACTTCACAAGTAGAGTTGTTTTAGGCTTTTTGGCCCACTTCATCTGGCCTTAGGCCCAGGCCCAAACTGCTAGATGGTAGGATTCGCAGAAGTTTTTTTAGAAACTAGGCTAAAATCTGAGTCTTCTGATACTTTGATCGACATTAATCCAATAATTAGATAATTACTTTGTTTGTTAATTTTAGATCATAACTTTTGAACCAGAAACGCTAGAAAGTCGATCAAGGTCTCAAAAGATGCAGATTCTAGCTTGGTTTCCAAAGAAAACTTCAATGAAATACTTCTGTCTAGTGGTTGGGCACAGATCAGGTATCAACAGCTAAAAATGGCCAGAAACCTAGTACTTTACTTACGATGTCACAAAAAAAGCAAGCTTAAACCAAACAATTTTTCTTCCATAGCAGACTTGAACGCTTGTCGAGTCTTTTGAGGGTTTGAACAGCTCTTTGACACAATCGGCTGAGGAGCTATGCGGTCGGTAAGTCAACCAAACTATCCTTGGTTTGTCTTCTATTTCCAAGTACTATATATTTGTAGACCGGCAGTCAATGTGTTAAGTATCCAAATTTGAGCCTTAGCTTCACTGTTTATGTTATCAAACCATGTAGATTCCCTGGTAACTAACCTTACAAACTCATGTAAACACCTTGATGAATGAAACAAACATTAAATATGAGGCAACAACTTGTTATCAATTCGCAATATAACATTGCCATTTAGCTATAACATGTCAGTGCTCTGCATGCGGCTCGCAACCCGCAGTTTGTCCGCCATTGCTGTGTCCTACCTGATGAGGAAACCTGTTGTGTTAACATAGAACCAAGCTTAGAAAACAAGTGTAAAATGGTATTTTTTTTGCCATCCAAAATACAGTTGAAGAAATAAAAGGATGCAAAGTACAGTAATATCTTACCTTTTAACATTTCAAACACATTTTGAGTTCTACTAACTACAGCAAAAGTCAAGCAGAAATAACAAATTAAATATTGAAAAGACCACATGATGTACTTTATAAAACGAGTTCCACTGTAACAAATCAAACTCAGCATACTTAAAGATATAGGAAACAATGAACAATCGTTACAATGGTATTATAAGTATAATAACAGTTTAAGCTCTAGGTTTTCTGTATGATTTTGAGGAACCATATCATCCAACTTCTGCTTAACTTTTTGTGAAGATTCAATCTTGCACATATTAAAAGAACATAAGTCAACAAATCTGAAAGAACTATGTAAACCAAAAGTGCAGTCTACAGCTAATAAGAACTGCATGTGTGCAACAAAAAGTTTGTGAAGTTCAGACAAAGTAACCTACATGTTTTGGCATAAAAAGAGAAGTTAGCACATTTAGACCAAATGCATAATTAGCATAAGATAGACTACTAATAATCCTACTTAACACTGCAATCTTAGTTACACATGGGCAGCAACACATGTAATTTTCTTATTGCCACCTTGCAAAATATTTAATTAATGCACTAGTCAAAAAATCCAAGTGACTGCAGAAAATTGTAATTGACCACTGCATTGGTAACTCTTTCCTTTGAAGATATGGGTAGTTTTTGATTTTTGCAAAATACTGACTAGTTATTTTCGCTTCTCCATTTCCTGATATTTTAGTGCTTTGATTTTTGAAACAACACTTACTATGTTTCTTTAATAGTTTAATATGTTTCTTTAATAGTCTTTAATAGTTCTTTAATACTATGTTTCTTTAACTTAATTTAATAGTTCGACATCTGCTTGCAGTGCTTGTAGTAGTAGTACGTCTGCTTGCTGCTTTTTTATCACGTTTCTGCTGTCACTTACATAAAGTTGCACAAGATTCTTCTATTCAAAAGCACTTTTCACTTTCAAAAGACTGCTGTAAGATGTAAAAGTATCTCCTACTTCAAACTTATCGATTACCATAATCGAAGCCTATAATGATTCTGCCTTCTGTGAAAACAATGTGTATGTATCCTATATCTCCAAATCGGATAACACTAAACGGCGGGCCGAGCGGGCTGGAGGGCCGTGTTTCCAATTCGAAAACATAAAAGGCGGGCTGCACATTAGTGTTGAGCTGCACAACAGAGCGGGCTCGCGGGCTGCACTAAAAGGCAGGCTGGCCGGATGCACAACAGAGCGGCCGGCCGGCTGCAGGTGGGCAGCACTACAGGACGGGCTGCACATTCGGGCGGGCTGCACAACAGAGCGCGCCAGCGGGATGCATAAAAGGGCGGGCCGGCGGGCTGCAGAAATCGGCGAGTTGCAGAACAGGGCGGGCCAGCGGGCTGCAGAACAGGGCGGGCTGCTCATATATACGTGCCGGCGGGCTGTAGAAAAGGGCGGGCCGTTCGATAGCAGGACGGACTGTGTTAAAAATGATTATTTCAGCCAGTTTCAGGCGTCCATTACAGTATACATAATGCCGGACGTTTCGATGCAAGGACGGACTGCGTTAAATATTATTGAAATAGCCACCTTCAGACGTTCATCAGGCTGTGCGACATGGCGGGCCGTTCGATACAATATTGCAAGAACGAGCTGCTTTGAAAATGACGACTTCAGCAGCCTACTACACACATTGGAATTCTTTGCTGTGCGGGCTACCGCAAAGCAAAGTAATACGCCAAGCTACAGATGTTGATCACGTTACTCTGAGCTGATGGACGATCGTGAGACTGCCAGATTGTTTTAGGAGATGGTCGGGATGCAAACGTTTATTACATGATGCTAAAAGAAGGTCCGACTGTCAGAATTTGCTTTGAAAAAGACGAGATGGCCGGGTTGGAAACCTGAATCTTCTAGGAGAGATAATCATGATACGGGTGGATTTCAATTAAGCGACAGTAAGCTACTTCTACAAACACTGTTTTTACGTCACACTCAATGGATTAACACTCGATGAAGCCTCTGCAAAAAAATTTGCTTAAACTCTTTGCAAAAAAATCTGCGAGATCATTGTTAGCGAGTTTGCTTGATGCATAGAGGAAGTGGACAAAACTAAATAGAAGAGCTTAAAGACAAGACGCTGGACGACGTGAACGATTCACTTTCTTTGAAATCTGCAAAGCATCGATCGAGCGTGATGCTCAGTTCGGTGCCGGTGAAAGACAAAATTGTTAGATGGTTTGCATTCAAACTGATTCAAGTGAAGCAAACTTGGAGGCGATTAACTAAGCAACGTTTGAAGCTTATTTTTATCGATACCATTGTTTAATTTGGTTTGCGAAAAGGGTTCTTATTTCACAACGAGCTGTAATCGTCATTGATCACCATCGGGCATCGACCACCATGTAATTGCTGTGTGCAAGATGAGACAAACACTTCACCGCTAAAATTTAACCTGCATTTTGTAAATGTGAGGAAACACTTCAATGCATTCTCGTCTTACATATCAGAACAAACAAGAAATTATTTCTGGACGATTATATAATTTGTGTATTTCATTGTTCATGGACATATTGCGAATGATTTTCACGTTTTTAACACCTATCAACATGGCGTCATGCGCTGACCCCGTCTCGCACAACGTTAGCAAGTGTAGGCTTGGTATTTTTTGTTCTGCGTTACGTTATGTTGCGGTAATAGGCCTACAGAAAACCAAGAAAATTGAAAAAGAAATTATGAGAAGACATGACCTGAAGATACACAGGAACTAACGAACAAAGAGATTGGTATCGCAAAGTGGTAGGTCAAGTAAGAAGAAATCTGCCGATGTAAAACAAAAGTACATGCAAAGTTCGGTCTGGGACAGTTCAGCGCTGCCGTTTCGGCGACGAGCCGTTTTGGGGACGGGACGTTTCGGCGATGGTGGTTGCAAATGCATTCTGCGAAAAAAATGTGTTTTTGTGAAATACTTTGAAGGTTAGATTGCAAAGGATGTTTGCTTCATAAGTGTTTTTGTTGTCATCCTGACGGCCAATGGCCAGTGTAGTTTCCCGACCGTCAGGATTTTAGAAGAACTTAGTGCGACCGTGACCACGTGTGGAAGGAAATATGGCTTCTGACGTTTATTTTTGCTGGCATGAGGCGTTAGTGAGTTTACACAAAAGTTAATCCTGGACAGCATCTATTGCTTGATCTTTCACGTAGGTATCATTTTGATTGCATTTCACAGCTAATCTAAGAATATATCGTACTTTCTTGCCATGGGTGCTTATCGGTGTACGAATATGCAGTAATGGCACTTCCAAATCCATGGTATGCATCGTGAATCACAATAAATACAGCATAATTGGAAAGATCTGGGAAAAGTGCTAGACTGACACTTGCGCTTCACACGCTTCCCAGACGAAGGCAGTGCGAACTTATGCACGTTGGTGACATTCCAGAGGAAAACATATTTCACACTTCATCGCCGACCGAAACGGCGGCGCCGAACTGTCCCATTCAGTGCAAAGCTGCAAATGTCCTCTTATTGTCTGCGCAATGACGTATGACTATTTCTTGAAGTTGTATTTTTTTTATCAAGCAACTTTCTACGAGATTCGCATTTTTCTATTTTTCCAAAAAGGTTTTTACTATTTGATTGTTCGTTATTATCGCAGTAATAGAATTTTACTGTTTGAAAAATAATTTAAACCGCAAACACCCAAGATATTTTTCTCAATCAATTATGTTTTACTTCATGAAGAAATTGGAATTTCTCCAACTTGTAGTTTGTACAACCTGGAAGCTCATGTCAATGCAGTCAACAAACAAACCAGCTTTGAAAATGACCTGGTCTCCGCTTTTGGGCAAGAATAAGATCAGCATGACAACATTTCACGAATCCATTTGTCTACATAGGCGTACGAGGCGGGGGGTCGGGGGAGGTGGCCGCCCCCCTGGGCTTGAAAAATTTCAGGGCAAACTCTGTTTTCAGGGCAAGGGCAAGTTGCTCAAAAATCTTAAATAATAAAAAATACATATTCAGTACAATGAATTCAGGGTAACTCTGTTTTTCAGGACAAGCGCGATTTGCTCAAAAATCCTGAATGCTAAAAAATATTTCAATACAGTGAAAAATTCCAGGGCAACTCTGTTTTTCAGGGCAAGCGCAAGTTGTTCAAAAATCCTGAATGATAAAAAATAGATATTTAACATAGTGAAAAATTCCAGGGCAAACTCTGTTTCTCAGGACAAGCGTAAGTTGCTCAAAAACTCTGAATGTGAAAAGTATATTCCATACAGTGAAGATTTTTAGGGCAACTCTGCTTTTCAGGGAACGGGCGAGTTGCTCAAAAATCCTGAATGATAAAATATATTTCAATACAGTGAAAAATTTCAGGGCAAACTCTGTTTTTCAGGAAAAGCGCAAGTTGCTCAAAAATTCGGAATGATAAAAAATATATTCAATACAGTGAAAAATTCCAGGGCAAACTCTGTTTTTCAGGAAAAGCGCAAGTTGCTCAAAAATTCGGAATGATAAAAAATATATTCAATACAGTGAAAAATTCCAGGGCAACTCTGTTTTTTCAGGGCAAGCACGAGTTGCTTAAAAATCCTGAATGTAAAAAGTATATTCAATACAGCGAAAAATTTCTGGGCAACTCTGTTTTTCAGGGCAAGCGCCGTTGCTGAAAACTCCTGAATAGTGAAAAATATATTCAATGCACTGAAAATTTTCAGGGTAACTGTTTTTTTCAGGGCAAGCGCTAGTTACTCAAAAATCGTGAACTGTGAAAAAATTTTCAATGCAGTCTATATTCACATGGGGGCGATCCGTGTAATTTGGGCTAGTGTAGTTTGTAATCAGGACCAATGTCGTGATTGGTTATAGTGACTTTGATCTGGAACAAGCCCTAGTTTTCTGTAAAATTCGAACAATCGGATGTCGATAGTTCAGCAGATTGATATAAGCATTCGGTAACTCTTTCTTTGTTCGTTTTCGAGTCTTTGCTCGTTTTCGCTGGGTAGAGGTGCAGGGTGTTAATATGATACATTTTTCTGATTAACAGGAGTTTTAGAAGCGGGCAGCACGGACGTGCAGATTGCTTGGCTGCTTTGAGTGCGTGTCTTTAAGTGCCTTGCTCAAGCGCACAGCAGCGATAACACAGGCAGGTTTAGAGGGTCAAATCATACGATCCGGGACCATCGCTTTTAAAACATTGCGTTGTGTCATCGAAGTCACGTACATATTTGCATCAGTAAAAGCAATTACCGTAAAATTTCTTGTCTGGGAGAACAAAACACGCAAGGAACTTAAACCCCTTGAGTTAACAAGCAAGGTAACTACAGAATTTGCCTATAACGGCACCTCTAGCGGATTGCACAAAGAAAGTTATTGCCGAATTGACATTATAAGCGAATTGAAATGCATATAAAAGATGCCATCGCGACCAAACAAAATGTTACGTAAAGGGCGAATTGACGTTACAGAGGAAGCCGTTATAAACGAATTCAACTGTATAGAACAGATTTACATAAGATTTCAGGCCCTATTCGGATTAAACTAAAAAGTTAGTTTCAGGTCAAATTGTTTATTTTTAGGGCAAATTGTTATTTTCAGGGCAAATTTTCATTTTCAGGGCAATCCGCCACCCCAGTAAAATGCCTTCACGTAGGCCTATGTTTGTCTACCTCGTGAGGTAATGCTTGTGGTTTAAACTGCGTGTGCAGACATGCAATGGTGATTTTCCTTTTAACAGTATTGCTTGCCTTTCCCACTACATGTACTGTATATATATATGATTTTTTTTTAATGGAAAAACATGAACAACAAAATTGTATTTTGGAAATACAAAAATCCGCGATCAACTTGTGGAAATTTGCGGCCAGAACAGAAGGTTCACTCGTTTGATCTGTTAAATATATAAAAAAAACAACGATAATTTTTTGAAAACTCTTCATGTTCCTTGATGACTGCTAACAAACAAATAGGGCGTAACTCCTCCGTTGGAAAACGTACATGAAAGCAGTCACTTACTGCCAAATTTACAGTGCGATTGAACTGGCAAGAAATAAGCAACGACACATGCTTGAATCAAAATTTCAGCCATCACATAAACTGGCACACAAACGTGCTTGCAAAATATATTCGCTCCGCATCTGCTTTTGCGCAGAATACACTGATTTTGAGTGCTATCGTCACGCTCAATGCTCACATGAAATATGCATAGCAACGCAGGGCTACAAGGCGATTCCGGCACTTCGAGTATTGCACCAAAAGCCTAACTACAGATAACAGAGTATGTTCCGGCTCATTATTGTTTCAAAATACAAATTGCTGTCCATCCAGAGCATTGTGAGGAATATAGCGTCACACTCTGCCTCAATTATTGCTTTCGACTGTGGTGAGGATTGTTTCTGAAATTGTAAATTAATACTGAAGAGCACACACAGCACTGTCGTCAGAAATATGAAAAGTGTCTGAATGCTGCATTGCCTTGCCAAATGATTGTCTTGAAGTCCACATTCATAATATAATGACGAAAACAGCGCCCCGATACTCATTAAGCCAGCCCAACAAGTCAAACTTACCGTTTTTTCCCAAGTAAAGGTCTTATGCTAAAAACGATTTTTTTAGTGTTTTTTCAAAGAAAAATTAAACCACTTTCCCACACTGGGGGCAAAAAAATTTATAGTCAATTCTGATTGCCTTGAAGTCCACATTCATAATATAATGACGAAAACAGCGTCCCGAAACTCATTAAGCCAGCCCAACAAGTCAAACTTACCCTTTTTTCCCAAGTGAACGTCTCATGCGAAAAACATAATTTTTAGCGGTTTTGCAAAGAAAAATTAAATCACTTTCCCACACTGCGGGCAAAAAAAATTATAGTCAATCTTCATTGCCTTGAAGTCCACATTCATAATATGATGACGAAAACAGCGCCCCAACATTCATTAAGCCACTCCAACAAGTCAAACTTACTGTTTTTTCCCAAGTGAAGGTCCCATGCGAAAAACGTTATTTTAGCGGTTTTTCAAATAAAAATTAAACCACTTTCCAACACTAGGGGCAAAAAAATTTAGAGTGGATTTTGATTGCCTTGACGTTCCCATTATGAATATCACCATTAAGAAGACGCACCGCCTCTGATTAAGCCGGCAATACTATTGAAACCCATGTTTCTCACGCATTTATATGTCAGTCTAATCGAACATTGAGGAACGTCAGTTACTGCATCAATACGTGTTTTTCATGATGCCAATTGTTTTAAGCATTGCATATGTTGTCAATAGTCAGACAACGTGCATGTATTTCATAAACAACTTCCACTTATCCTGCTTGTTTTATGATCGGATCTGATTGAAACAGACCACGTTTTGACACAACTTGTATTTTTGCCATGAGGCCGAGCAGACACGAAACACATTAAAACGTTTGTTTTGCGCGTTGCTCCAATGTGGTTTTCGTGTCGGCTTCATAGTATTTAATAATTCAAAATTGTTGTTGGTGCATGTTCTGAAAGAAGCAGGAACCCATAGTCTCGCACGCAAGGTGCAATTCAATATTCAAACCAAGGGATTTGAAAGAAGACTCCGTAAGTTTTACATTCAACATCTTCAATTACGTGTTTTTCCACGATGACACAATGCCACTGAAACGTGTTGTTGAACAGCAATTCGGAACCTGAAAAGCCAGAAAGCGATATAGCAGTCACTGAGCGAAAAGGAACTCGTGTTGATGCATTGCGTGGCATTTGAGAGAGCAGTTTACGAAAATCTTGCGCTTGCACACCAAGAAGGTTTGTTGTTTCTTAATCAGAAGACATTACCTCGATACTTGTTTTAATGAAAAAGCTTGGTGGTGTGGTGGCGAGGTCGGAGTGGACCGCTTAAACTCATCTGTGACTACAGTTTGGACAGGTGTAGGCTACTTGCATATTTACATTGTACAGATAAGAACAAAATGAGCTTTCGACTGTACGTCTTTTTTTCTTGATGCATATGTGGTACACCACTGAATGGCCACCCTTACCTTTGTCAGATGAAGAAGTCCACATGCGGCTCCATTTCATAGCGATGATTGATAGAATACGAAGTCGCTAAGGTTAAAGGAAGGAAACTTCACTGAACGAAAATCAACATAAAACTGGTTTCATTGCACAAATGGAATTTTAAGGTAACTCAAGTGACAGATCACTGCTTTACAAACAGGTCGACTGTGCGATGCAAGGTTGACAACATCAAACGCTCTTTCCCGATGTATCTATCGCAAATAAATCAACATAATACAGGTGATGAACAACTGAAATTATCTGTAAAAATTATTTGTTAAAGTCAAATTGAAAACATTCTTCCTCAAGTCAAATACTTTTTATAGCCATTGAGATCCACTTTCATACAGTTTGCTATCGCAACCCAGTCCCCCAGCTGCATCGCAGTAAGTTATTTTGTCTCTTTCCATAACGTAGAAAACAACACTGTCAAAATCAACAACTTGTTTAATATAGTCCATAAATTTATTTAAATCCAATTTCCAGATTTTATGAAACATAATATGTTAAAAATAGGCAAAGACAAGTTTTAAGAGGGGCAATCACATGCTATCAGTAATCCTTTGGTATAATAACATTTCCAAAGTAATTTACATTATTCAAAACGTGTCGTATGGACCAGTAAACACCCGCAGTGATGTAAATTAAAATAGCACTACTTACTGTTTTCAGTACGAGCGAATTTAGCATTACAACGATGTCACTATTGCAGTGAAGTTCTTGTTTAGGAGCGATTAAAGCATTTTTATAATTTCACATTTCTAGCAAAGATTAAACGCTACAGTGGATTTGCAACGATCGTTTTAGAAAGGAACTCTTCGATAGTTGTTTTGTGTGATGACCTGAGATTTTTAATTAATATAACACACTTCTAGCTTATATTCTAGCAACATACATTATTAAATGTAAAAAATGGTAGAACTTGTCATTTACATGTGATTTATGCTAGTTTTGGCAAACATGTTTTTTGCTGTTTTCGTCATTATATTATGAATGTGGACTTCAAGGCAATCAAAATTGACTGTACATTTATCCCCCAGTGTGGGAAAGTGGTTTAATTTTTATTTGAAAAAACACTAAAAAAATCGTTTTTAGCATAAGACCTTTACTTGGGAAAAAACGATAAGTTTGACTTGTTGGGCTGGCTTAATGAGTGTCGGGGCGCTGTTTTCGTCATTATGCTATGAAAGTGGACTTCAAGGCAAACAAAATTGACTGTACATTTTTTTCCCCCAGTGTAGGAAAGTGGTTTAATATTTCTTTGAAAAACCGCTAAAAATTACGTTTTTCGCACGAGACCTTTACTTGTGAAAAAACGGTAAGTTTGACTTGTTGGGCTGGCTTAATGAGTGTCGGGACCGTTTTTTGATCGTCATAATCTTGATGTGGACTTCAAGGCAATGAAAATCCCCTTTGTTTGTTTTTTAATGTTTTTCGGAAAGTTTTTTCCCGTTGTTTTCAATCGTTTAACACTTTGTTTTGAAAACGGAGTGATTTGATGTCCGCGATTGTGCCACAATGACAGTGGTTGCTAATGAGTGAGCCAGTATCGTACTTTCGAAAAGGCAATGTTATTCCGCAACAATGCGCTTCCCGCAAAGATGCTCATTCACCACTCTTCACTGCTCAACACCGCAGGATGCTCTTCACCCCTCTCACTTCTCCTCACAACTCTTAAATGTGTCACTCCGCTGCGCACCACTATTTCCACCAATCACAGTGCGCCTTGATGAGAGTGCCGTACGGTCAGCCCCAGAAGCTGGCCATACGGTGCCGTACGGCTAGACACTGCCTTTAAATTTACATAACTGTACATAAAAAATTTTTGACCTGGAATTATTAAAGTAAAACTGGCAAGTAGAAATTAATAAAAATGACATCATTTAAAAGAGAAAAATGTGTTCAGTGAAGCATATCAAATATTTATCGCCACCTCAATTATTAAATCAAAATTATTTTTTTGTTTTTCCCTTTCAAAAGTGTTTTTATATGCGTTTTGGATGTTTTTATTGGTTACGAATGTGGAAGTTTTGCATTAGAGGTCATGTTCACTGACCCGTGACGATTCCTGTAACTACCCAGAAATTATGAGTTTTTTGTGGTTCGTTGGATCTTGCTGAACCCTTATAAATTAGGTTATGCAGTTGAATGTGATGCGAAAAATTTCAGACATGAAGAAAACTGTAAAAGAGTTGGAGAATGGGAATACTTTTGCAATCAAATTCCATTGCATTTAGATAGGACGGGCTATCACCAAAATCGTCTATTTCTTGGTACAAAAATGGTGTAGGCCTAACTTTTTTCATACTTTCACAGAAACACGGTTCAAGTACCTAGTCTACAGATTTCTTTTTTGAAGATCTTTCCAAAAAAATTAAAATCAGTAAAATTTGGTGTATTTGAAAATTTTGTGGAAATACCTAAATGCGTTATAACAGAGCATTTCGCTATTTGTGTCGTTCTATATAATGGATATTTATCTTGTATTTGGCTTTTTTGGTGCTATTACTAGGCTTTTCAGGGGTTGATTTGGCTTTGGCCTTTTTTGCATGTGACTACCTGGCAACCCTGGTTTTGTAGAATTGGTCGTGCCTGTCGATTTTGTGATGTCATTATATCATTTGCCGTCATGCTATCATCACAAAAATACAAAATCGTTAATCGGCATGTGACGTTACCACCTACCCATGGCATCACTGTGATGTGATCAGTGATGTTACTTTTCACGAAGTTTGGTAGGTGGTTTTCTTCAGTAGACCTGGTAACAGTGTAAATAGATTCATTAAAACAGAATTTTCAATATCACCTGGTTTTCTATTACAAACAAGATGAGTACAAGTACTATAAAGCCTCAGAGGTTTCAAGCAATGTGGAACATGACACCACGCTATACTCTCAACAAAGGCTGTGCGATTGACAAGATATATAACCAATGCACAAGGTAGCACTGCGCAACTTGAGGGAACAATGTATCTTACAGAAACAAACGAGGATTCGGAAGGCAATCTACACATTGATACAGAGGCAAGTGGTAGGTAGCAATGGTGGTCAGTACATTAACAGCAACCAGAAAAAGAACAGGTAAAATTAGATCAAACTTGCACACAAGCCAATATGCTGGCAGCGTTTCTCAGGACCACAGCCAAGTACAGACGCTAATGAAGTCACTGCCGCTCCCTCAGTCCCTGGGGTCGCCAGACGCATCAACAAGTTTCTTTGTGAGACCACTCAAAAAAGGGGCTGTGGATTTGCCATACACACCAGTGGTCTCAATTGCCATTGGTTAAGTTGGTCATTGCTTTGGAGGTCATGTTATGTTTGGCATTTTGAGGCCTCAGCTTTGTAGCCGCGAAACCAGCCTGTCTGACTTTACTGGAAAATAACTTGGTTGTCTTTGTATTGTTACGGCGCAAACAGTCAAAGTCAAAACCCGAGTACACTCAAAACCCGGAACACGTTCAACGCGACAGCCCCGGCACCAACTAACTCCGCAAATATGATGCGTGCAACAAAGGTTGAT
>Ga0210059_1011099_pt1 | contig 13823 bp, 9 predicted proteins | sample Ectturendosymbi2_FD_188042 | JGI IMG/M metagenome (GOLD analysis project Ga0210059, IMG submission 188042) | Ecteinascidia turbinata endosymbiont from Florida, USA - Sample 2 (SPAdes) (version 2) | ecosystem: Host-associated > Tunicates > Ascidians > Unclassified | place: Key West, Florida...
TTTGTTAGTTTGAGAGAGTGTTATTTTACATTGTTGATTCTCAGCAAATGGAAGATCTCTCGAAGTGAGAGAGGGTTACTTTGCGTTCTTGATTCTCAGCAAATGAAAGATCTCTCAAAGTGAGAGAAGTTTGTTTTACATTGCTGATTCCTAGCAAATAGAAGTTTTGTAAGGGATATGTGCAGACCATAAAGTGTCTGCTACACTTGAAAGATAGCCTATGTCAAGGGTGAGGGGATCTTTGAATGCTACCATTTCGGGCAAAACGGATCACTTGTCTTGTGCCTTTGGCGCTCAACGGATCAGGTGTGTTTGGGGAAAACGGCTTTTTCTGGCATGCATGAGCTGTGTGAAAGTTTTTAGAAGGACGTTTAGGGCTATGAGCTTTTAGGATCTGCACTGGTTGCAAACGTTAGGATCTTGTAAAGCGTCATTTGGAACCCAAGTGGTCTGGTAGGTAGGTGCGTTCAACACTTGACTAGCACTCATATGACACTTTACTAAACTTTTTTCCCAAGCCGTGGTACTGGGATCAACCCAAAAAGACACTAAAACGTTAAACAGTCCTCAACCTAAATTTAGTTAAACTATCAGGTTTCGAAGCGAAAATGCAGCTAAACAACGCTTTTTTAGAAATGTACTACGTTAATAATGGTGATCCGCTTTGCCCCTAACAAAAATAATAATCAAAAGGTCGAAGAACAAGCGGTTTGACGAGGCACTAACTGCTGTCAAGATTTCTCTTATCAGTTTGAAAGTTTCAGCAATTTGCACGGTTCAACAGCACCCTAATGTTATAAAGTTTCATGAGGGCAAATTGAGGCCTGTCTAAGACAAAATGGTACACGAACAAATAGATAAAAAATACCTTAGAAGTACGAACATTTTAAACTATCTCCCAAGTTGACACTTTCAGCATATTTGTGGTTGAATACCAATCATTTACGAAATTTTTGATCAGACAATCTCTTTCAAGATAAATGTTGTAAGGAGAAAATTAACGAGCAAGACAAAGAAAAATTCCAATAAGATTTCTAAAAATGATAAAAATATAAAAATTCATCTTTAATTCTTTGAAAGTTTCTACAGATGTCAAAATTGCTATGCAATGTTTTGAAAATGTCGGGGGGGCAAATGCCCCTCCCTGGTTGAGCGCCTGGGCAGAATATATTTTTATCCCACAGCGCATATAATTATTTCAGGTGGTTCAGTTACGCCAGGAAGTCGCAGGCCTAACGTCTGGTCCATTGGTAGTGAGTGCATGACCAAAAATTGATACATACAGTAGCTTTACACGTCTATTTTTTAAACACTTCAAAAATAACAGGTTTTTTAGCAGAATTTCGCTATGTTTAGCAGATCTTAGCTGAAAATTTTTGACATGGTTTTTAGCAGGATCTAGCAGTTTTTCGTGACACGATTTATTAGGATTGGTGGCAACCATCTGGCAATACTCTCACTGTTATAAGAAAATAACCTTCCTGACAGTATACCACAAGGGTAAAATGTCGGACAATAGCAGTTAACCATCTTTCACGGTCACTAGAAACTTGAAAAATGCTAAAAATTATGTTATCGAAGCTAAAATTTATAAACTAACAGAATCAGTGGTACTACACCAAACTCTGTTTCAACATCAACTTGGCTACGTGTAACCTACCATCCAACATGAAAAGCTCTTCACACAACACGTGACAAATATCACTTGTTTTTGAAACCTCTCCAAATAGAAAACCTTAAGAGAAAAAAGTGGGGGGACATGGCATATTATATCCCTCCCACTTGAAAAAATGGGGCGGACACGTCTCCAGTGTCCCCCACCAAATTGCGCCCATGGTCCTGGCCTTCATAACAAAATTGTCTAGGATTTCATTCAAATTTGTTTGCCTAAGTTTGTCATTTTTAATGCACCGAATGCTTGATGTTGGACAACCTGTCCTGGAACATTGTGATCCTTTATCCTTTAATTCAGTTTTATTACTTTTGAATCTTGGGAAAGACCTTTCTCCTGAGCAGTTTGTGACCATCAAACTAAGAAATAAGACTCCGCGTGGTTGGATAGACCGACCAAGAACCACTAACATAAGGCAACAAACGTCAAACCCAAACGCAGCTCTGTCCTTTTCTTGTTGTTTTACTCTTGGTCTCCTTGGGTAGAGTTATGTGGTTGCCATTTGGCAAAGTGACTTTTCCATATTGTTTAGGCTCATCTAAATTTCTTTGATTTGCTTAGCGTGGGAGCAGTACAGACTTGCGCAAGTAGTGTACTCAATGGCATTCAGATTTCTAAATGAATGAATAGAGACGCTAACAAAGCAGCTGTGTTGCTCAAGATCAGAAAAAGCACATCCACCACCGCTTCATGAAACCATCTGTTTGGCTAATAATTGCCGCTTCTAGCTGTCAATTTCCGATTTGCTGCATTTTTTGGAAGCAGCATTCACAGAGCTGAAATTTCGTTTGACCTCAAACCCTTTTGTAAACGTAGAAGTACACCGGTGGACTCCACAAGATCAATTAATTAATTTGCAACTGAAAATGCTAGATCACGCTCAGCAATAAATCTAGTCAACTTCAGCTCTGCAGAAGCAACTTATGAGCATAATTCAACCTTTTATCAGCAGAACCTTTAAACTGCATCAATTTCATCGAGTATTTGAAGAGCGCATGGCTCTAGTGCGTGATTTGGCTTCTTGTGTCATAAACAATCACTCCTTTTGGGAGCGTTGAACGAGTTACGATGTAGCCTACTGTATTAATTTACATCGCCACTGATATTTTTATTTGTCATTAGTTTTTATCAGCAAGCTTATTAGTTAATGTCTTCAAGCCACGACTTGTTAAACTTAAAGGCCAGCAAGAAGGCCTATGCTATTTCCATCATATAAACTGCAACTACCTTAAAGGAACTAAAACCTGAAAGTTTTATAATGCCTCAGTCGGAGGTTTGCATCTGCAGCAAAAACATTTTGTCTATCGGACTTGGAATCTCTATTTCATAAGGTTAAAAAAATACAAAACTGGGTTTGATCCATGTAATTAAACTAAGTTCGGCATCATTGAATCTAAAATGAGAACATTTCATGTTGACAGTAAGAATGGCCTTAACATATTGCAAACAAAGTTAAGGCGGCCAACGTTCTTGTCAACCTGCGCTAACAAAACAAAGGGTTGAGGTAGCCTGCACTTAGTTGAAGGTTAGAGAGTACAGACCACCTCCACCTTTTCCAAATTAGGGGTGACGAGAATGTTATGTAGTCTGGGGTACGTTTACTTTACTGTGGTCATATTGCATTGTCAACAGAAAGATTACCAAACTGAAAGCTTAACTGGAAGGAAATGCAGAACAAGTGACATGCATGGAGAAGCATTACCATCAGTGTAAACGGTCCCAATGCCTGTGAAATAGCGTCTTTGTTGATCACTAGTTAACATTGGGACTGTTAGACTGTATATTAGACCCACTGCTATATGTCACTAAGGCAAACGTGCTTTACTTTGTTACTACAAGCGTAAGCTACAATTTTGGTACAGCTGGCTTTCCATACTCATCATCAATCATGGCGCATGCTGTGAGTTGAGGCTAAAGTGATCATTTCTAAATTCATTGAAGATTTTGTGGTCTTGAGTTCGACATAACCTACTCTATGGAAGCTTTGTTATGCAGATTGCATTTTTAGATGCATTTCTTCCCTCATCTCGTCACTTCTGAAGATTTTAGCTCGAATTTCGTGGATGCGTTGCATCAAATCTTGTTAACTGGCTCATGGTTCAAGCAACTGCAAGTTATTTTTCCAAACTGTTTGTCATAAAAAGAACTCTTACCAATGAATCATCCTACTTCTTTCTAGTACAAGCACAGGATACTTTTGCATCATAACATTAGTAAAAGCTGCACAAATAAACTCAGCAATTTAATCTTCTGCCCTTAGCAAACATGATTCTCTTAACAGTGGCTTTGACTAAGCGAGTTAAGCTACCGCACTGCCCTCAAAATAGGCTTGAACCTCTGTTCTATAGTAGGCTACGTTTCTGTTCAATCTTGCAAATACGCACAACTATTATAATCACCACTGCTTCCCGCAAAAGAAACTTTCCTATTTCGAACGGAAAGCAATAGCTAACACAATCAAATGACGATCTTAGTTAATTAAGACGGTCAGTAAACTTGCAAACTAACTTCGACAAATGGTAAAAAATAAGAAAACTATTGCTTACAACATGAAAATCGTTGCGTAAACATCAAAATTTGTTGCGTAAACATCAAACATCAAAAAAAATTTTTGAAAACATCAAATCTGATGTTATAACATCTAAAGTGGCATCTCTGAGTATAACCTTTAAGTTTGATCAGGTGCGTATCGAACCTTTCGCCTAATTCACACGTAACAATCGACACGATTTATCAAACTCAGGACGCCGTCAAAGTGCTTTTGAGTATGTCAACTCTGCAGTCGGCATGCGGCTTGACCAACGGTCGTATTGAGATTCATGAAAAGTCGTTGGAAGACCCTGGCATTATCGACACAAAATATGATTAGATGAACAAAAATTAAAAACATAAATTGTTGACGAATATTTATTTGTCGAGCTGATCATATACAGTAACGGCAACTGACTCTGTGCGTACCACAGTTTGCTGGAGGCCCGCTTCGATTTTGAGGCCCTAGACTTAAGCCTACATAGCCTATTGGTAAATCCTGCCCTGAGTGTACACAACCTACTGTACGTGTGACTACTCAAAAACTAATTTCACAGCAGGCTATTCTGTGTTTCGTACAACTTTACTGTCCGTCATGAAATGAAAACAAGATGCGCTCTTGATTTACCATAAGCGAAAATTTTGTTTACATAAAGCATTCAAGACCCGTATGTTGGCAATTCATGCGACTAAACAGTGGAATTTTGCGCTTTTGTCTACTTGAAAAACGAACGCAATGTCGCAAACGAGAGTCATTCAACAAGCTATTGCTTATTGACTATCCACAACTGCGCTTAGCAATTCTACAGCTTCGTGGTAGTTCGGGGGCCGAATATGAAATGGGGAGTACAGAGTTTAAATAGGGGGGGGGCACTTCACCCTTTTTACATATCTTTCCCTTTTCGTCAAACAAGGTTACCAGATTTACACCCAGTACACTCAGTGGTGGTATATCTGCTCATTTATTCAAAATACGACATTAACAAATTCCTACAGTTTAGAATGATTTATTAATATTTGCTTTGGCTGTAATTTTTAGTTCAGTAAATTTACCCCCTTGGAAGATGAAATTTCCCTCAGGGGTAAGGCCTAGGGCCCCGAAAATGAAAATTCGCGCCTGGGCCTGACACTCTAGGACCTACTGCCGACGACACTGCAACACCATTCAAAATGTTGTCAAACCTGCGCGCACCCCAGTTAATACTTTTTCAAAAATTCAAGATGCAGTCCAGACAAATCAACGTCAAGGCGCCATGTATTTCAATTCCCTGCCATTGCGGAATACAGCAGGTTGATGATATAAAGATCCGTTTCGAAACCCACAAGAAAGGACATGCAAGTGATATCTCACTTAACCACCCGCAAAATGTGCTCTAGCAAACGAAGTTTACAAAACAACCATGCTATTGACTGGCCAGAGATGCGCATGTTAACTTTTTTATATGATTCTATAAAAAAAAACGTTCATTGACTCGTTTTTCATCAATACTAAACACCATTTTCCAAAGATATCGGGTTTCATCTCAAGATACACTATATCAAGCTGCCTTCGATCTGGTTCGCGTGGCGTATTTCCAAAATCTGTTCTCATTTGTCCTTTTGTTGTTTGCGCTTATTTCTCGTGTAGTTTCCGTTCGTGTTAAGGTCCTTTTCCACGCGTTCCCGGCCCATTACAGCCCTTTATTGCCCGATGTGGGACACAAACTGACCGAAACGCTGTTTGCATTTTTTTGCAAAGCAGCAGTTGTGCATGATTCAATATACTGATTTCATCGCAGGTCGCTGGTTCTACAATCTACTGTACTGCGATCAAAAACCGTTCAAAGAAGAGAAATATGTTGAAATTCATTGGACGTTTGACACCATTTCTTTCGCATAATAGTTCGCCCTACCTCGTGGCATCCAGGGGCTACAAGAGGTACATCGTACCCGGTAGGATGGAAGCACGCATGCTACGTTTTCCTGCATAAAATCAATCACAAAATAACCAGCGCAAGCCAGTTACCAGTATAACAATCGGTCTATTTCTAAATCTTAGCATGGTAGCTATTTTATCTAAATTCTTATTACTATACAAACGATCTATACAAATTTCGACGAGGGGCGCTGAAGCTAGGGGGCACGGTATCGGTCTTCGCACCCCTTGGTAAAATTGCTTTCAGAGGCCCTCGTGGCATCTACTTTTCTACCATCCTTCAAAAAACGAAAAGCAGTTGGGCTAGCTACCATTTTGTTTTTGGAACATGCTTTGCAAATTCATTCTTCTGTCGATTCAGACGAATTTTCGCAGTAATGTGAAACATGAAAAGCATAATTTCTTTACAAGAAAACGTATCTGCAACATTTGCTCGTTCTGCCAATTTTCTTTAGTGGTACATTTTCAACAAGACAGAGTTGAAAGGCATGCCGCAGTATCTTCCTGGCGCGTAATGGTCAGAGGTCGAATGCCGTGACATTGCACCAACTTAAGCAAACTTCCGCAGTTGCTACGGCGCATCTCAAGCGCAAAGAATACAAAACGGACGCACTAATAACGCATGACGTTGCTTCGAAACTGCCCGAGTCAGTCAGAGTCGTAGTCTCCTTGTGGCGCATCTGGAACTTCCGAGAAATGCGACGGATCATCTTTGGTTGATTGTTTTAATCGTTCGCGGATTATTTCTGCAATAGCTTTTTGAGTTCGTCGCTCCAGCTTGTCAAGTTTCACTTTTATGTCACGCTTTAGGTCCCAGTCTGGTTTACGAGGTGCAAGATTTAGCAAATCTACTTCGTCAGACACCGTGAGATCAGACTGCTGGCTCTGTAGTTGGTCCTTTGAATAAAAAAGAAAATAAACAGCTTTGTCATTTACTTATTTTCAGAAGGCATATACCCAGGGGGATCACTGCGCAGTCGCTTCAAGAGGCTAAACACTTCAAGGTTAATCGTGACCTCCACCAGCCATACACCAGAACATGCACAAGGTAACGTCTTGGACGAAACCGTGACACTTGGTCTTTGGCTGGCCTCACAACGTCATGACTGAATTCAATTGGGAAGCTCTGAAGCAAGTCCAAGTTTGATACCGAAGCTTGCGTCAGACAAAACACTGACCGATGAAGTTTTAAAACAATACTACCAGCTTAGGATCGCCAATGGCAGCACAAGCACAATTTTTTACTTGCATGAACTGCCTTAATCTCTTTTGTTAAGCATGTTTTATTAAAGTTCGGAAATCAGTGCTACTTCAAAATTAAACATCGTTTCTCAAATCGATTACGTACTGTTGGAAGGTGTTACATGTAAAACGTGAACAAAATAGTGCCTCAGAGTCAGAAACAATGTGCACAAACAGCCTATTGGTAAAACTTACAGCCAAAGCAAAAGTTGTCACAGACATATTGTAAACGTTTAGGGAACCACTGCTACCATACATTTTCTTGTACTGGTGATAGTGCCAGTGGTTCCCAAAACGTTTACAACATGTCTGTGACAACTTTGGTTCCTATCCTAAGCCTTTATAGCAGTAAACCTAAGCCAATGTTTGCGTAGGTCGTAATTTTTGTCAATGTGCACAAAAAGTAAAAAAAAAACAAAGTTCAAAAGAGCACAACAATGTTTACAAATTGTGCACCACAGAAAAATATTACTGTAAATATTTTTGAATCCAAGAGTAAGTAATCGTTTACACGAAATGAATCACAAGTAAAATACACTCTGAAAATTTAAAATTTGTTGTAAACTCATTATTAGCACATCCTTGCAGGTTTTAAAAGTGTGGGGCTTTCATGTAGAAGGCAAAACGTTTCTGAAGTACAATGTCAAGCATCAACAAACTCCAAACAATAGATAACCTTAATGTGATTTTCAACAGAACCAGGTTCAGCTTTTTCAACTTCTGCACCTTGCAGTTTGTCTGATATTGGTTGGTAATTTCTCAACTTCAGCTCTGGCAATGGTAAGTCATTTTTTTCAGTTTCTGCAGCAGCCGCACCACTTCCTTGTTCACGTTGCTTTCTGAGAGCTTTTAGTTTCTCTCTTCTTTTATGAGCCTCCTGCTCAAGCTTTCCCACAGTTTCATCACCCATTAAAAATTTGAATTAACAAACATTTAAACTCACTGTGATACATGCAAATGCAACTATTTTTACAGTGAATACAGTGTTAACAAACATTTGTCAAAGAAATGTAAAAAAATAATGATCATTCACCAGTATGCATTTTATGCTAATTGTATGGATAAAATGCTATTTTTAACATCTCGCTGGGTCTCTGCTTTGTGAAGAAAACTTTAGTTTAGTCAAAAATCTACAACAAACCTTTTGCAAACCTGGGTTATATTACTAATGATGGGAGAGTTGAATGTCCAATCCACAGTGTAGAAAGGTTTAGTTCTGGTTAGTCTGATCTGTTGCTAGTAAGATGCAAAGACAAAGTAAGACAACTTTGTAGAAATGTGTTGGGCTAATGCTTGTCAGAAATGCATTCTACACCAGTTATTTACAAACATATTGCAGAACACTTAATTATTTGACAAACTGAATATCATGGGGCAGCTCAGTCACCACACAATGTTTGAAGAATAAAAAGTAAAAGCATGTGTTTCAGCACAGAATGTTCCTGTGTTTCTGATGAACAATTTTCTAAATTAACTTCAAGTGCAGTATCATACTATTACCGTCTGTATAAAGTGATGAAAGTATAAATAATAGAACCACTGCTGGAATCATCCTCGATTGCTGGAAGATTAAATGCAGCTACTGTACCATATTTATTCAGTTGTAAGCTGCATATTAAAATGTGTTTATTCTTCATCATTTCATGCACCTTATAATCAAGGGTGGCTCACATTTTTTCTGTAGTTCGTGTCCCCTTCCTTTCCTTGACTTCATTTTTGTTGACTAAACCCTCTTTTAACATTCTTTTTCTTCTCTTCAGCATTGTCACAGGAGGGATTATGATGAACAGAAGGCAGTTGCAGTGGTGTAAGCATCATTACCAGGGTTGCCAATACATGAAACATGCTAGTGCACGGAAGTATCTCAGAGGCTTAGATAACCTATGTTCAAACGCAGCTTATATTAATTTTTTTACACCATTTCGTGCAGCTAACAATTGAATAAATATGGTTTTATGGTATTAAATCTTTCCACAGAGGACAGCAAGCATGAAAATATAAGCATTCTACATGTAAACATCTAAAAATGTTAACGTTTTCAATCTTGGGTGGTTTCCCTGCAGCGATATCCACAGGTCCATGCAGTTTTGGCAGGAAATTCAAATGCTATCTACTTCTGCAGAAGGCAGAATACTGCTAGGTGTTTTCCAGTTGTTTAAGCTAAAACGATAAACTTAGCAAATATTTTGTTGCTTTTACGCTAAACAATTGCCAACATACCAAATCAATTTCAACTGTTTAGGCTACATACCACTGCAACAAGCCTGGGCCTACCGGAGCCACTTTTTTGCGACAATAAAAGCAGCTATACACTGGCATCAAACACCTAAACATGCCTGCAGAAACGTTTCTGATACATTCTTACATGCTTTCTTAGCATTTGGCAGCATATCAAAGCACTTACATTGCATAAAATCACATTCATTACTGCCCCACACGGGTCCTGCCTAGGTGGACCAACTCAAAAGAGCCACGAATTTTCACAGCCTCTGAGCCACAAAGAGCTTGGATTCAAATTCCAAAACCCAAAGTTACATAAACTCAATCTAGAACAGGGTCTCAAATTCAAATTGGTCAGAGGGCCAAACAAGGACTTATAAAACAACCCAAGGACCACATTATGCCAAGCTGCGAACCGCCGTATGACTCTGAACACAACAATGGCAGTACCTTTACCTTACTAGAAACAGCTTTTACATCTATTTCCTACAAAAGGTATTTTGAGTTGTCGGCAAATCATTTCTAGCCGTCTCTACATTCGCTTAAAGGAACTTGTTCACTGGCTGGATAAGAACTTTCAAAAACGACTGAATAAACCCAACAACTTCAATGTTAATTATATGAAAATTCTCAAAAAGCACTGTGGGCTGCACAAAACTCCCTCGCGGGTCTGTGTGTGAGACCTCTGGCCTAGGACCATGTTTTTATACTACATACCACTGCGAAATTTGGATAAAAACATACATGCATGTTTCCGAGAGCTTTTATTTATTAAAAACGTATTTTTACATCAGCCGGAAACCCATTAATGAAATCAAACAATGTATATATATGTCGGCCGGTAGCAAATGTGTTAATAAACTTCTCATTGCTATGTCAGATGTGCATACTACCACAAGAAATAAGCAAACTTCAGATATCTTTAGCAAAAACCTTTACTATTGAAATGAGATGAAGACAAAGCATAGATATAGTTATGTGAAATTGATCACCTAATAATAAATTTGCATTGATTCAACTGCATCACTTTTGCAAAAACTAATTATTTCTTCCCACTGTTGTTTCAAGAAATCAACATGAAAGACCATATTAAACTTGGATTCTCTAACTTCATTGTTGAAGAAATTGTGGACAAAACAGAGGAGACATTTATTGACTTGTTTACCAATCTAAACAACTCATCAGAAAGCTTAGATGTTGGAATGCCATTAAACCTTGATGACCACACAGCATCAAACATTTCTAGAACCCCCGAGAAGTTGGCCCAAATGCCTTGATTAACACCAGAACTCTATAAACAAGCTGAATGCAATATGATTCGTTTTATATCAGACCTCATGATTTGTGTAGAGGGGTTAAATAAGTGTAAAGAAAGGCAGTGGGATTTGTTGCAAATAGCAAATAACAGAGGTTTTGGCACGTGACAGTGAAACGTATTTGTCAGGATACTGTGCCGACAAATTTAAGAGGTGTCAACGAGGAGACATTAAAACAGGAATAGTCAGTGGCGATTCTAAGTGGGACCTGGGGGACCATGGCCTCCCCAGATTTTTGCTTGGCTCCTCCAGTTTTTTTCTTAATATCCTGTTTAAGTTCGTTTTGTAGACATGTACATTTTCTTTCGTAGACATGTAGGCTACAGTAAATAACCTTCGGCCAGCAATAAATGAAACTATAATTTAGAAAACCTCTAGCTTGCATTCAATATTTCCCAAATGCATGATAAGCTGTGTTATTGTTTTTGACGGTCGGGTAAATAAAGTTGATTATGATGACACACACCAGTGGTTGCTTGGATCCTGTGTGAAATTTAGTCAGATCGCGGTCGTGATGTTGAAAAATTCATTTCGAAACTAAGAAACAGTTGCAGAAGTGGGAAGGTTGATCTTTCATGCATTTCAAAATGAAATGGAACTGGATTTTATTACTGTCAGCAGATTGTTGCTTGTTCCAGTAGCAAAAGGTTTGTGAAAGCATTAAGAATCGTTTTCAGTTAATTTATCTGAATTTATTCTGGCTGCTGTACTACGTTATGCTGCCTTGTGTAGCCAATACGACTTGGAAACATCTTGCGTAAGTGGTTTGTGACTACAGTTTTAACTCTATCCACATGTCCTGCAACCTCACAGAATTTTGTACGGATTTTCAGTAATGATTCAAAAGCAATTCTTTCGTGTATTTCAGCTCTATTCCCCGGAGGTCAAATATTTCTATCAGAAAAACACTTTCAAGAGACCGCAAATCATATTTATTTAGTGCAAACGATTTAAAACATGAAATAACTTTGGCAAAGAATTTGCTTCGGCGGGAGTCAAAGCTGCCTATACCGCCCGAACAATGTTTTTTTCATTTATAGGGAGGTACAAAGCTGCGTTTGATTGTTACTGCTAGCAGAACCGTCGCCAGAAAGTTTTCAATAGAGGGGCTTTGCATTTATGCGGGGGCTTGACCTTCCAAAAATTGACAAAATATCAACTGATTTATAGTGGTTCGTGTTTCAGTTTGGGGGGACTTGGAGCTTTGTTTGGGGGGATAAGCCCCCAAAAGCCCCCACCGTGGTGACGGGACTTACTGGTAGCTGTAACTCTTCCCGTCACCAGCGCTTCATGCGAGAGAAGTTTTTCAAAAATAAATTAGTGGAAACATTTCCCAGAAATTCCATGACCAGTGAAAGATTGGGTAACATTGATCTCAGGGCCGTATTTACCAATAGGCTATATGGGTTGAAGCCTAGGGCCTCAAGATCCAAGGGGTCTTTAACAAACTGTGGTAGGCAACGTCTAGAGTAGGCTACATTGCCGGTATATGATCATTTAAATGAATATTCATAATTTTTATTTTAATTTAATTTAATTTATTTGTTTATGTCCAGACACGAAGTCCATAGCATGAACACACACACCCTGCAGAACACAGGTCGATAACAACAGACAAGCCAGAACGTAGTACAAGGCATTGAAGCCGGCGGAATCACAGGGTTACAGACATGTTTTGCAATTGAATTGAAGACAGAACCATAGGGTTACAGACACATTCTTAACACTATTGTTAGCTAGCACGTAACGCTTGTTACAAAACTACTGCGGAGTAGGGCGCCAATTCCTAAATTGGTCGACTCTAGATAAAAAGGGGAAAGCATGGTGGCATGACACGCCATCAATCAAACGGATACTGCAAAGTTCGTTCACTCATTCACAGAGTAAAATGCGATTATAGTGTTCAAAGAATAGGGACGAATACAAACAATCTGACTGCATCAAAGCACGTAACCATATGTTGTTAGATTTTCTTCATCTTTCGAGAAACAGGTACGTGTATTTTTGTAACAGAGCCTCAATAGTAGGAATGTTACATTGAACCTGGTGGCTACTAACACTCGCTCTCCAGAGCAGGTTGTGTAGAGTTCTGCATCCAAAATTATATGCCACACGCAATCTCTGAATGCGTGACTTCCTGAAATTACACCATAATTGAGATGCATACATGAGTGTACAAAAGGAATGAAAAAGTACGTTTTTAACTGCATTTGAACATCGGGAAAAAGAAAAAGGATGAAAATTTTAAAATTATTCATGAAACTCAGTTTTATTCAGATTTCGTGGTGATAACACCAGAGTCTTCCAACAAATTTAAATGGATCTCAATACGACGGTTGGTCAAACCGCATGCCAACTATTGTGTCGATATACTCAATACATGCTGACTGCGTCTTGCGTTTGCTGAATTGTACGGATTGTTACGTGTGAATCAAGCTAAAGAACGTGTGGCTGTTCATGTTTGCAATGCACCTGATCAGTGGCCTTACTGACAGGGACAGGGGAGCGAACTGCCTCCTGGCAAGCTTAATGTAAAAACTGGGCCTTCACCTAGCTATATTTTGGTATTTACTATTCGTTTGGTTTTCAGCAAGTTGTTGCTTTTTTGTGTTTTTCGGAGTGTCTTCCGGTGATTTCGGGTTTTAGTATAACCATCCACATCCGGATTCACTATTATTCCTCAACTTTTTTTAGTGTTGGGCTGGCCAGTTGGCTCCCTTCAGCTAAGTTCCCCTGACACTTGCAGATAAGAGCTATATGTTTAGGGCTAACAGCAGTGTTTCCTAAACGAAACATGGTTGCTTCTGAACAAATACAGTAGTTTTGTCAGCGTTTCTATTAGGTAAAGCTCGATTGGTATTTTTAGATGTGATTCTTTCGATCTTTCCATTTTGATTTTCTTTTAGAAAGTCATTCAGAAATCAGATGG
>Ga0210059_1011100_pt1 | contig 13822 bp, 8 predicted proteins | sample Ectturendosymbi2_FD_188042 | JGI IMG/M metagenome (GOLD analysis project Ga0210059, IMG submission 188042) | Ecteinascidia turbinata endosymbiont from Florida, USA - Sample 2 (SPAdes) (version 2) | ecosystem: Host-associated > Tunicates > Ascidians > Unclassified | place: Key West, Florida...
GAGGGCAGAAGCAATTTCCAGATAAAATCCCATTCCCACGAATTGTGACATCAATCGTTCAAAGTAATTTGCATCCTGAAACAGATATTCGTAGACCGACATAATGCCACAAAATTCAATGTTGTTCTTCGCGAAACAAAATGAACTTGAACAATCACTGTTTTTTGTGTAACGTGGTGGGCGATACCGTGATGGGCATGATTTTCATATTTTTCACACTGGTGAGGATTAACTTCCCAACCCCCGTCCCACACGGCAAAGAGTGTACGCAACAGTTAAGTAACTGCACAATTTAGCGAAAATGAGTATCCAATCTCTGATTCAAGGGTCATTCCGTTGTGTGAACGTTGCAATTAACGAAAAAATTCAACTCTTCATACAGCTGACGAAGCAAAATTAGCTACCACCTTAATTGGCGCATGCTTCTTGCGTCATTATGTGGTTATTTTGTGGATCAGGAACGCATCAAGGCTTTATTTTAGTATAGCGCAATTACGAAAAACTGTTGGGAAATATTTTATTTGCGATTGCAAAAGTAACATTAATGCTACCTTTCAAATTTGGCGGAAATATATACTTGTACAAATAATTGGCTTTACGCGTTCATAACAATTTTTGCTCAACGGTTCAATAATTGCCTTCCAAATTTTGGGACGAGCGACCGCGCCTCTTGCCCCCCCCTAGCAGCTTGTGCTGTTTTTGTAAAGCCATGATCTGTATTTAATAGCAAATATAACCTTCACCGATGAAGAAAACAATTGTCAAAAATAAAATTTGGACCTCTGAAACCACAAACATAACTGTCAAGTAATCACGATGGTAAGACCTATCAACGACGGTAAAAATGCAACCCATGGGCGTCGGAAAGGGGAACAGCGGGGCGCTGGCAATCCCGAGGAGTCGAGCCACCCTCTGGGGTTTTGAAATTTGACATTTTCTCATAAAATGCTTAGCAAAATGTTTTTTTTTAGTTTCGAGTGGTTAAAATTGAATATTTTCCATTTTCCCCCCCTTTCAAAAATCTTTTAGGCTACCCCTGGAAAATCCATTATTGGCTCCTCCGTGGAGAAAAACCTTACGACGTCCATCAATGCAACTGCAGATGCTCGGGAGAGTTTCTAAAATATTTTGATTCGGCTTGCAACGAAGTTCTGCTTTTCCAATGTTGAAGAGAATGAGACTGAGAGATTACTGAGCAACGAAATGAATTGTAGTGGGCAAATCACAAAGAGTCTTTCAGCTTCTGTTAACTAACAATTCATCATTTTGTAGCAGCAGGCGAGTGTCGGTCGCACGTATTGTCTTCGCGGTCGGTGTCCCAAGGCGCACCTTGAGCAAACCCTAACACCTTACGTTTGGTAAGCTGTTTCTCTGATTTCCAGAGCAGATATTACTGAGTCAAAGAGCGGGACTAAACGAGGGTAACTAAGCGTATTGTTGTAACAAAAATTGGGTAAGATGCTAAGCAGCGGATAAAATTGACAGAAAACGTCTCTTTCTAGCTCTGTAGCGTCTACTTGAATTTCTACAGCGATTTGATTCTTTTTGGCTTGTTGCAGTTAAAGTGGGATTTCTGTAGATGGCTTGGAATCTATTAGTCTATTGGATTAGGGACAACTGTCTAGGTACAATGTAAAAAACGGATGTCCGTTAGAGAGGATATCGTAAATGGATGTGTGATTACGAAGCCGGAGAGGAAAATAACAGCGTTACACAGTAAACTGAGGTAAAAGCACAGTGGAAAAATTATTTGGTAACTGCAATTTCCTGTGAGCTTCCTCCAAACACGTAATGCTGAAAAGTTCAAAGTTCGCGATGTTTCGGTAATTAACTGTTGAAACCTATTTTTTGTTCCACGGGAGGGTACTGACAAGAGCAGAATAACCTGGACGTGAGAGCGATGGTAGCTGACGTTAGGACTAGGCCAGCAAGAAACATTATTTTTGCTACCTTTGTGGTGTCATTGCTCACCACCGTAAAATATCGGTTTTCGCAACACCGGTTACATTATTTTATATCCGCAACCAAAATCCGTTACTGATAGATGAACATCTTTTACAGGACACCTCTGTGTAGCTTGCATGGACCGCAGTCAACTGTAGTTGAAAGCATGATGAAGGACTGAAGCCAGTTTTTCTGCACCTGTTAGTAACTAGTTCGGTTGACCAATCATTTTTTTAAGTTTTTGGTCATTCTATTATTTCGTAAATCCGATCCGTGTACGTATTGTCATCAAAAATGTGACTCTGTTCTCTTATTTTCAAAGTAAAAGGGAAGAACAACTAGAAAATATTCCAAATAGTTTGCATGAAAACGGGTAAGACACATTCCCAATGATAGTGTTTGCTTTTCCCAAACAGCGGCCGCTTCGGTGATTAATTATTAAACAGCTTATGGTTCTGCTACCAGTTTGGTCGAGAACAGAACGGTTTCCGGGAGAAACTGCAGTTTCGCCCAGACCAGCAGAGTGGTAACGTAAAACAGCTGCTGCTTTCGTCCATGCGTTTCACCCGATGATATTGGTGAAACAGTTTTTTTTCCTTGTCTGTGCAACAAGAATTGAGATCGTGCTGCAACTGTTAGCTCTATGTCCAAACGATTACACCAGTTTCGAGTTTCCTCATTTAAGGAAATTTTAGGCCAAAAATTTTGAGAGAGAAAATTTGAGATGAAATAACAAACTGAGGAAAATGATGTAAGAAAATATGTAAATAACTAAGTGATAAACAAGAATTGTGGGATAGTGGATCAATCATATGGAACTTGTTGCAGTTTTCGTCACTATGCTTATCGAAACTTTACAGGAAAGTTCTTGCAAGCGCTAGTGCCGATAAAAGTTTAAGTGCTGAATTGAGACGCAAGTTGGCCAAAGACATGTGAAATTATTTTTTGTTGATCAAACGTTCTTTGCAAAAATAGATGAGCTTGCTTTTAGACACGTAACCGCGGGGGCGAATTTGCTCTCCATGTCTGCGGTCTCAAAATTATCGTCAATTACTTCCGCAATGAAGTTTGATAAACAAAAAATAACTTCACAAAATGATTTCTTCAGCTCCCTTTTTCAGCTCTGTAAGAAAAGTGATATACCATTATTAATCATATAAGCCTGAATGATATCATTCAAGTTGTGTATCATTTTGATCAAGCGCTATGATTGGAATATTTATAGCTATCATAAAAACTTAGTAGCAAAAGGTAACAAGAAAGAGTATTTAACTGTAAGCTTTTGTTTTTATAGAAAAGTAGGTGAGGAACTTTGGAAAGAAATTATGAATTAAACTGAGGAAACGGAAGGAAATACATTAAAATGATTGCGCTCGAAATGAAGGAAATAAAAAAAATATTTGTGGAAGCTCTGAGCTCACTGTTCTGTTGTTGGGCCGCGGAATTACAAGTGTGAAGAGCAAACAACTTAGCCTGTTATATTAGGCGTTGTTTTCTAAAAACTTTTCAGATTTTGATAAAGAATATTACTGGCATGTGGAAACATGTTTGGTGAGGTTTTAATTTTTATCTCATTTTACAAATTCAACAAAAAGTAAAGTGTTTCAGACAATTTTGTATGAAACATGAATCTAAAACAAATAACTGCGCTTAGTCTTAATATGATTCAGTGTTACTTTGCATTTTGACAACGGCTTTGGTGAAACAATACCAAGCCGAAGGTATGCGGACTCGGTTATACAAACTTCGGAATATCAAGCTGCTTTCAAGTATCAAACTGCGGTAAGCAAGAGAGTTGTGACTTTCAACTTCTAAACCAGCGTTTCTGAAACCATGGGTCGCGACCCAAATGTGGGTCGCCAAGGCTTTATGAATGGGTCGCGAACGGCTTTGTTTAAAATTGGATTTAGCCAAGACAATGTTTTCAAGCAGTGTTTTATGCCTTCTTTTTTAAATCGAAAGCGACTGTTACATCATAGAGTGAGTAAAATCATTCTGGATTGAGCATATCCAATCTTAACCACGCTCTGTGATGTCATTGACTTGACCAATCAAAACTTCGCAGAGAAAATAGGTGCTGCAGGCTGCAGACCCTGAGTCTCCCAGTAGGCTCGGCGAGGCGAGTTCAACGGTGCTTGTATCTGCATTCCATACTCCAGTTGACGAGGAGAGGCTTGCCCAAGTTTTCTTAACACAACTGTTAGGCTCATAAATGTGGAAGATTGAAGAATCGTTGAATTTAACTTTTCGAATTTAACTTTTTTTAACTTTTTGAATTAAACTTTTGGAATTTAAAATCATTGAATTTAAGTTAATTTTTCATAGTAGTGGTTTGAAACATTTTCACTTCCTAAGCACGTAAACTTCAAATTTATCAAGAACTGTCGTAATGTAAACGTTGTTTAATAGTACTGTGCACTATGACTGGTTGTCTGTGCATTGTCTATGTCATACATATCTGAAAAAATAGCAGAGTGCTAACATTAAAAATACATTTTTTCGATGTTTGAGGTTTAGGTCGTGAGATGTTCATAAAACTCAGATTTGGGTCGCGCTCAAAAAAGTTTAAGAACCACTGTTCTAAACAATGGTAAAACAAGGTTCCTTGTACGGCACAAATTAGGTTACTGTAATAGATCTGAACAACTGAAAAATGTGCTTGAGTCCAACAATGACCGCCTCGAATCGCACACATACTCAAGTTCAGTTGATCCTCTATATATGATTTTCGAGTTGATAAAATGACTGTCAGGCCCTCGTGAAAACTAAATTGCGTTCAGTTCAACCCAAAACTGCTAAAAGCACAGCCAACGGGGAAAGAATGATAGCGCTCAACAGATAACAGATACTAACGCGATAAGCAAATAATTATGTGCGTGACTACTCCCGACAAATCAAATAACGCTGTTCCACCTGGGGTCAAAACAAAAACATCAGCTGAAACTCTCACGTTCAAGATCAAGTCTTTATATGCCGGTCTAAAGCTAAATCCGATTTCAGCTGGTTGCAAAAAACGTTTAATGATTCATAATATTCGTGTCATATGCAGACGTGCGCAATTACAACTAAAAGAGAGATATACAAACATATTTTGTACTTCGTTTAATCCTGTTATATGTGCAGTACATATAAGCAATTTGGTGTCCGTTCAAATCAGACCTGTTTGTTCATAACAAACCACTCAAAACAGACCATGATGTTCATAACAGATCTGTTCACAACAAACCTTGTTCAAAACAGATCACGTTCGTGACAAACCACTTCATAACAGACCACGTTCATAGTCAGAGCCGGAGGAAGAACCCCCGTACCCCCAGGCCGGGAGGGCCTGGTGAAAACGGGGCCCCAAATTTGACTGAGGACGTTTGTTAGGGCATATAGGCTAGACACACCAGAATGGAACTCGCCAAGAACTGATTTCACACATTTCCCCTTTCAACCTTCGTATTTATCCGATACGTCAAAGAAATTGATCTTCCCACGACCAATGCAGCTTCCTGTTGTCTAACTCTAAGCCAACCATTACGAAATGCATTGTGGATAGTTTCGTTGTCAGCATTTGCCTTGGTAAGCTGGCAGTTGTATATGCAACGTTGCTGAATCCACGTTGATTATTATAAGTAGCCTTACAGTCTAGCTAGGTCAACTTCAGCCCGAGCCAGCAGACAACTGCTGAAGATCTAGGTCTACGGCCCGCGGGCCAGATGCGACCCGCGAAGCCATTTCCTCCGGCCCGCGAAGCCATTTTGTCAATTATGAAAAAATAATATACAGTGATTACGAAAAATTTGTTGATTTGGTAGAATATAACATATTCCGCAACAATCACCTTGCGTAAGGCGTCCGGCCCTCGACATGTTTAGTATTACCTTATGTGGCCCTCGGACAAAAAAGTTTGGAGACCCTGGACTAAAGCAACGGTGACTGAAAACCGCGTGGTTTTGCTCCTTTTGTTGTTACCTACAGCTCAGTGGCGTGTTGAGGTCAGGTGATGCCCGGGGCGACTGCTTGATTGGATGCCCCCCCTTCCAAATTCTATTGAGCAGTGGCGTATGGTGGTCATTGCTACTGAATATACGCTGTTTGTGACGTCACAATATGATGTCATATTCATGTTTGCAAACCAACGTTTTGGCGAAGTTTGTTAACACAATATGCATATTCAGGCACGTCAGAGCAGCGGTATGTGGAGCAGTAAAACGTTGAGGGACATGGAAACTTATAATCTGTTTCTTACTGTTTACCGACAATGTTGACCTCAAATAGTAACAGAAATTATAGAAAATCATCCTGTATTTTCTGGGTGCCCGTATAGCTGCAATAAATTGGTTTCAAGTAGATCTTGATCAACCGTGAAATTACCTATGATACTGCTATAAAACAGCACCTCCGTCCCCGTTGCCCGCCTTTTAAAAGGGCAGAAGGGAAAATTCCCCCTGCCATGCCTACATTCTCCGGCGTCCCTGTGCATATTCTTCTACATGTACTCTCTTTACTCGTTGTTGCTGGCTACAATGTGTCACTGTAATGAACATAAATTATCAGCAGTCTTCTAAGACAGAACAGTTCATAACCGCAAAAATATCGGGCAACGCGTTAAAACAGGGGAGTAGAACACGCTGAACGCTACGTCAGCGCACTTCGCAAGTGCAAAAATACAAGGCTGCGCGAATGTCTCGTCGAATAGCAGTCGATCAGAAGGTATGCGGCTGGGATGTCGGACACCCAGGGTTGACAATTTGAAACTTGTAAACTACAAAAGACTTGAGAATGCACATAAAGTACGCAAGAAAATTTCGTTGTTTATTGTGCGGCTGTTATATGTACAATTACTAGGTGGAAAGAACAGATACGGGCTTGTGTGTATGAGCCGGTATGATAAATCCGCCTTAACAGCCAATGACGAAGCTCGAAATCATGCACGCATGCACAGTTGTGCAACTATATTAGCACAAAAAACGAAACGGTGAAGTAGTGATGCATCATAAAATCAGTTAAATCAACCACGTTGAAATGGGACAGTTTTGGAATTTGGTGCAGAAAATCAATTAAATGTCCATAATTATATTTAGGGTTGATCTAATTGGACCCAACCATGAAAAAACACTCGTTTTCGTAAAAAAGGTCACTTAAAAAAATAATATAACCCACCACAAATTCCGCTCTTTTTATTTATTTGAAGAACAGTGTGCTATGACTTAAAAAGTAAAATAACCAGCACACTTGCATATAGTCAACTGTAAATAATTTTAATGAAACAAAACGAACAGCAACGAAATTTGAAGGACTTGCAAAAAAGAGAAGAATAATTCGAACAGTTTGAGTAAATTCTACTGGTTATCTTCTTCAGCTCTGTAAAATCGATATACGGTCGTGGCCAAAAGTTTAAGACCAAACAGAGAAATTTCATAATTTTTTGATCCCGTAGCGTAATGAAAGTACACAGGTGTTTCCGATCTATAATTTTCATAGTTAGGCGTCATATTTATATATTATTATCCATTTTACATAAAATATATCAACATTCAGTACTTTGTATGTCCTCCTTTGGCCTCTAACGTCGCCCTGATCCGTCTCGGCATGCTCTCAATGAGGTTTCGGCACAGCACTGCGGTATGTCGAGAACCCAGGATGACTTGATGGTCTTAATAAGCGATGGAAGACTGCTTGGATGCTTCTCAGCAACTCTATTCTTCAGTTCTGTCCAGAAATTCTCAACTGGATTAAGGTCTGGGCTATTTCCCGGCCCTTCCAACAATTTGATATTTTTCGTCTTGAGAAAGTTCGTGACGATTTTTGCCCGATGGTATGGCGCCCCGTCGTGCATAAAATTTCCCAATTATGCGCTGCCATGTGTAACTCCAACTTCTCTTTCATCAATTCCAGATATTTTTTGCCATTTCATGGTGGTTCCGGGATCGAGGAAGAATAGGCCGGCCGTTCCTTGGGTTGAAATCGCTCCCCAAATCATCATACTCGGCGGGTGTTTCATGGTTTGCTGTGTTAATCTTTCATTGTACCGAGTTCCTGGTGGTCTCCTCACAGTTCTCTTCCTCAAGGCAAACTGCTGATTTGTTGTTTCGTTGGAAAACAAAACTCTTGACCATTGCTGGCTTGTCCAGTCTTTGTATTTTTTCGCAAACTGCAAGCGCTTCAACTTCATTGCAGGGGTCAGTCTCGGTTTTCTAGCCGGTTTCCGTGATTTGAGGCCGAATTCGTCGGTTAAACAGCGACTGATGGTTCTTCTGCTGATTCTCGAACCAGTTTCCCTAAGTTCCGCTCGAATCTTTTTAGCCGAACACGTAGGAGACTTCACGACACATATTTTTATCAAAATATTGTCTCGTCGGGTGGTTTTCCGTGGACGACCGCTCCTCTTACAATCTGGGTAAGATCCACAATTCTTGAACTTGACCACTGCCTGATACACTGCTGTTTTACTGACTGCAAGGCGTTCACTTGTTGCGCGTTCAGTGTATCCTTCCTGGCGTAAATTCACGATCTGAGCTCGCTGTGCCTCAGAGAGAGACCGTTTCTTACCCATTCTGAGGCAAGAAAATAATGACGAAAAAACAAAAAAAAACCTCACTGCTGAATGGTTGACTGTTTATGACTTGAAACAGTCTGTTGCGTCACACTCTCGCTCACCAGAAAGGATGATGCAATCGCGAATGATTTCTGACGCAATACTTAGGAACAAGTAGCTTCGCACACAAAAATCGACTTTGGTCTTAAACTTTTGGCCACGACTGTATTTTAATCAAACTTTCTGCCTTCTCTGCATCCAAGCTGTTTCTGATGTTGGAATATACCAAACCAATAGTTGAAAAAGTAGCCTACACTATATACATGCTAAACCAGAAGGGCATCTACATAAACTTGACGTGACCTGTAGAGTTTGTGTGAGAGTGGCTTTTCTCTGCTTGCTGTGCGCATGCTTGCCAAGCCTTGCCACTTTGGAGCGAATTGACCAACAACACTTTGCGAAATCAAACATGGGGTGCATTTCTTTACCCTCAAATTTGAATGCCATGATAGGTATAACAAGTTGTTATTGTGTAATTCTGAAAATGGCGATATTGCATGATGCAATAAAAACACTTCAGAATGGAGTTTTTGTGTTTTTTTTAAAGAACAAAAACCCGTTTCTTTTCAAAACACCCAAATACCCAGATGTAAAAAAAACAGCTGGGTTGTTTTTTTTAAAAAAAGACGGGTTTTCTCAACCCTGATTATTTTCAATCATTTTTAGTGATTTTCCCTTGATCGCACGATCTGGAACAAGTCACGTCACTATCACTTCAGTTGAGCGTGCGCCGCACACCTATAGCGTAGGTCCCTGGTATTGAAGAAGATGAGAATTACTTGAATTTGAATACGTAAAAATAGTGTTGACCACAAAACAAGTTCCGAAAAATTCAATCCATGCAGCGTGTTAGTAGCCTTACAATAGGAAAAATCATCTTGTTATTTAAATTTATGTAATTTCGCTCTTTGGATGCCCCCTACCTTGGATGCCTGGGGCCATCGCCCCGTTCGCCCCCCCCCCCTCTGCACGCCACTGCTACAGCTGCAAACCCATAAACCATAGGCGGATCCAGGATTTTTTTAGGGGGAGGGCTCAAGGACGAGTTCATCCGGATGTGTACTGACTGCATATGCGTGAAGACCCAACTGCTCAGGTAACTTTATTATAACAAACACGGTTAATAACTACAGCAGGTTTTTTAGGGTGTTTTGAATTGAAAATCGGGTTCCTAGAATCAGAGAAAATTATCATCGGGTCCCTAGAATTAGAGAAAATCGGGTCGGAAGAATCAGAGAAATCGGGTCCCTACAGGTCCATACTGTCGTACCTAACATTTTCCTTAAAAAGAACCTGCTACAGTGGACACATTTTGGCTAAATTGCATTGTCACCATTACCCAGGCTTACTGGGACGTTTCCGAAGCAGAAGCAGCCTTCAAAACAATTCAGAAAACATTCTCAAACTTATCTAACCTTAAAAAAGTAACTTGTTGAATGTCGGAAAAGTTTTATGATCAGCAAAACAAACACAGGTCCACGCCGAAAAACGTGTTGGGCAGGCATAAAAGTGACACAAAACTACGCGAAGAAACCTGAAATGCTGCCAGGAACCTTCGTTGGCAGTCACTCTGTGCAATATCCATGGCGTATTGTGTTCGAAAATTGCAGATGTTCATGGAATAGAAGTTCATGACGTTCGGACATTAAAATTTGTTTATTTTCAGAAAATTTTCCGATTTTTATTGCATACCATTAGAGACGTAACGAAGGGGGCAAGGGGGCACAATTCCCCGGATGGCGAGTCACTGCGGGGAGCTAAAAGTCACAACAATGTCATAAGAAATTTTTCAAAACAGTACATTTGCTTGCGAAAGACTCAGGTTCGAACATGGGGCGCCAAACTTGTTTATTGCCCCAGGCGCCGTCTAACCTCGTTACGCCTCTCCACATCGCGATTGTCTAGCCAAAATGGCGAAACTTGTTTACAAAAATACCTGCCCATCAGTGGCAAACTATCAATCACAAACAATTTAAAACAAAATGCTGTTGATTATCGAAATCATTTCACCTTAGAAGATAACTTGAAGATCAAGAAAAAGGTATGTTATTTCGAAAACAAGCACAACTCCTCTCCACCTCTAAAAACGCTTGGCGTCGGGGAGAGAAGAGTTTTCTGATACGGGACCAAAGTTTTTAAACGATGCCCAATACTTTTATACTATGCCCAACATATTTCTCCAGGGGGGCCGTAAAATTTTGTACGGAGGGACACGCCCCCACTGCGCCACCCCTGGTTACGGACCTGGTGGGAACGCCGTTCCCACACCAAACATAAAAAAACGACTAATTCGTCTACAAGAATTTCCACACTGGATCTTCCTGTTTGACTATAGTGCTATGGTGCTATACACGAGATAACTTGTCATTTATTCATATATGCTGCTTCAGGCGCTACACGTAGAAATTGTGTGGGAACGCCGTTCCCAACCCACTACACCTCTGCTGGCAGGTCTGATGCTAATCAATAGTCATCTTTAGCATAGCCTACAGCTAATTAGCGCGCTTCATTTTAAGCCTACCTGACGTGGGCTACGTTTAACGGTTGGGTTTGCTGTTTACGAATTTACGCTGTCATTGAGCACTCTAACCTAGCCTGTAGTTAACTGCATTGTAAGTTCGTTGTAGCGTAATTTCAATGCCTTTGCTTACTACAGTAATAACATGAACTACACTAATTCATAAAAGCTTGTAGGAAAAAAATATGATCTGCAGCTTATTCAACTTTTGTCCACACTCTGCTTAGTCCCGTCGCCACGAAGAGTCTTTGGTGGGCTTAGCCCCCCAAACAAAGCTCCAAGCCCCCAAATTGAAACATGAAACACTGTAAATCAGTGGACTTTTTGTCAGTTTTTATAATGCCAAGCCCCCCCCCCGCACAAACGCAAAGCCCCTCTATTGAAACTTTCTAGCAGCGGTTCTGAGTCTGCTGCTTATTCATCTTTTGTTCACAAGAAGCCAAATCATACCCAAATGAAACAAGAGTCTAGATACTTACGTGCGCATTGGCATAACCAGACCAAAATTGTGGATGGGTCAAAATGTTTGATTTTAGGCGAGCAAGATTGTTTTGTTTGAGATACTGCCTCTTAAGCACAAAATGACTAGATATTCTAAAAATTTGGAGGGTCTATGTTTTCCTGGTCCCTATGGCTACGCTTATGTACGTGGGGTTTATATAGCGTATATGTCATGTAAATACTTCATGTAAACAATTACGTAACACTTGCGTATTTATATAACATTGGGACCATATTTTTTTATATAAAAACTTGTTTTTTAAAAGTTTCATTTATAATTAAATGAACACATTCGGACTGCCCAAATTCAGCAAAATAAGCTTTGTATTTAATATTTTCGTCCCTATCCCTGTGCAAGAAATGTTTTTTATTAAAGGCTATACAAAAAAACACCCCAATGGACGTTTCTTTGTCAGGAACCATCGATCAAAAAACGTATTTGGAAAAATGTAGGGTGGGCTTCAGCCCCCCCTATGTAAACAGCAGACATGAGCACAGGATCAGGATCCACTTCCTGTAGGCTCTGGTAAAAGTACCGAATATTATTCCATTCTCTCTGCTTTATTCTGAGCGCTGGGTATCAAATTAGAAATTACCAACTAATAAAATTGGAAGTATTCATGTTTGCACAATATTTCTATCCCAATGTAAATCATAAATTGAGATCCAATTTCAGTCTGCTCGGAGACAGAAATTGGGAACCATTGCCCTCCTTTAGCTGTGGTTGTTTGTAATTTTACAGGAAGTTTTCTGTCTAGTAGTGTTTTGTGGTGATTAGCTCAGTTGGTCGTTAAACCAATTGTCGTTAAACAAATCCGTCGCAGGTTGCATTGCATGCGATCAGTAAAAAATGTTTTGTTAGTGACTATGACTGACCAGTAAAGTCCTGCGCGGGGCGAGTTACCCCGCGCGGGTTGCTGGTACCCGCATTTGCGGGCGGGTGCTCACTGCTGTCCGTGCGGGACGGGGTTGAACTTGGTGCAGGGCGGGTACGGGATGAGAAATTCTTTGTGCGTATAACCCAGTGTTTCTCAAACTTTTCTGCACGTTGACCCCCAATTAAAGTATACAATTTGCTGTAGACCCCGTGCCCTAGCCCAGCAGTTACTAATACAAGGAATTGTTCTCCGTCCTACTGCGTACGTAGACAACTGCTGTACTACCAGTCTAACAACTGCCAAACTGTGACACATGCACTACAATATTGTTTGTGACGTAAGAAACAGAACGGTTTTCATAATGTCATTACAATGTATAATTCAATATAAAACTATTCGAATCGAATGTACTTCTGAACTACTGTAGCTGAGATTTGATCAGCTTTTGTTTGATATGTTGAAAAATGCCGTTTGCGTTCCTTGCCCGATTAAAAATAATTGTGTGTCGGAGGCTTCATTGCTCCAGTAGACCCCAGCAGTTATTCATTCACCCCTGGCCATTCAGTGACCCCCGTGACTATTTATCGACCCCTTGGATGGTCCAATTGACCCCTGGGGTTTGATATCGACGACTTTGAGAACCACTGGTGTAACCTAATGTTGAGCCAAAAAGCGCATGAGCTTAATCAGCTCCAACGATCGCATAACACGTGGATGTACTTGAGTTGCATGCCAACATTGCGCTTAGGACAGCAGGCCTAGAGCAATTACTACATTATGATATAACAACCCATTGTTGCGAAATATTAGCTCAGACTCTTGCCATGTGGATGGCAAGTGGCCTTCACCCTTTCCATTTTCCAATGCTACCGTCCTACTTGGTGAGTGAGGAATAATTCAGTCTAGCAGCCCTTCTAAATGGATAAGACAGCGCTTAACACATAGCTGGTCACAACTAGAATGAAACGTGGTTTTTATCACCTGTAATCTGTTGACTGCTGAAGATCAGATGTGTGGAAAAATTTGGGTTTGGTTTGCCAGCGAAAAGAATGAGTAGCTTGATTTTGCTGTTTGTTAAACTTGTCTTCAGGCGTTTTGAGTTTTTAGACAGGTGCGGGTTTGGGACAGAAAACTTACGGGGCGGGCTGGAATGGTGTGCGGGGCGTGTGCGAGTTACAGTGTGCGGGTGCGGGGCGGAAGCGGGCAAGATTTCTCGAATGCCTGCGGGTGCGGGGCGGAAGCGGGCAAAAAATTTCAACCCGGGCAGGACTCTATTAGCCACAGACAGCACATGGTGGTAAATGGAACAACAATGCTCTGCTTAAGTATGGACTGTGAGTGGAGATCTGAGCGAAACTCTGCTGATAAAGAGCAGCTCCTGCCCCCGTGGCTGTT
>Ga0210059_1011101_pt1 | contig 13820 bp, 12 predicted proteins | sample Ectturendosymbi2_FD_188042 | JGI IMG/M metagenome (GOLD analysis project Ga0210059, IMG submission 188042) | Ecteinascidia turbinata endosymbiont from Florida, USA - Sample 2 (SPAdes) (version 2) | ecosystem: Host-associated > Tunicates > Ascidians > Unclassified | place: Key West, Florida...
TAACCCTGTGATTTCGCCGGCTTCAATGTCTTGTACTCCGTTCTGTATTGTCTGTTTTTTCAACCTGCGTTCTGCAGAGTGTGTGTGTTCATACTATGGACTTCGTGTCTGCTATAAACAAACAAAAAAAAAAAAAAAAAAAAAAAATGCAAAAGTCACTAATGAATCAGCTACGTACCAAGATTCAGCAATAAACCTAGACAAAGCGTATAAACATTGGAAAAGTACAAAAACAAGGAAGAGCTGTTTTCATTAAATTGTGTACTTTCCTCGTGTTTTGATAAGGTTTTATACTTATTCTGAAAATTCAAAAAATTTCTAAATCATTTCGAACTCTGTTAACTCAGCCTTAAAATTTCGTGCTCACTAAAACAATTATTTTTTGGTCTTGAGCGTAGCATAACGTACAAAACAAGATTCTTTTTTCAGAATAAATGACATTAAAATTTATCGCAGACAACTTGACCACAGTTACGCACAAAATTAGCTAATGTCTCTGCGCGCGAAACCACAGAGTCATAAACAGCGAATAATTATGCAACGATAAGTAGATTTCTTGCATTAAGACTGCAGAACGGAAATTAGTATGCATGTATTGTTGAGACCACCCTTTTTCAGTTTAGGCAGTACAGAATACCCATATAGGGGCACCAGACCATGAGGTCAATCAATCCAATGCGGAGTTTTACAAGACGTGTGCACATGAAAAGGAACAGTCGGTATACGGGGCAGACAATAAAATCAAGTTCCATTTCCGCACAAAAAACGATCGACTTGTTGAAGGCGTTTTTCCCGAAAAGGGTTCTTGCTTACTCCGATTTTTTTCGCAGAACCCGACGAACATTGGCTTTTTAGTAGAACCTGGAACCAGCACCGGTCTTCGATTCACGCATCACCGAGGTACTTGCTCTGGTCAAGGAGGAACGTACCTTTATCGAAGTTCACCGCAAGGATCTTCTGCCTACCAGGTGGGAATCCAAGCGTTGGTTAACTTAGACTTACCATACGTCCCGTTTTGGCCAGGACATTCAAGGTTTAAAGGCTTTGTCCCGGCGTCCCGGTCAGTCAACCAAGAAGTCCTGGTAACGCATTCGACCAGCCAGAATAACCCTACACGAATATTAACATGCTGCGATTGGTCTGTTTAGCCAACTTGCTGAAGGGCAAATGTGTAAATTCTCAAATGCTTGAAAATTGCTTTGTTTCTTAGTCAAGTACAATGAGGCCTATTTTAGTTTTTCTTGGCGCCTCAACTCTGGGAATCCGAAATAGCTGCATACTTCAAGTAAGATATGAACCACATTTATCTGACAAAGCTCGTTTTTCTGGAGCGTCCCGGTTATCAATCATAAAAATATGGTATGCCCAGGTTAACTTGCTAATGAATTGCCTGCTTTTGCGTGAAGCTGATGAGCCACTTTGCTACAAATCACCTAAAAGGCAACTGCGTTATATGATGTTAATGTCGCGGCTGTTGATGCAGCTGCTTTGATTGTGTGTCACTGTTTTCACAAACCACTGCTTGCTCATGCCTGTTTTGTCCTATTATTTTTCCTGTCGCGTCACTCTTAACGTGGCGGAAAAAAAGTTACTCAAATATGAGACAAGAAACAGAAATCATTCTGCAGAGATCATTTTACTCAGCGTTTGGAAGCAATTGAATCATGCGGGTTATCTCCTCATTTCCGTCATGTTTAGCGAAAATGCAGCTGTCTCGCACTTTTCAATTATGATAAATGTGCTAAAAGTTGCAGTTTTAAGATTTCGTGTTTTTGTCAGGCTGACAGTGGCCTATCTGGAATGGTGGTCGTCGAAGATTCAAACCTACGTGAAGTTTCCTGCCCACACAACTGCGAACACGACGTGGAGCTTGTTTTTCAGTCAACCATGCAGTATTCCAGAGCCCATGCGTCACGAACTTCACCGGGTAACCTCCAGTAAGCGGAAGTGTCTTCACTGTCGAATCTTTAAATTACCACTAGTTACGTCTTTTTGCGTGGCACATGTGCCTTGTGCCATGCATCCGTTTTTAGTGGCTCAGCTTCTATTTGGTCTTTTCAACTTCTTCTGCGTGTTTCTACCAATAACATAAGACAATCTTTGCAGTCTTCGTCAACGACGTGCTACGGTGCGAGCCTAGGCAAAAAGATATGCAAGAGATAAAGACGTGTTACGCTTTGAATGGACAACGGCTACGAACCACTAAAATATATACATGAATAAAAATACAGTATAATTTTCTCGATGAATTACCTCACTTGACTTGCACCTATTTCAGAGGTGAGCCGAGTTTACTCAACTGGCTGGAAGATCCAGAGAATGGCGTCAATTATTACACTACAAACGGTCTTTTGTGGCCCACTCTAAACATCACGACTGGACAGATGAAACGTTTGAGGTAGAGCTACAAATGCAGCATGATTGAATCCAGAACCACTGAGAGCATGCAAATGCATTGACGAGACTCTGCTTTCTTGAATCGCAGGTTTGCGAATGCGGGGTCGAACAATACTTTGCATATGACCTTGGAGAGCACTGGTGGAGGCTGCGTTGCTGTGGAAATTGCAATAGACGGATTTTACCTGCCATCCTCAAGAGATATTCCTACCTCGGGAACTGTGCTCCTCCCAGGGTCGACAGCAGAATGGCTGGTCGTTTGCAACCAGCCTGGACGATACTTGGTAAACTTAGGTGGAATACATTTTACTGTAAGCCCTTAAAGAACGGAGCTGAGCACATTTGTATTTAAACTTTTTGGGGTAGTGTTACCTCATGAGGACGAATCTGTGACGTTATTGTGACCCGTGAAATAATTTCAAGTGCCAATTTCACCAAGAAAGAATAAGAAAGTACAAGAAAATCCGCCTCCTATGATGTTTTGAGCCCTTGAATTAGTCTCTAGCGCGATCGATGGGCAAGTTATGGCCGAAAAGTGCCTCAAAAATAACTATGTTTCTACTGCAGTTGCTTTCGAGGAATCATCCGAGTGGGCTCTGATTCATGACTTTGCGATGATTCAGACGTGGATATAGGCCTATCGGTTTTCAAATTGCTACTTGTTGCGGCAAATAGCCTTAGATGCGAGCCGTGGATGAGCTCGTCCGCAGAAAATTAGAGAAACGCGCGCCTGACGCACTTTCGCCTAAACCTGACCCCTACGAACTCCGTGCACCACAGGGCTGGAGTCCCTACAGCAACGCAAACGGAGGGCAGTCAATCAGGGCAAACTTTGTTGTCACAAAATCCAACAGGCGTCAAACTTCAACGGCGATTGATCGTCAAACACGGTTTCTGAAATACAACTGAAACAACTAAGCGATTCTACCAAACGCAGCGACAGCAAACTATCAGACCGCACTATCGATTAACTCAGTGTGGCAAGACAATGAAAGCGCGACTACGAGTTAAGTCAATTCAGCAATTAACCATGAAAGGGAGTTTGCTGCCACTATTCTCAGGTAAATCCACGCGAACTAAAGGCACAGCGATAAACTTGCGCTGGATTCACTGTGAGCTACAGACGTTCAAGAGAAATAAGAATAAACATATATTACATACCAATTGGTGTGAAATCCACAGCTCAGATCTTTGGTCTTTTCGGTGATCAGAAATACTCTGACTCAGTTAGCAGAAATTGGATTATACACGAAGAGAGCCGAAATGTTACTAACGCGAAATTACACTGGACTGTGGTTTTTACTGCACGTTATGCGAGGCGAAAAGGAAAAACAATTAACCTTGGCGCGAGATTGCGCAAACCGTCAAAGGCCGTTGCCGACCTACTTGGCAACCACGAGGCCGATATACCAGGGGACGGAAGCAGGTCAATCCGCCCACGGGATCTCGGTGCGGTATTGTGTAAACAGGCAAAGACGGTCAAGAATCTGCTGGCCTACACTAGGAAGCCACGGGAACCGTAGCTGGCAGGAATACTGCGGTATCTGTACATATGCTGTCAATTAACGTTAGGCTTTAAGGTAGCATCAAGTAAATCAAACCCCCATTGAATCTAGAGAGCTGCACACATTAGATAACTAGTAACCGCATGAACACAGCTTAAAGCCATTAAACACGGATGGGACATTAGTCGCTGCGCGCCGTTACACTACTTACCACCTAGGCGACAACGACAAATCTATCAGCATACTATTTTCAACAGGAAATCGATTTCACGTACAGTAACTGCACGCATCTCCAGTCCTGAAACCTTATTCAAATGTTATCTTCTACGTTCAGTAATGGTCATGCTGCCTCTTCAAAGTGAAATCTTGTGTTTTGACATTAAAAACCTGCATACTTAAAAACTAATAACCGCATAACGTATCGATGACGTCTGAAACAAAATTATATTTGTTATAACAGCAAAGCGATGTGAAAGGCAGTTGTTCTTGCAAATACGTAGTTGTAAACATATTGATAAAGAAACGACCTAAACTGCTTTAAATCTCATTTTTGTGACCAGATAAGTTCGCAAGTACCGTCTCTGGATCGTGTCAGATCTTACGAGGGACATTTACTCATTCTCAACGTATCGGGAAGTTCACAAGTAACAGCAGCACCAAGTTTCGCCGTCAGCTGCTCCAATCAACTGCTAGGGTCTTCGAATATTCCAGCTATCCGATCGAGTTCACAGTTCTTCGTGGTAGAAATCGGGCCTCCTGGAGTAATCAATAGAGAAGGTTTTTCAAGCTACACAAATTACAGGTATCCTGTGATGCTTTTCATTGTAGTTGTTTTATCATTTTGGAGTAAAGAATATACAGTACTAAGGTCGAAGATAAAGTGTGTTTCTGAATTACACGGTTTTGTGGATCAGTGGGGTACGCAGAAAAGTTTCATGAGGGGTGTTTCATTCAATGGCGTATGGTGTCATTTGTATTTGGTGTGCGTTGTTTGTGACGTCATATTCATGTTATCCAAACCAACGTTTTGGCGAAATTTGCGCTGATCAGCCATAGCAGACAAAATATAGACAAATGGTTTGGATAAAGCGGCCTATCGCGGAACACAATCTTAAACATTCGTAGTGGACGAAAGGTGTGCAAAAAGTGGGGAGATGGTTTCTGGATACAGACGATAATCCAAATTCCCAGCAATACGTAATTATTCCTTTTTGGCCCATTCACAATGTTCCTTGAAATTTGCATGCACATTCATTCCGTGGTATTTGCATTAAGTCGACAAATTAACAAGCAAATGTATGCGAAAACAATTAATACTCTTTGCGCAGGTAATAAAGTTTTCGTAGAATTTCAAGCACAAAGGGGGGTTAAACCCAAAACCCCCCTTGCATACACCTTTGTTGTGGATTAAGCAAGTTTTTCAAAAGTTACTCTACATCAGTGTTGCTGTAACCTTATAATATTAAGTTTTTTTGCAATCAGTTTCAGTGGCGTTCTTTGACGTCACGCAGGAATGCGATCCCGCGATGAATACAACGTATTTGCATCTTAATTGCTCGGAGCCCTAAGTATCTGACGCAATTTTTCTTTCCCAGGAGAAGAAACCGTTAATTGGAGGTTGCAGGCAGTCGCCATGCACCGTGAATAAACAGGTCATGGTGAAACTTGCATAAAGTAAACATTCGGTTTGACATCAACAGAAACGTGTCACCATTGGCTTGCGAAAGCACAGTAGAAATAGGTACTATAAAAGAAAGTATGAGCAATTTGAAACAAATACTCAACAAACACGTGCTTCACCATTTGTGATCATTGCCAAGGAGCTATTTAGTTGCTGAACGTCCCCGGTGTGGAACCACATAATTTTCCTCACTGGACAAAAAGTTTTGAGGAGATGCAGAGATGCTCTTTGCGGCCAACGTAACTGGTACAAAAAGACTTTCTAGGAAACTTTAAGGTTTCTGCAAAAACTCTAATGTCCGTGCAGTCATCTTTTGTACCATTTATGGCGTTGTTAACTCATAGTACTGCATATACAGCTTTTGGACTAAAATAATAAAGAAGTCTATATTTAAACACAACAAGCGAATATACTTCAGTTCTGTCTGTATCTTAACAGGTTTGAATGTACTTTTAAATTTTTAGGTACAAAGGACAGCGAAGCAAATTTCAAGTATGGCATTTACTCAACAGCGATCCTAATTACACAAAAACCATGTACTTTATGAGATTTCCTGTGGAGGTAAATACCAGTGTGCTCACTGGAACATGGACGACGTACTAACAAGCGTTCATGTTCCAATTTACTTATTTTTGTTTGGAGAGAAAATCACAAGAGCCTTTGCTCGTGTAGCATTTTCAAACTAAGCCTGTTCCCATACCTGTGTAACGATGACATCATAATAACCTCAGAAGGCACCTTTAATATCCCAGAATTGCATTTACAGCTTCAATGTTGCCATTGATAGTGAAAACAAGACTATAAATCTTGCTATGTGGCCGTATGGAAAGGAAAGTCAAATAAAAAATAACATGTGTACTTAAGTCTATAGAAACACGTTCCCGTTTATCATGAAAAGTATTATCCTGTTGGCATCGCTTTTGTGTAAACATAACGAGGTAGAGTGTAATGACACTTATCCATAAAATGCCCGACACATATGGTCATGCAGTAATGGCAGGACAAATAGCAGGAAGAAAGCTTATTTATCTCACACACTAAATGATTCCGCGTCATGTTGCGTAGTTTCCCATCCCCGCACTTTACGGTATTTCCGTTCACTTGTCAAGAAACACAGCTGTGGTCACATCAAGTTAGTTAGATTGTCAGACAATTTCCCCAGCAGGATGAGTGAACAGGGTTTACAAAATTTTAGGGGACGTGTTTTCAAGCAGGTTTCTGTCAAGGAGTTTTATTGCAAGAATTGCTTTCTCGCGAAGAATCAGCAAGACTGGTTATAACCTGTTAAATTCTCCTACTGAATAGGCAGCCTCAAATTGAAAACACGACATCTGCAAATTAAATAAATTTAAAAGCAATTTTGGTATCGATGTGTGTGCGCAAAGCTGTGAATGAGTTCACGAAAAGTACATTACGGTGCACGTTAGATTTGGGGTTGGGTGATAAGGGTCAAAATTTTTGGTTGTTTGAAAAACCCCATAATACTAGCTCCGCTTATGCAACTGTATTGATTGACTACATCACTGCAACAATTGACAACATCACTTGCATATACTGTACATTATGTTTGGGGCGAAAGGAAAACGTAACTCCGGCCAGTAACTCAGGAGTGTGCAGTCGCGTGTTTCACTAACATTTGAGCTTCTGAAATTTTCTTGTTTTAAGCAGAGATTCAATCAAAGAGACCCATGTGGAAAGGGTTCAATTCGGTGGAAAAATGAACCTTCCATTTCCACTTCGAATGGTTGTCAAGAAAAATCTTATTTGTTTATATGCTAATGCATTTGCACTTTGACAGTCTTCGTACTAAGATTTTCATAAAACGAAAATAATGAAAAACCCACTTGTGTAAAATACGTAAGTTTTTGGGAGAGTGATAACTTGATATTGTGCAGAAAGTGGTCCTTGCAAGAAACGCAGTTTATTGCTGCTGCAGACGCCCTCGCTGACGCGTCGCTCTGAAAATATCTGACGCAAACAAAACTCGCAACCCTGTAAACTCTGTCAGTCGACAGGCAATTAGCCATGTTGATTTTCTTTCGTACCCGTTTGCAGGCGTTGCGTGTTCATGACACCAGCGTTACAAACTCAATTTAAGACGAAACCAGTTCCGTAGAAGAAAGTTTACGCCTGCGCACGCATATAGTTTTCCGTTTGCGGTAGAGCGTATGCGAAACGCTATCGGTTCGATGTGGTTGGTATTTCGTTGTCGGACACCTGTTCATTTTTTTCATGCCGGCCTTATTTATAACTGATCGCAATACATTTTTCGCTTTGCGATGATTGTGCCTTGACACTGGCGGCACGAAGATATTGCCACCGGTTTGAAATCAACCCAATAAAATATTTACTTTAAACTAAATGATTTTCACATCTGACTTCTTCTGACAAGCCTCTAACAAAAATCGTTAACATTTGTCATTAGAGGCCTTGTCGTGATGCAATACAGATATGCAAATACTGTTACGGCAAGAATGCACATAGCGTTGGCGGCGCTGATTGGCGCGAAGAAATGACCAGAGCGTTGGTCCAATGATTACTCATTTGTGCTCGAATCGACCGAGTTTGCGCTGATTTCGTTTTTTGATCAAGCTGCGGAAAATCAGGGCAGCAGTTACATTTTGAGAGGACAGCGGAAAGGAGAAAAAAAAATTGTTCTTAACCGCTCCATTGCCGGTTTGTTTGACTCCTGCAATTACATATTTGCATTGACCATATATGTTTTGACTTTCGTGGAAGGCACCTTGTTGAAGTATTCATTTTGTGGAATGCAGTTTTGGTGGCGGCGACAGCATTGGTGCGCTGTATCGCTCAAGTAACGTCCTGGAAGCTCGCGTATTAGTGCGCTGAAGCACCGAGAAGTAGTTAAGCGAGTCTTGTGTATTTGGGCGCCTCTGCCGGTGTTCTTCAACGTTCGTGTTTTTTGTTTTCGTTAAATTAAAAGGAGCGCGTTAACAATTTTGCCTGCTGTAACTCTGCAGTGTTACCTGCCGTAACAAATAATTTATTATTGAGATCGTTTCATACAACGAATACACTGGACCATCCTCCATTCTGGACGCTGAAGGAAACTGGATATTCGTTTGGAAAAACAAGACGACGAATGTTTGTTTCAGGAACATCACTGATGGTGGTAAGTTTTCGTTAGTGTGATTCTTATTTGTTTTACCGACGTTCACAATCAAGTGTATAAGGAACCCTTATTGAAAACTGTTTGTGGGGTTGTGATCCTAAGTTATTGCAAAAATCTCTTTGTTGACATGATTGCTATGACAAATGACTGTTCAAGAAAATAATCTTTGATCAAGCGTTCTGTCTGTGGCATGTTTTGTAAGCCTGTGTGATCTTCGTTATGTAGCTGATTTTTTGAAATTGCTATCTGCGTTGTTTGCCCTTAGCAACAACTTATCTGTTTTATGTGACTACTTTTGTTTATTTTGCAACTTCAGTGTTTGTGAAATAACATTTTTCTTTAGGGTTTCCACTGGTCAAATAACGATTACTAGGAAGTTAGAGATAAAAGTGGAGATTAAAGTTTGAAGAATTTTAGCTTGCAGGTATTCACGTTCACGCTTCTTTGCAGGAAATGTTAACGTTTCGTGCGAGATGTTAGAAGCAGCGCAACTACAAACATTTCCGGAAAACGAACTGGCAGCTGGCGAGATACGGAGCGTACTTGCCATTCCACCACATGGCAACATTACAGTAAGAACAGACATCAAAATCTTGAATCAAACATTCTCTATTTTTCATTGAATCACGCAGACTTAAAACTGGGTTCACTAGTGATTAGTTACAGCTAGTCTTTTATTAGCGGGAACAAGACGTTGCATGTACAAGGAACTTGGTTAACCCTGGATTCTGGAATACTGTCATTAAGTTTGTCACGTTAGTGATAGCGTCAGGAGTGAAATCCGGTTTTCAAAAATAGAAAATATACTTTCCTTCAACTGAAGTTTATCATAAAAACTACACTGAAGATAATGCTCTCATTGAGCAGTTTGAGCACGACTAACAAAGTTACTTTGTACTCTAAAATCATACGATTTTTGATGAAAAGGTGGGTAGTGTAGATTTAATGTGTCTGAACTGGATTACTCAATAAAAAAAATGGGCGTGAGAACTTTTGTATGCTGCAAAAAAGACCGTAAAAGCATGCGCTGAGTGAGTTTCAGCTCGTTACAGCCACTTGGCGGCGTAAGCCACCTCACACTAACCATGACGTTGGGTGAGCGTGACCCGATCTCGCTCCTTTTGCAAAATCGAAAAGACCGAGGATGACCGCAAGCGGACCGTTTACCATGTCGCACAAAAAATGAAGGTACTGAAGCGTGGAAAGCGCCCCGACGCTTGCTTACGTAGGTTTCACGTGGTCACCGCCTTTGACAAGGGCAGTGCTTTTCAACCTTTTGAAAAACCGTCCGCACTTTGTTCAGCTTCAACACTTCAACAAAAATTTCATTCGGCGTTGCTGAAGAACAGCCGTATAATCGAATTAGACCCTTACAAACGATGTAGACATTTTTAAAGAACTGAAATAAGGAATAACCGCTGCGAGAAATACGCACAAAAATCTGTAAATTACATTTATGATCTTCTCGTCCATAAAACCACACAAGTTCCTATCGCAAATTCCACTCTTTCCACTGGCCCACTCTTTCACCATGGCCATCACATTTCAGAATGATGAACAAGATGCCCATCGCTTCACCATGGCCATCACATTTCAGAATGATGAACAAGATGCCCATCGCTTCCCATTTCTTTGTAATAATTTCATCAAAGTATTTTTCCTTTTTTCTCTTAGTAATAGAGTTTGCTTCTGTCCACTAATTTCATCAACGCGTATTACTTTCATTTAGAACGTAATATTCTCTTGTCCTCTTCTGTGCATTCTTTTCAGAAATATAGCGATCAACCTGTTTTATTGCTTTTTTATCAGTTGGTAAATCAAGAACAACTTTGAAATAAAGAGGACAATAACAATTCGCGAAATATAGAAAATCTTTGCAAAAGATTGGAATCATATTTGCAAAACAAATCGTGAATGTCAAGCAAAGGAAAAATATTGCAATCTCCTTGAGTCATGTGCACAATAACCCTTTTTGAGTGTTTGCACCACAGAGCCAGTGTGTTGCTCAGTCGTCAGAACGTTTTGGTAGTAAAATAAATGTTATCAAAATGCTCAACATGCAATATTCTGAACTCTTCTTTGCGTGATAGATTTGAAAGGAAACCCTTGTGCACATTGTTCCCTTTTGTCTTTCCCTCGGAATCTGATTGTAGCATACCGAACCAATGCCATAATTTGTTGTATAAAGCAAAATGAAATCTTACAGGACTCTATAGCATTGGAAACTAAAACTAACTAACATTTCGTCTTTTGAGCTGTGAGTGTTTTCTATAACTCTGAACCATGCATCAACTCCGATCTCATATTTGTTGAATCACTGGCATCATAGCTTCTTTTAAACTTGTGAAAATCAATAAAGAAATCCTTGGGTTCATTAATTTGCCGTGTTTTTTTGGCCATAACTTGTTAACCATCGAAGCTAGATCACCAATCAAGAGCTAAAGGGGCAGGTTTTTGCATAGTTTATTAAAAAAAACAGGTAACTTGTTACCTTAATTTTTTCAGACCCTGATGACGCAATCAAAGTCTCTTGATCTCCCCAAATCGTGACGTAACACAAAAGTTGAAACCCCAAAATATCGAGATTTCCATCAAAGCAATAAGAGTTTCTGCTTCTTTGCCGGGTTTGAACAGCTCTACAGTTCTATCGGTCCTCTAGTTATGATTGGACAAATTTCTAACCAATATAGTGGCTTAACCATTATAGTGGCTTATGTGACTGGATATACAGAAAATATCTAACAAACGTTGTTTGGTGGTTTGGTTATTTGTTTCATATGACTCGGCTAACAAACAGTACAAAGTTATCGCACAATAGGTAAACCAACCGTCAGTGAACATTAGAGCAAATTAAAATATAATGGCATAATAGCTAACACTGCGTAACACTATTTTCGTTTGACTGCTTTTATTGATGTCCTTTCATGTTTTTCAGGGCGCTGAGTTCGAAAATCATGTTAGTTTTTTCGTATCATCAACGGTTTTCAATGTTTTGACAATTTACCTTCAAAAATAACTGTTGAACGAGCTTTTCTTTTATGATCATGCGTATCTTCCCTTATGAAAGACCACATGTAACCACCCATCATTGCGCTGTCCCAGCGGCCCTGACACCGCTTTTATATTTGCTGAATATCTTGCCGTGTTCCTCGCTAAAGACCCCAAGATTTTCTTGAAAGAAATCAAGATGCGAAAAATGAAGTTTTATGACATGTGGCGTCCCATCCTTTAGTATGTTGTGATCACCATCTCTTAATAATTTGGATCTTTATTCTTTCTCAAAAACACTTCAACCACCTCTCGAAATGCTTGCCAAGTCTTCTTTTCTCTTTCAGTCATTTTTTCCTGCAGGGTTCTTAACTTCAACTTGTTATTTTTTGGGGACCAACAAATTTTCCTCGCTTTAGTTTGGCATCTGACAATTTTGGGAACATTGCTCTGATTTCTTAATGTTTCTCCATTGAAATCCAAAGCTTTGACAAATTGCTTCAAACTTAAATTTTATGTGAAGGAGCGGCAATAAAACCTTTTCCCTGCTCACTAGTGGCTCCTTGATGACATTGTACCTTCCTGGCATTAGTTCTTCCCTTGGCAGCCACTGGACTTCTCGTAGTGCTCTCTATCAGCTCTACTGTTCCACGAGCAAAGAAAACACGAGTATTTGGTGCAGCCACCCCACAGACCCAAAAAAACCCAACATCTTAAAATCACCACAAACATACCAATCGAATTCAGCATAGTTTGTTTTAAGCAGTAGTTTCTTGAAATTTTTATTGCCTTTAATTTGTATTGAGCAAGCGAGAGGAATAGACGAATATTTGTTCTCATTATGAAGTAAAACTGCTTTACGGCTTTTGGGTGGAATTGTCAATAAAAAATCGCCACTGAGTCAATTCATGTTGTATTCCAACAGCATTAAACAAACCATTCGCATATTTGCAACAGCAAAGGTCATGAACTACCTCAAAGTAAACAGACGTGTAAGCGCCTCTTCCTGCACACAGTTATTTTGCAATCATCACCCAGCAAATTCCACTCATTTAATCTTGATGTTGATAACTCTGTTGCAGATTTTGTTATCTCGAGGTTGCGTATGCAATCACCAATTCCTTTTTAGATGGAAAATGAGGTTTTGAACTTATTGCTTGTGCATGTTCCATATTAGTGTCTTAAGTTTTGTTTCATGCTGAGTCTTCACATTCATCATCAAGTTCCAACAACAATGACAAAAATATAAGATGTAGAAATGGATTAAATTCTTACAGCAGTTAAGTAACCGGTATTTTATAAACGCAAAACTACTTATGTTTGGAGGTGGGTTTAGAACTGGCAAAGCTTCACTGTGAACGGGAGCAATGGATAAAGGTAAACTTGGATATGTTAGTGCTTTACTTCCTTTGACCTTGTGATACTTTGCAATATTTATCGTGCAGAAGTTATAGTCGTTATAATGGTTTTGTGGCTCTCTCCAAACTCTTGGATTTGCAAATGGCATAGTTACCAGGTTGGCTTAGAGTGGAACCAACAAATGTAAAAAAGCCTTGCTGACAGTAACCGTCGATGATAGAACAAAAATAATTACATTTTTGGCATCAGCGCCTCAAAATTATCCAGAAACAATGCAAATGTGCAGCCAAACAAAAATTTCATAAAAATTTGTTACGTAGTGTAATCAATGCAAACAAAGAGTGGTACTGTGTCGAGAGCCGGATTGAAGGGTAGGGGGGCCCGGGGCAATTTTTACCGGAGGGCCCCTATGACGTAATTCATGACGTCATCGTTTGTAAAAGTTATGTTTTCGCTGATTCGCAAGGTTCCCGTTTTTTTCCGGTAGTCGAGAATGTGCTTAATCAAATGCGCATACAGTTGGCTGCTATGATATGAATACTAGAATGCATTTTTACTAAGAAGCAATATTTCACAGGCTAGAGAGTGACTCGGCATAAAACAACATTCATCCGAACAATAAGCAGAAACCAGAGATTACAAACAAAAACACCGGAAAAAGAATATGTCAATGTGGCCAATTAGGCTGAGTGTGAAACTTATTTCCAAGCAAAAGTCTTGATTTTACCTTCTTTTTCAGCTCTTCTAGCTAACACCA
>Ga0210059_1011102_pt1 | contig 13820 bp, 22 predicted proteins | sample Ectturendosymbi2_FD_188042 | JGI IMG/M metagenome (GOLD analysis project Ga0210059, IMG submission 188042) | Ecteinascidia turbinata endosymbiont from Florida, USA - Sample 2 (SPAdes) (version 2) | ecosystem: Host-associated > Tunicates > Ascidians > Unclassified | place: Key West, Florida...
GTTTTAGGTTTAGGGTTTCAGTTTAAGGTTTTAGGTTAAGGGTTTTAAGTTAAGGTTTGTGATTTAGGTTAGGGATTTTGGATTCAGGATCTTAGGTTTAGGGCAGTGGTTCCCAACCGGGGCGGAACTCCTCCCCGGGGAGGTATTTCATGAGTTCAGGGGAGGAATTTTCACTTTATAGTGAAGTTACCAATTTATTGTAAGTGTTTTATTTTTTAAAATTGACATTGACTCTTTCAATGAGTTTTATCACTTTATATTTTTCAGTTATTTAGTGGACTAGCACACGTATATGTTGACAAGCTTTAGTGCCATTATTTGAAAACAAATAGTTTTCGTCCCACTTTTATTAATCAGTTTTTTGTCACCAATGAAGACCGTTGTTCCAATTGTAGTTATAACTAGCCTACGAATCCGAACATAACCTACGCCATTACAGGTAAGAGGCAGGTGAGAAAGAATATATTGGTTGATCAAATATTATTGCAGACCCTTTCCTACTTTCAGTAGTTAGGCTACAGGTAATAACTGACTTAATCAAATACGAGAAACAGACCTGTTTGTCCACGACTGCGGAGCCTGAGTGCTGGAGTTGGGCCTTTTGCCTGGAGCCGGAGCTCAAATTAAAAATCAGGAGCCGGAGCTTAGTTTAAAATTTAGAACTGGAGCTGGAGCTAAGGCCATCTGAGAGGTAGCTACGGGTCCCTTCCTAGATACTAAGCTTGTGCCAAATAGACTTACTTTATCTAAAACAGTGCTCTTTATAGCACACTAAACGCAACTATTACGAGTTACGACACGAGACTGCAACAATGGATCTGAAAGCCTTTGACGTTTCCTCGGTTCAGTCATCGCTAAGGCTGTGACACCGTAATTGGCAGGCATGGTGTTACTTGTTGAACAATGGTTCTCAAACACTGTTCAAGAGCCGCATGCAACTTCAAAGCATCCTTTGTGCAGCTTTTAGTATTCTTTCAGTAACACCTCTAATATTTTGTGTAACAGACTTCGTTAGTGCAAAAAAACAAAACGTGTCATTTGACTTGTGGCAAAAAATTTTAGTGTGGGTCTCTAGCAAAATCGTAGGTCTGGATTTGGCTCCCTTCAACGAAATGATTGAGAACCGCTGTTGCAGAAATACAAAAACGTTAACTACCACAACATCTTACTTTCGATAGTCAGAATGAACAAATGGGTCTGTAGTAGTGTAGCTATCTAAAAAGAACTGTGCACCTCCGTGTGTGCGGGATTCTTTAGGTTTTAATTAGGGTTCGGTTGTTAGATAGAGTTTCTTGAGCAGATGCCTGTAATGAAATTAACTTTTTCGTCAACCACGTTATTGCCTTGTGCAAATTTCAGACTTAACTTTTAAGCAACTATAACAGGATTTAGTAACATAACTTCCAAAATAAAAAAAGTGATGTATAGTCGAACCGTAACCTTCGAGATCGAGACCTGGTTAAAACTTCAAGACCGAGACTTCATCAAAAACCCTAGATCGAGACTCGAGACTTCAAAATTTGTGCATTTTGCCGAATTAAAAAAAAATGTCGTCGTCACTTCTAAGTTGATATTTTTTCAAATTTCTGGCATTTTTCTGACCGGTTTTGGTTGTTTCTTACCTGCAAATACAACAAACAAAAGTTGGTGAATTATAAAAATTTTACTGTACCATTTCTTTGCAATATTCAAATTCTCTAGACATGTAGCCTTTGAGATCGTGACGAGACCGGAAACCTTCTAGATCGAGACCGAGACTCGCAAAAATGGGACGAGAGACGAGTCTCGAGACCGAAATCAAGTCTCGAGACTCCATCACTGATGATTATTCATATCTGCAGTTTTTTTTTCAGCAATCACACCCATAAGCGTACGGGAAGACATTTTACTGGGGGGGGCAGAAAAATTTTGCCCTGAAAATAAAAATTTGCCCAAAAAATAAGCAGTTTGCCTGAAAATAACTTTGTAGTCTTATGTAAATCTGTTCTATAGAGTTGAGTAGTGAGGTTTTGGGCATTGTGCATAACACTGCCTTTGTCTTCAGTATTGTGAAAAAGCCCGACGCAAAGACCAATAATTGGTCACTGAAATTATTTCATGATTTTTAAAATTATTTCATGAACAGCAACTGAAAATAAGTTGAACTTTCCATCTCCTGAAACTGTTTTCTGGTCTGACCATCTCTCATTGTCAAAATGCAAACCGCCTGACAATGTTGAATCACCAGGGTAGAACCCATGCGCCAAAGTGCCAGATTTTTGATTATTCAGTTTGTAAGGGCAGTTAATTTCCGCATTTTGCTTTTCATCATCTGTCAAAAATGCAATATTCATCACTTGGCTCCCATCAAAAACTCTCAAATTTCAAATTGCAAATATTTGCCCAAACACTAAAAGCATTTTCAACTTCGTTCAATGTTTTTTCTTTTCCAAGCGAAGAGTAATTTTCATAAGTCAAAACTTTTTGCCCCCAAGGGGCACAATGCTTTTTATTCCCAATGTTATCGGGCATAGCACAATACATGTTTATTTAAACATTGAATTAATTTCCTCATTCTGCCGGTTCCGTTGATTCCCTGAGCGATAATCGTTCAAGTCGGATGACACAGGTTTGCAAAGCGTCAACATGGCTTGAGAGGTTGATTATCAGACCCTGAAGATATTCATCGTGAGAATCAGTTTAGTGCTTGTGAACAGCGTCGTTGTTCTGAGTTGAATTCGCAAGTCCAGATATTCGGTGATTATTCATTTTTAGATGCCCCTGAACACCTTCTGGAGTTACGTGAAATGTTCTCTTCCTAAGTTGGTTATTTATGAAACCTTTTGTCGCTGCATTGGTGTCTTCAGCTGGCTCTCCAAGGTTTGTTATCCTTTTGTCATTGTAATTTTGATGATTTTCTGGCAGAGAAGTTCCATCAAGGAACATTACTCTCTGAGAAATATTCTCGTTAGTTGCAAGTATCAGCTGTTCATTTTCAGATCTCAGTGTATTTACTGAAGCATCCGGTGTTCTTTTGTTCACGCCATCAGCAGTCGCTGTCGCATCAGCTAATCTGACAATTTTATGATCATTCAGTTGAAGATCTGAAACCATTTGATTTTGACCATCAAGTCTTAGATATTTCTTTTCTTCAATAAGGTTATTAGCCCTAATTTCTTTCAAAACTTTTCGGTTCAACGTTCTGAGATTGACAGCCTCGTGTTCAAGTGTTGCATCTGGAAGCCGTGCATTATAATATTGTTCACCCATGATGAAATTTTTCGTTGCTGTTCCTTGTGGGTCCAAGTTCAAACTTTTTGTTCTGATGTCTCGATTCAAAATGTTTACATGGTTTGTTATCGCATCGCCGACTGCCGTGTCAGCTGCCGCAGTTGCTTGTTCTAAAACACTTGCTGCAGAAGCTTGAAGTGTTCATAAATTTACCACATCTTGTTCTTCGCGGGGGTCCCTGACGCGAATCACTTGAAAACCACCAGCATGAAGAAGCCCCCTCATCCAATTTGTCCCATCACGTCTCAGGAAAAATTCGTTTGCAGAACTCAATCTAACTGCGTCATTGTTCTGCACAGGCTCCCCAAGTGTAAAATCCTGTTTCCAGCCATCCCAATTCCACCTTGCATACTTCCACCCAAAAGCGACAGCTTCGTATCTGCATATCCTTTTGTCACTGCGTGATTTTGTTCTGGCGCTTTCAAGTATGAGACATGGTTACCATCCATGTTTAAATCTCTTGCCATAGTCGATGCAGGGCTACAACCATTCAAAAAATTTTCTTCAATCCACTGTTTTGGAACACTTTTGATTCAACGTAAGACTTATGCACTGCGTCACCTTCTTCGGTTGGAGGCAATACATATTTAATCGGATTATTCTGCATATCAAGTGGATAACCTCTTTTAAAAAATCTTTCATTGACGTATTTCTTCCTCACTGCGTCCTTTGGACCCTGCGGTGAGCCGAGATTCGTAATAGTTTTCTATTCATGTCAATGGCTTGGCCTTTTCGCAAAAAAATATTATTAACATATCCGAGTGAGACCCCACTCACATTTGTAACATTCGTTTGACTTGTCGTTGGACTTCGTCCGAATTTATCTACTGGCATATTTATTATATCACTAAATTATACCATTACCATAAATTATTAATAATGTCTTTAAGATGTTTACCGTTTTGTAACTGCTTCAAAACGTGAAGACAAAGATGACCGCAAACTACTTCTTGCCTCGGCTGAATTTGCTCAGTTGGATAGAGCACATCACCGTCAAGGTAATTGTTCAGTTCAGTTGGTGGATGCAGGCCGAACGAGTCAAAATACCACTTTTTATCACCACTCTTGAACCATGCGACCCAATGTGTCCCGTTTCCAGAAGAATCGTCCAAGTTCATGATACCACACTCATGCTTTTTTGGTTTCTTTGGTAGTGTGTCTCGTAAAATACTCTTCGAAAGTTTTTCAAACCAATCTTTTTCACAGCGTCTTCAATTTCAAAGTTACCTAGTGGATTGTTTGGTAAAGCCACGTTTTCAACTTGGACGTTCATTTATTTTGAACAAAACTTACCGATTTCTTTTCTGATAACAACTTATCAAGTTCTAAGTTATCAAACTTTTTATATGTGACATTTCGTTTTGTAGTCTGAGAAAGAATATTCTCAAACTCAACGTCAGAAATTTCATCGTCCGACAACGCCTTTGAAACCATGTTAATTACGTTATTCACCTGCATCTCAATCAAAGTTTTTTGCTTCTCATCTCTCTGAATTTTGTTGAAAAAGAATTTTTCAATTACTTTCAGAAAAATTGAAGCACTTCCAAAAAACACATTCAATCCATGTAAAACCTTCCCAGAAATAGTTCCGATGATTTCTCCGAAATTTCACAAAAACCCAATGTTCAAAAGAAACATAAAAAAATTGAAAAATCAAAAGGCGGCCAGTGCAAATGTTCAGCAAGCAATCATATTTTTTTATCATTGCCGAGTGTTTGAGTTTTTCTTCATGCAGCTCTTTTTCAATTTCATGAATTTCATGTGTTCTGTATGAATAGGGGTTCATTTTTATTCAATGGAATAAAAATCAAACCACATCTTACAAAAGCCAACCGGGAACTGGAATATGTTTCATCGGACTGTTTGGACCAAGAAGGAGACATTGTCCGCTAATAACTTGACCCCCCTGTTTTAAATAAAGACCATTTCCAACGTTGCCAAGGCCTGAGCCTTTGTATGGTTTCAAATGCAGTCCTTGACCGTCTGTTTCCACTCTTGCGATGTTTGAGCCTTTTTTCAAATATAAACCATTCCCCATAGCCTTGTTGGTAGCCTTCTGCGCAAGTGCAAAACCAATACCACTCAACGCTCCAGTTGCCAGAGTCGGGAGAACAGTCTTTGCAAGAAACGGCAAAGCTTTTGCCGCCAAACCATCGACCATCCCAAGGAATCCACCCTCAATTGTTTTGTTGTGTTCAATCTGGCGTCTGCTCATTTTTAACGTGACGCCTCGTCTATTCTCACAAGCTTTTGTCATTCTGTTAACCTGTGAATTAGTCAAGACAAGAATATCATCACCACAAAGATCATTATAACCGAGACGAAGTGACACAGGCTCTCCGTGTTCCAAAGCATGCTTCAAATTTCGCTTCTAAAAATCAGAAATGTTTACTCGCACATTTGTATACATTTATTATATGCAATTAAATTTCTCTCAAGTGATATCTGTTTGTCAAGTTTTCTCCACGAAGATTCAACTGCTTTCTATTCTGGTCTGTGACAACAGTTTCCATTCTGTTGATTTTATCTAAAATCACTGGAAGATACACTAGGTTTCTCGGTTTCTCAACAATTTTAAACCCTGGTGAAATGTCAGGAAAGAAACTGTAAATTGTGTTTTGAGTTCTTCCATTCACATAAGACCCACCAATAATGTCCAAATTCACGAGAATTGAATTGATGCTCAAAATATTGACAACACTCTCCGACTCGTGAAGGCCCTCTTCTTAAAGCTGATTTCGAAATCCAAGAGCGCTTGAAATTGAATTTTGCGCTGTGAAATCAACTTGAAAGTCGTTTGAAATTTCCAAGACACTTTTCAATGTGCTCATGTTTGCTGTTACTTTAATTGATTCATCGTTATGTCCATTTCGTTTCATTGCAATTTTGATTGTTTCTGCAATGTCATCAAGCTCATGAGCGCCTTCAGGAATTTGAACTTCGACCCACTGTCTTTGCCGTGTGTCATCCTCGTCGCCTCTCCCGACCTCAATGAAACCAGAAGAATATCGAAAAACGTTGTTTTCATCAGAAAAATTCGGAAAACTATAATATGTCTCCAAATTCACCAAAGCCATTTCATACTTTCGTATGCGATCCAACTCGAGTGGCGAGTTAAAAGTTGTCTTTATTTTTGTCAAATTCTCTGAAACCTCAATCTGAGTTGAGGTTTTCTGAGAAGTGTTTCTCTCTATTTTTTCAAGAAGTTCAGTGTCGCTCATTTATTCAATAATACAAAAATTGTCAAATCCACTTCTGTATTTGCCGTTGTGTTTTGACGAGGTCAAATTAATCACCACGAAATTGTTTGGTTTTGCCCACGAGGTCTTGCACAACTTTTGAGCTGTTCTTTTGTCATGTCTTGAGACACATGGTCGTTGAAAATGTGGTCAAGATTTTTCTGGTCTTGAGGAAACAGACAAAAGAAATTTGCATTTTCGCGAATTGTCTGACGGGGAAGCTTGAAGTAATTTTGACTCAAATACAAGCAATCACAATTTGAATGCCTTCCACGAACGTAATAGGCTTCACATATGTTTTGTTTCTGAAGCAAGAGGTCGTCAAATACCATGAGATTTTTATGCTCGGGGGAGATTTCTTTTGGGTCTGGAACGTCATCAGCTGATTCGTAAAAATTGCACTCAATCGGTTAGTGGGAATCGGCGCTTGCACTCCGGAGACCTCTATGAGTGTTTTGATTTTTTGCCAACTCTTCAAGCAGCTGGATTAGTGAAATTTGTTCTCGCTGTATTTCATCTCGACTTTCAAAAACATTTATAAGCATCTCCTTTGGAAGTTGTTCTTCAAAACCCTTTTCTCAAAATTTCATACGCTGATTGAAACAAGCTCTTGCCAAAAACCGACAAGTTTGAATAGTCCAACCAGCTCGGCCTGAGAAGATTTAGCAACAACATAGTCTTGCCACAACCACTTTTACCAACAATCAAGCCCCGCAAACGGTTTGGTAAAAGAGGGTGATTGTGTTTATTTGCTGTGTGTTCATTCCATGAAAGGTTTTTAATTCCCATTTATTTTATATTTTGATAAATGAATCAAATATATTGTGTCAAATGACGTAAGTTTACGGAAACGAGAGACGTGAAACACAAAACAACAAAAACCAACTGTCAAATGCTTCAAGGCATCTGTGTTGTTTGTGGAACGAAAAAGTCAAAGTTTATAAGCACAAGTGGAAAGGGGTTTATCAATGACACAATTAATTCTTTGCCATTTGAAATGCACATGCCTAGACATAATTTCACTGGGCCTGGCACAAAGCTGAACAAACGACTGAATGAGGATATGACTCCAAAAGCATGGTCAAAACCCATTAACAGAGTTGACAAAGCAGCTTATCACCACGACATTTGTTATGTGAAAAACAAAGACACAAAAACTCGCAATGAAGTTTGTGATAAAAATATGTCGACAGAGCTTGATGGTATTTATAACCCAACCCTTCGAGAAAGAATGGAACGAGGTGTTGTTTCTACGATAATCGGGACGAAAAAGCACTTTGGATGGGGGTTAAAAAAAGTCAATTGGAGTCGCAATTAGTTGATGAACTTCACAAACCCATCATCAAAATTTTCCAAAACGAAAAAGTCTTGGTGAATGGAATTGATAAAATTTGGGCTGCGGATCTCGTCGAAATGCAAGCATTTTCAAAGTTCAACCGTGGGGTTAGGTATCTTCTCACAGTGATTGACGTGTTTTCAAAATATGGTTGGATGCTTCTGCTCAAAGACAAAACTGGAAAATCTGTCGCAGACGCGTTCAAGAAGATTTTCAAAAAATCAAAGCGAAAACTAGAAAAGCTTTGGGCAGACAAAGGCCGAGAGTTTTAAACAAGCATGTGAAGGAGTTGAGCGTTGAGCTTTACTCTACTGAGAATGAAGAGAAATCAAGTGTTGTTTAGCGTTAGAACCGAACGATGAAAGAAAAAATGTTCAAGTATTTCACAGCAAACAATACAAACAAATACATTGACGTTCCTGACGAGTTTGTCTCAAAATACAACAACACCAGGCACTCTAGCGTAAAAATGACTCCTGTTGAGGCAAGCAAGAAAGTGAATGAAGTGAGAGTTTACAGAAATTTGTATCAAGAGTTTGAAAGACGACCGATACATGCAAAATTCAACACTGGTGACGAAGTCCCAATTTTCAAGAAAGGACTCTTTGAGAAAGTGTTCACCCCAAACTCTACAGAATAAGTCTTCACCGTTTCAAAAATTCAAAGAACCAACCCAGTTACTTATAAAATAACTGACTACAATAGTGAAGAAATTCAAGGGATTTCTATGAACAAGAGCTTCAAAAAACAACTCAAGAAGTTTTCCGAATTGAGAAAGTTATGAAGAAAGGTAAGGTTCGCAGTCTGGTAAAATGGAAAGGGTATCCAGCAAGTTTCAAGTCTTGGGTTGACAACAAAGAACTTATTAAACTGTAATATAAATGGATAAAGATCTTGGAATAAAAAACTCAACAGTCACTGCGTTTCTGAACGACAAACTCACACCAGAGCAATGAAAAGAATTGCAAAAAATTATGAACATTGACCCAAAACTGTATAGAAAAGTATTCATCTATCGTGGTTAATTTGGACCCTATCAAAAATTTGAACATATTATAAATGAGTTTTTTTTTAATCAAAGATATTTCAAAACGTGACAAACTTGTCGCTGAATATCTCAAAACCAAAAACAAAATTCAAGATGATTTTCGCTCTGAACGATTGGGTGAACAATCATTGTTTGAAGATTTTGGAAAAATATTCAAGCCAATAACAGAGCAACAGCAAAAGTCGTCTGAAGATATTGTTTCCAAATTAACACCACTTCAAGAGGCAATAGAAATTGTGCCGGCGCTGCAAGCATTGCCTCAGCCAAATCTCAAAGGGCTACAGGCTGAAGCACGTTCAGAGGCTCTCGCTGAACCGCCTCTGACTTCTGAAATTGGGCCACTTGCTAAAAAATATTTAGTTGATTCGTATGGAAAGGCTGGTGACAAAACATTTAGACTTAATATCAGAGGTAGAAAATTTTTTGTTGGTAACGCTGAGATTGATTTTGAAGGAAATGATTTAATAATTGGCGGTAAAAAGTATACAGGCACGAGAGGTCTTTGGGATTTGATCACAAGAAAAACCCTGTAATTGGTTTAGCTTCAGAAGACGACATGAAAAATTATGAAGAAATTATGGTTGAAACAGGGGCAATGAGGAACAGGAAAAACCCAGATTGACCAGCTGAAAGCAAAAGTGAAAAATATAAATATTTCATCAGACTAATTTGGGAAAAATATGCTCAAAGGCCAAAACAAAAAGCAGAACGTGAACGGAAGAAAGGTTCAGGTTTTCTCCCAAGTGATCCCAAAGCCTTGTGTGAATGCTTGGAATTCTTGATGGCTTCAAAACAAGCTGGAAACATTGGTCTTCGAAGCGAAATTGTCAGCATTTGTGACGAACTGTTGAGTCAAAAAATTTTGTCTCGCGATGCTTATAAAAACTTAATGCTAACATTGAATAAATGATTATTATTAAAAGAGGATACAAGCGGAAATATCAGGTTGGTGGCTCTGGAATTTTTCCAAAGCTCAAAGACTTTTTGTCAAAATTTATCAACAAAAAGCAAGTCGTTGACACGGCTTTGAACATCGCAAAATCTGCAGGACAAAAAGCAGGACGAAAAGCAATCGAATTTGCGAGTTCGAAATTGGCTCCAAAATCTCAAAAAAATTTGTCAAAACTTGTCGCACCTCAAGGAACACCACAGGTTGCAACAACCGTTCCCTCTACACCCTCGCTTACAGATTTGAACAATTTGATAGCTGGCTCGGGAAGTGTTAAGGAAATATAAGTTCAGAATCTTGTTAGGCGGTTGAACAATTAATATATAATAAATGGATAATCGTGAAAGACTTGAACAAATTGAAGAAGAGATGGATTCCCTCAAATTCAGAATCAGTGAACAAATTAAAAATGAAATAAATTCCCTCAAGTTGTTAACAGATGAACAACAAGAAATGATAGAAAAACTCAAACGGTCCTGAGTTTAATTTGAGGATGGACATTACAAACTTGTCATATCTTGAATAGCAAAACACAAAAATTATATATAATAAATGGACATTCTTAACATTACTGAAAAACCTCAAATCGATGAAACAGTCGAAGAATACGAGTTTCACAGTTATGAGCCAATTGCTGGCACTAATCTCAAGAACCCTGGTGAGGACTTGTTCACGCATCCAACTGAGTCGTATCTTGTTTTTGATGGTAAATTAGTTAAAGCGGCTGATGATGCTGAATATGCAGACGCGGACCTAGTCATGCTTACAAACAATGCAATGATGCACCTTTTCAGCAACATAAAGTATCAGCTTTCTGGACAAGAAATCGAGAGTGTTTTTCACCCAGGACAAGCGACAACAATGCTTGGACTATTGAAATATCCTGATGATTTTTCGAAATCTCAAGGACTCAACCAATTGTGGTTTAAAGAGTCTGGCACAGACGCACATCTTCAAAATAACATTGGTTTTGGTGTCCGACAGAGTTATATCATTCAAAAACCAGACCCAAAAGGCACATTTTCATTCCGCGTGCCTCTGAAACACATCTTTCGATTCTGTGACAACTATGAAAAAGTTGTCTAGGGCTTCAAGCATCAATTGACTCTCGTCAGGAAGGGTGATAACGACACAATTTTCAGAACTGGAGGAGATGCTGGAAAGGCTGTCTTGACGAAACTGTCTTGGTATGTGCCTTATGTTCTCCTCGCGCTTGAACAAAAGCTTGCACTCTACAAAACAATCAAGTCAAAGGCAAGCCTCCCAGTTGGTTTTCGGATGATTCAATGCAACTCGATCACTGTTCCACAAATGACAAATTTCACCTGGCTATTGTCGGTAAAGTCAGCCCGGGAGAAACCTCGCTGGATAATTGTGGCTTTTCAAATGGATAAAGCCGGAAACCAGGAGCACAACCCATTAATTTTCGATCACTGCAATCTCACCAACATGCTTGTAATGTCGAACGCAAAAAGATATCCCGAAATCGACTATGACGATATCAACTTTACTCAAGAAAAGTTTTCAAGAGTGTATGGCGATGCCACAGCCTTCCGAACAAAATTTTACCATCTTGATGACTTGGTTTCAAATCCTAACATCACCTTAGCAGACTATGAAGAGTTGTTCCCAATTTTCGTCTTTGATGTTTCAAAACAAAGTGAAAAGTTGAAAAACGCGGTGACTGACATTCAGATAATGCACAGTTCTCAGCAAACGTGGCAGAAAACACAGAAGCGTTTGCAGTTGTGATCAGCGATAAAAGTCTCATTTTCCAAAGTGACGGAAACAAGATGAGGTTGAATATTAGATAGTTTTTAATCTTTTTCGCATCCTCGAGAAAAAAATTAATTAATTTTTTGAGAATTTTCAGAAGATTCCAAATTTGATGAGAAAAAGATTATTAAATTTAATTAAAGAAAAATTTATCATATACAAAATATGGTTTCAGAAACAAGGGACAATACAAATCGAAATACTGATGAAAGGCTTCTGATCAATTATTTAAAACACGAACGTGTTGATCATCTAAAACTGTTATGTGAAGAATTTGGCAGAGAAAACGTAAGAAGAATGAGAAAACAAGATTGCGTTGAAAATTTAACTCCAATTTTGTTCAATTATATATGCAACAAAAGATATGAACTAATCGTGAACTGTTTTTCAGCACATCTAAAAGATATTCCCAACCTAAAAAGAATGATTCCTCGAATATACTCTAAGAATACTGAAATTTCGGAAGAAAACTTAAGAGAACTTAAAAGAATATTCTTTCCAAACAAATACTATTTTAGTAATCAAATACCAGGCGCTGATATTGCCAATATAAAAAGATTTTATAAATATTTATTTGTAGTAATATCGATTCAAATAATAACAGGGGGATGGTTCATTCCATCCAGTGGAGAATTATATTTTGAAATTTATTTGATGATTTGAATAAAATTCATAGAATTTCCATTTATCATTAGTAGAGAAACAATAAGTATGAGAAGGAGAAGGGAATGCCCTGATATCTATAAACGGTTTAAAAATGAAATAGAAAGATTTGTGACAATTTTACCTGAAATTTTTGGAGCAGAAGATGAAGAAATTCAGTTCAGGAAGGAAACAACTCAAGAAATAACTCAACAGTTCAGGGACGAAGAGGATGAAGAAATCTCAGAAAAAACGGAAGTTGTTTCATGTAAAGTTTGTTTAGAAAAACTTCCGAAAGTTGTTTTCTCCTGTGGACATTGTTCATGTATTAGTTGTGCTAATAGATTGATTAAATGCCATATTTGCAGGAAAACAATTTCAAAAAAGACCAGACTATTTTTATAAGTTAAAGAAAAATTCACAATATAATAAATGGCAACTGTCCAAAATATAACAAGACCAGCAATGATTGAAGTGTTGAAAGACAGCACAAGAGGTCTGACGCACATGAATAAAAAACAAATGCTTGAAATAATCAAAAAATAAAGGTTTTTTGGAACAAGCAACAAATTTGAGCAAGAAACGAAAGAAAACAAAAGGAAATGAAGTCAAACTTGCTAACATTTCTACAGGCAAAGAAACAATTTTCCAATTTTCCAACAATTTTCCAAAAACTGGAAAAGGAAGTTTGTTTTTATGATATTACAATTGAAGAACTTGGAATAATAAAAAAATAATAATTGAGTGAAAGAATTTACTTTCTTTGAAAAAAGAAAGTGAATTCGTTTCTTTTTGTTGTTGATAAATTTATTAAGTTAGAGAAAAATTTTTCCCTATAATAAATGAAAGATAAAACGTTGCAAAAGTTGCTAAAACTTCTCCATGATGGATTTTTGAGAGAACTTTTCGGGAAAGAAAAAACTCTCAAACAATTAAGAGCCAAGGCACGACTTCGGGGCTTCAATAACACTTCAAAACTCAAGAAAGCACAATTGAAAAATTTGCTTTCAAAACCACAAGACTTGGATCAACTGAGAAAGAGAAACCTCATGGTGAAAGCAAAGAAATTTGGAATCAAAAATGCTGCAAAGCTCAAAAAATCACAACTGATTGACACAATTGATGACAAAGCGATGAAATTAAAGGAGGAAAAACAGTCTTCTTTCAGAGGTTTCAAGAATCAATTCACCCTTGAACCAAATGATGATACGACATATGACCCAGAATCATTTTTGTCTGCTGTGAAACGAAAGGCACTCTCAAAAATCCAAACGCAAAACAAAGTGAATATCATCTTGAGAGTAAATATGGAAAAAACAGATCTCAAGACTGGCCAAAGCCTCGTGACTACTCACGATATTTACCTGGCCCATGACCATAACCTGTCCTCACGTATAGTATTTCTTGACATTTCTAAAGCCTTTGATAGGATAGTTCACACAAGCTTGCTTTTCAAACTCAAACAATTAGGTATTGTAGGTTCTTTGTTGAATTTAATAACTTCTTATTTGGAAAACAGATCTCAAGTGGTACATAGCAATGGAAGCACCTCTGAAATAT
>Ga0210059_1011103_pt1 | contig 13820 bp, 7 predicted proteins | sample Ectturendosymbi2_FD_188042 | JGI IMG/M metagenome (GOLD analysis project Ga0210059, IMG submission 188042) | Ecteinascidia turbinata endosymbiont from Florida, USA - Sample 2 (SPAdes) (version 2) | ecosystem: Host-associated > Tunicates > Ascidians > Unclassified | place: Key West, Florida...
GGCCAGAATGGATGCATGTATCTGCAATAGTTTTTAATATGGTAGATATGGCAGTGTCTATTTTGCTGCCAGGATGGCAGCGACAAAAGGCTTGGTAAAAAGGAAGTAAATATAACTAAAGGATAAAAAAGCAAAAATGACATGTAGGGAAAAATAGTAAAAAAAGTGTAAAAAATTTGGGTAATCTTTGTTTCTGAAACGAAAACTACAATTTTCTACACAGTAACTTTTCTTGCCTTTTTGTTGGCAAATTCTTTAATGACAATGTCAAAATTTATTTCATCAGTCAGTTGTTCCTCTATAGACAGTATGGCAAGATTTCTCAACCGCAAGGTCCTCATGCTAGATCTTAAGTAATTCTTGATCAGTTTTAGTTTCGAAAAACTCCTCTCACAAGTAGCAACACTAACAGCAATTGTGAGGAAAATCCGCAGCATTATTATTATATTTGGAACAGAGTTCCCAAGGTTATACTTTTGAATAAACTGCAAAAGTTCAAGGGGACCTTCTTTCCTCATCTTTATTCCTTCAATATCAGCAACAGCAATAAAATGCTGAAGTCTTTTTCTCTCAATGAGGAACTCCTCTTTATCGAAGTCGTCGTGATCGTGATCTAATTGACACTTGTATTTATCATCCAAAAGATTCAACGGGGTAAGAAAGGCATATTTCTCAGCAAGTGCATGAAGCTGTTGAAATCTCAAAGTTATTCCTTCGATCACTCTGTCCAGCGAAGAAAACATTTCTCTCCTCTGTTCAATATCGTATGGCAATTCAGCGTCTCGTGATCCTTCACCAAACGTTTGTTTCTTCTTTTTGAGACAACGCTGACGCTCCATGACTATCCCCAGGTCATTGCAATTTTCTTTGGCATAGTTAAAACCATCATTTACTAGCTTGGTTCTGTTTTCAGCAAGAAATGTTTTCAATGCCCTGAGTTTCATATCACATTTTTGTATGTTCAATCCTTTGGTTTGGAGGTAAGTCTGTGTATCGTTAATTTCTAGGACGGGTCCCCACAGGCCAAGAAAGCACAAAAAGGAAAATGGTTGCAACGCACCAAGTAGAACACCAGCATCTGACCTTGTAGCTGTATTTTCTTCTTCACCAGTTAACTTTTCTAGGGCACTTAATATTTTTGAGAAATGTTTTTTTTACAACACTTACAGCTTCTCCCCTTGCACTCCATCGAGCTTCTGTTATGCGCTTGACACTTTGACCAGTCAATGAAGTCAGAACTTCCCAGCGATGGGTTGATGAAGAAAAAAATACAAACAAACGTTCCACACATCCCAAAAAGGTGACGGAATTCACACTAACGGAAGCTGCATGAACACCCGCCAAATTCAGCGAGTGATTTGTACAAGCGACAAATTCTGCTTTTTCATTAATTTCCTTGATACGTTTCTGAACACCAGTATGCAGACCAGCCATCACTGCAGCATTATCATATGCTTGCCCTCAACAATTTTGAATATCAATTCCGTCTTTCCCTAATTTTTCCAAAATCATCGTTGAAATATTCGCTGCGCTTTTACCTTTTGTTTCAATGAAATCGACACATGACTCCACAACCTTCACTTTATCTCCATCAATCATAACATAGCGTAAAACGTGGCTCGTTTGATCCTTATATGAAATATCAGGAGCGCTGTCGAATATCATGGAAAAGTACTTGGCTTCTTTTACTTGCTCGATTATTTTGCTTCTTACGTTTTCTCCCAAAATTTCTACAAACTCGTTCTGAATAGTAGGAGACAGATAGGAAGTAGCAAACTTGTTTCCCAACTGGATTCTTAGAAGATGTTCACGCAGAACTGGATCATATTTCGCCAACAAATGAACTAGCTCTAAAAAATTTCCTCTGTTTTCTGTTGCTTCAGGTTCAACATCAGTCTCGTTTTTTTCACAGTTAACTCTTTCCCGGTGGCCTCGGAAAGCCAAATCCTGTTTAGCTAGGAATCTAATGATATCAAGCAATCGTAAAAGGATTTCCTTCCACTTTTTCACTTGGCTTTCAACAGCTTCTTGTTTTTATTTATCAGTTGTTGCTTCACGAGCAATCCTAATTTTCAACTCCTTCCATTGTGTGAAATTCCGAACGTGACCTAAACTGGATTCATGCTCGGATATTCTAGGATTCAGTTTCCACCATATCTTGAATCCGTCCTCAGAATTAAATTTTGAGTTACTTCTGTCTGAAAAAGTTTGCAACAAAAGCAGCAAAGAGTTTCCTTGGAAGGGGAGTACACCATCCATGACCTCAACATTCTTTCGCCGTTTGGCAGAGTTTTAAAAAACCACTCGCGAGTTAGTCTTCTAGTTTGTCCTTTGGTTGACACACCTTGACGAATTACTTCTCCAAAATCAGAATCTAGATTTTGAACCACAGATGCGCCTTGACGTACCAGAAAGATTCGCATGTCATTACTCATCTTGCTTGGCCATAGACCAACGTCTTTTATGTCTACTCTGTTCACAGCTGGTCCTGGAATATTTTGTTCATGCTCTTCATCACTTGAAAGGGGTGAAAGTGATGAATCGCTTGAAGTTGAATCCCTTGAAATTGACGATGATTTGGGTTTGTAAAGTTCTCCAGCTTCAGTAGTAGTCGTTTCTATACGACTGATGTATTTCAATTGTGCACCTTCATTCTTTTTTAATAATTGCTCTCTTGCCTTTCTTTTTTTTCTGTAAGCAGCACCACTTTTTCTAGCTCGCTTCATCTGGGGATAGAGTAATAGTCTCTTACCAATCTATGTGATTAACAAGTTAACTAACCTAGACCAACTTTGACTAGCTAGCTAACTTAGCCCATGTCATTCAGCTAGACTAGTGCTCGTCAGACTTTTTGTCACTGTGGAACCCCTTATATACTTTCGCGTTTGTCATGAAACCCCCATTAACAAAAATTTTAAAAACACGAATTACTTGTAAGAAAATCAAATATTTCGTTATTAGACATTTCCACAAATAAGCAGTTATTACAAAAGTTAAAAAGCAAGAAGTTTAATGACTTGGTTGTTCTTGCATTGCTTGAATGTAGCTGCTACTTTCAGGATTTGGTCATCCGGCAAAAAGAACGCGTATCTCAAATATGTGTCATCCCATTTTCTAACTTTGGCAATTGAGTTCCATTTGGTCCGTTTCGGAGGAGGTGCCTCTTTTACATTTGAACTACACTGCTCATTAACGACCCCACCTTCGCTGTTATTATTTCGTTTCACATAAGAAAATATGCTATTTTGCTTCATCTGGCTTGACTAAAAAGTTGAATTTCTCACTCTTTTCACTTAATTCCCTCAAAGGCTCAACCGCAGCTTTAGTCTGTAGTACTCTACTACTCTCTACTCAATCTACTCTACGGCGAACTGCACATCGGCAACACCGTATGACTGTGATCCAACAATACCGTTCTTCTTAACTGCACAACAATGAACAAGCGACGCAACAACTATCAATATTTCTTTTTTGGCTATTAAACTGCACTCAACCTCGTGTACAACTGACTGGCCTACTTGGAATCTGAACGCGGAATCTAAAAAAAATTTCATAATGACGCATCAACATACTGAAGCAAGAAATGTTTTCCCCTAAAAAAACAAGGAACGCTGACGGAACCCTTAAACTCACGTAACTCCACTATATGTTTTGTGGAACACTAGGGCTCCACGGAACCCCAGTTGAAGAATACTGAGCTGGATTGTATTTCTCCACACGCACGGAAATCCATTTTGACGAGCACAAATCCAAATACACATTTGTTAGATTCACAGAGAAATGTTTTTTAGAACCACCAAACCGCTTTCACTCGCAGGAAAAAATCTTACGAGCACTTACGAAAGCTTGCAGCTCACCACAGCCATAAGCTTGACACCACTAGTGTGGACGCAGCCAAAACTCAACTGGCATTAATTGAATTCCAAAAGAATGCAGCAGTGAAAGAAATATTTTTTGATGGCACACCTGAGAACTTCTTGTCAAAGGAAGGTATCTCCATGTATCTCCATTTTTTGCCTACTCTACAGCTCGTGTAAGCGCCAAAGCGCCGGCGCGCTTACACATCCCTGTTGGTGAAAAGCCATCGGAAGCTTCATTTGACCGATTACTTTCGCGCGAAGCGAAGCGCCTCAAGACCCGCAAATTGTTACTGGAAAGTCTCACTCTGTTTGGGTCTATCTGCTGCTGGCAGAGGGGAGAATTGTCCCCGCTGCAAGCTACAGTACATGTAAAACTCGGGCCCCCACTTAGGTTATACTTCGGTTTTAGTATTCTTTTAGTTTTCAGTAGTTTTTTTTGCGTATTTCGGAGTATTTTTCGGTGATTTAGGGTTTTAGTAGTACAACCATCCCCATCCAGATTCACCCCCATTTTTCTTTTTTTTCTGAGTGTTGCTAGTGACCCCCCTACTGTGGCCAGTGGACCCCTTTCAGCTACGTTTTCCGCCTAGCTCACACATCTAGTTACGCCATTAACTGCTGACAGTCCTCGCTTTAAAAAAAGTACATAAAGAACAAGTTTCGCATCTGTATGATGAATATAACCTTCACCATTACCTTCCACTCGCTGTCACTGCCTTGGAACAAAATTTTAGGTAACTGCCAAGAAGCACAAAATCTCATTACTCCCACCAGCAGAACAATAAATAGCGCTGACAACTTTTGTTAATATGTGTATCCATTTACCGGATTTGGTATATCTATATATTATCGTATTAAATTCTCCGATTGTGTTTTTTTGTTAGAAAAAGCCAAGACATGTCACATTTGCATGAATTTATGGGAGCGACCGGGCCTCGAAAATTTTTGACATTTGTAACTGGACCCTTTCTTGAAATAATTGAGTAGCCCTGGCCTAATACATCATGTTAAGAAAAGTAGAATCCTTTTAAGATGTTACATGCAACTGCTTCATAGCGACAGTTGTCGTCACTAATGAGTAACGATTGCATTTGTAATCATATTCATAACGCCATAAATGTTGCTTAACATAACGCAATTACTTTTTCATGCAAGCTTTTTTCAATTAATCTGCGCTAAACTAGGCATCGATTGGACTTCTGCACCTTAAGTTACAGTCAAACTTTTCGCGCTGCGAAAACTTCCGGAAGTATAACGGGAGTTAATTGTACACAACACCTGCACGTGGTGGCTTCAAGCATTGCGAAACTTCCCGACGATGCTTTTGTTTCGGCTGCGACGGCCGACATGTGCTCCATGGTTAATCTTGTCTGTTTGTTTATGAAACCGCACCTGCTAGCGTTGCTGTAAGATAACTGTCTAGACTTGCTTCGTTGTGCTTTCTTGCGCAAGTTGTCTGGATGCGTGAAGAATATAACAGCGTTTTTGTCAACTCCTATTGAGGCCGATAATATCGGCCGTTTTGGCCGATATCGACATATCGATAAAACCCAAATATCGGCCGATCTCTACTTTTCTATATAGTATTATAACTTTTTATTCTGACCGAAATGGTTTTTAGGTATTTAGGAACTCTTCAGTAATCTCTGCCTATAATGAAAGGCTGGTGAAATTACGCTCGGGCGCATTTTTACAAATTCATTACTGCAATGGTCAGTAGTACGCTATTTGCACACTCTTCACATTCAATGACCTCTGCCTTTTGATTATTTGGCATCACAAAAGTTATGCGAGAGTACACGCAGGCTACGTGAGAGTTACGGTTTTTTCAAAGTGATAAACTCAGTTACAGTTTTGCGGGTGGGCACATTCTAATGTTCACTGCTTTGATGTAAGGTTGTTCCCTTTGAAAATTTACACACAAGATTTTATGATAGGCCTACGAAAATAGCTGAGTTTATGTCTACAACGCGCAGGGGATCCAAGCTTTATTTTTGCAGTTCTTACAATTTTATGTAGTTCTGAATGATCTAGATTGTGCAGCAAACAACTATTTTAGATGTCTTTAGACAAGGTCTGTTTCAATATCGATTTTATTTATCTTTGATCAACGCTACTCTTTGGGTTAAACAGTATTTTGTCAATATTTCTGTTTCTATGTTATTACATTTGGACAAAGTTTATGTAAAATGTTGCGCAGTATCATCACCCTGATTCAATTGTATTGTACTGTTGGTTTAGTGCAGTGAGTTTCAACCTAGGGGTCGCGACCCACACAGGGGTCGTGAACCATTTTTGGAGGGCTCACCAGTGGATGTTTTATGTAGATAGCTGTATTACATTTTTTTATTCGAGTTTTAGATGGGGGTCGTTGGATTAGAGTGGGTTGTTGTAATGGGTCGCGATACAAAAAAGGTTGAAAACCACTGGTTTAGTGCGACAGTAAGCAATGAACAACAAAGACAAGAACAGTCAGTCAGGCCCGTACGCAGGGCAACCCATGTCCGAGAGATAAGGTTCACATTCGTGAACGAAGTTTCCATACTGCTCATTTCATTTATTGCCTGATAAATGCGATGTCCGATTTTTGGTCGTTCATCAAAAAATGTTGCGTGTGTCGTCTTGGAAAAAGTGAAGACCATTTTTTCTTTTTTATGGACATTCACTACAACTGGTTGATTAAATATATTTTCGTTGAAAATGGACGCATTTTAGGAAAATATACAAAGGATGCCTAAGTTTCTTTTGATCTTGACGGCACTTTTTGGACACCAGCCGACTTACAAAAATCTTAGAGGGAACACTGGTGATCACTCTCATACAGAGACCGAGTTTGCTGGAAAACTTTCAGGGGACAAACTCTTTGTAATATGCATGTTATTGAGCATTTCACACAAATATAATATTATTGTTTGGGTTTCGATGTCGTCACCATGTTCATGCAACGATAGTACAACCTTTTTGTAAAACTGGCAAAATGGGAAGCAAGGGGGACCATGGCCCAAGTGTTCTCCTGGCTACGCCCATGATGTTATGAAAGTTGCATAGTAACGTACTAGTAGACCTATTTGACAATGATTATAAGATATTAGCTTCTACACAAAACTTTACTATTAACACTTGAAGAGTTATTTGTCAAAGTAGATAAAACAAACACTACATTTCAATTATTCTTCAAATACAAACAATACATTAAAAGTAGAATTCATGAACATGTATCTTTAAGATTCCAATAATTGGTAGTTACATAATGCAATTCTAATTAATAACATGTATCTCTGAGATTCCATTAACTGGAATCTTTCCATTATATTAACATTATGTTTTATAATATAATGTAGTTGTACAAACTATTGGGTCCTAATATTGGGGTGGATGTCCCCTCCATTGCCCCTGAAACTCGGTCCCTGCTCTCATATATTTGGCCATGGTGTACCTTCCATGGTACAATCACTCAGGCACAACCAAACTGATATTGGCAATGTCAGATGAAGTGCAGCTAACAACATCAAGCTGCCATGAACACAAACTGCTTTGTTGCAAAAGTTTTAAGACACTACTCTTCATTTTAGTTTGCAAGTCACTGAAAATGTTGATGACTTTTATTAGCTAACAAGATAAAATATACCTGATTTGTAAAGAAAACAGATTTTCTACCTGAAGACCATGGTTCAGCAAAGACTGCGTGACATAATCTAGCCTTCTGGCTACACTTGCTTTAGCTTCAGCAGCACTTTCCTTTTTGTTGATAATAACAACAGTGAGGATTGCTTGGTCTGGTGGATGAGTGAACTCAGCTGTTCCTGAAACCTACAAAGACATGGCAGGGAATTGAAATTACTTAATAAAACATAAAACAACCACAAACAGCAGTATAGATTGTTGAATGTTTTTATGAAATGCCTGCCCACAAGAGCTAAAAGAAACTTTTATAAGGCAACATACTGATCCAATATTGGCATAACAGTGATGTATATTTTAGATTTTTAATGCAAAATTTAACTAAAGGATCTTTCTGACTGTGGTAAAACACTTTTTCAAACAACAAACGTATAAGAAATACATGGCTATGATTTCTGCTACAATAGAAAACTCATTACAACAAATTGCATACATCCAAGACCTCAGTAGTTTGTTTGCTGTTTCACAAAAGTACCAGCGAAAATAAACTTCCAAATAATGCACATTTTATGTCAAATATTTATTGACTCTAATCCTTTTACCCAGGCAACAGAATCACAAACAAACAAGCTGATAATGAAAAATACATGAAGTGGCCACTGGATGAGCTCATCAATTATGCATTTTACAAGATGCACAAAAAATTAATAATTTAACATATATCATGAGATTAAATGCATCATCTAAATCAGGTTTTGACTATAAATATTTGTGATAAGGTGGAATAAATTTTCTTTGAAACAAAATAAAATCATACTTTACCTGACACGATTGTCAGCCAAAAGTTTCAAACCAGTAAATTTTAGTATTATGGTTATAAGCTATCTTAGAATGAAAAAATGATCACATTATTTATATGAAAGTATTGGGATAAGCATTCAAAAAATCTATTTTAAAAATGTGGGAAATAGGTCAGTTTGATGTATTGCATTAGGCAAAAACTAATTTTTTTTTACAACCTGCTTACCAGTGAACTACATCATAACATGGAAATGGCATGATCTATAGCAAGTTAAATTCAGGCCAAAGTCAGAAATGATCAAAAATTTTAACTTCTCAGATTTTACACAATCAACAATACAAGCTTTTTGTCTAAAGAAATACCACAGGGGCTATGAAAATGAATTCTAAGATGCACACAACATCTCATCAAGCAGTTTTTCAAAAATGAAGCAAGGTATTTGTAATTAAACATTGATATTACTCATACTTTTCCCTTGACTAAATACGAAAAACTTCAAAGCTTAATCTAAGAAGCACAAAAGTGGAATGATAAGCAGAAAATTGTCAAGTTAGCAAGCAACAAATTGAAAAAGGCACCTAAAAGCAAGCTAAGTCAATAAACCATATGCAAGGGCAATACATTTGATTGCAAAATATAAATCCAATCCATGACCAAGGTCTCTAATTCATGTTCAAGCTTGGATACAGTAGAAATTGTCAATTCATTAACAAAATGACCAATGGAAAAATTTTTGTCTGTTTTTCTTATGCATCCGGAAATTGAGTAGTGTATCGAGTAGTGTTACCATGCCATATGTTTTAAACTTATGCAAAAACTTCACAAGTGAAAAAGTGTGCAGTAAGTTAGCAATAATTCTACTAGATTGAGTATTCTGTAAGTTCTTGAAAACCTTGTACAAACTTTGATATTTGAACACTAATCAATGCTAAGTCTTATTTTACAATTTTTTTAATTGTCTGCCAACTTCTTGTATGAACATTACCATAGTAATTTAAAATATATGAATCTTAAAGCATATGAAAGGTTTTCCATGTCAATTTTCAGAATACAAAAATGCAATGAAATGAATAATAACCCCTGGTGATGACATGCTCAAATGTTATCAAGCAGCAAAAAATTGTTGCAGTATGTTTATTCATTAAATTTTAGGTAAACTTAAATTTAAACAAACTTATAAACTCAATCGTTGAACCACTTAAATTTGATAATACATATTTTGCTAATGAACACTTTGTTTTGTAATAACCCAACGCATCCATATTGTTTCTGAAGATGCATTTACATTCTAAAGATTTAGTTTAATCTTGGTTTTGAATGTATCCATTAATATAAACCATAGTTTTAAGAGTTTAATGAGCTTATCTAAATGGCTTTGACATCTTCTTGACAGTGTTAAATGATAACACACACATTTGGCTAAAGGATAAAAAGTGCTTGTTGACAATAAACCAATATTAAAAATGGAGAGCATGAAAATGGCATGTCACTACTGAAAGCTCTAGGTTTGCTGTACAAGCTTTCGTGGAATCAGCTAAATTGGCTCTGCTTTCATCTTTTTGTGATGATTCAAACTTGCATTAAAGTTTATATCAAATAGGCAAGTTTAAGTTCTTTATCACTTTTGTTACCAGCTGACGCAGATCTATGTCAGAGGTATGTTGGCCACTGTTCTCTGCCAATGTAAATGCATATTTTTGCTTTCAAAAGTTCCTGCCAATATACCTTTATGTTTTTTGACATTTCATTGCTGGAAATAGTCTAAAAATGTGGTTCTGGACTGAGTTTAAGTTACATTAGGTTTTGGGGTAAGAATCCAAACTCTATGTGGTCCAGAGGCTGTTTAAAAGCATGGTACTTTTGAGTTGATTCACCTAGGTGGCACACACTGCAATTTGTGTAATGGAAGTGCTTTGATATGCTGCCAAATGCTAGGAAAGCATGAAAAAATGTGTCAGAAACGTTTCTGTAAATAGATTTAGGGATGTTGTTAAAGTTTAATTACTTAATGCAGTGTTAGCTGTGATTGTTGTCTTGGAAAAAGTTTAACTTTGCAAAAAAGTTGGCTCCTGTAGGCCCAGGTTTGTTTCAATGATATGTAGCCTAAAATGTTTTGGAAACAATTTGATATGTTGGCAATTGATTAGTGTAAAGGCAACAAAACCTTTTCCAAGTTTATCATTTTAGCCTAAGGCTGGAAAATGCCTGGTAGTATCTACCTTCTGCACAAGCAAAGGGCATTTGAATTTCCTGCCAAAACCATGCAGCAACAGTGGGTATTGTGGCAAGGAAACTGCCCAGTAACGAAAGTGTTGAAGTTTAAATTTCCTTTTATAGAAATCAAACAGGAAATTGATTTCACATAACACCACGCATTGTCAGTCTTACAACCTGCAAGCTGTGCTTATGGGTGAAATGCTAAAGGGCTAGAAAATAAAAAAAAAGTGAACAAACTGAATAATAAATCAGAGCACAAGCTTTGACAAATAAAAAAAACTTTTAAAACTCCCTATCCCAAAGAATGGTATACTAGTTGAAATGTCTCAAAGATTAGTTTTCAATATATCTATCTTTCCACAAAGAAACAAGCATATAAATCCTGATCTTACGATAGAAGCATATGACATCTGTTCAGATATTGCAAAATATGAACCTAACCTTACAGACACTTTTGACTTATCTTTATGCTACACAAAAACAATCACAAATACTTGTAAACCTATATTCAACCTTATTTTGCAAAGCTTTACACTAATTTTCAAGTTTTGCTACCTTGGCAAACAAGTCAAAACAACAATGTTAGTTGCAAAAACATGTGTGATGTATCTTTAAACAGTTAATTTAAAAGTGTACCGAAACAACGAGGTTGTTTTGTCACAAATAACACTGACACCAAATTTCAACACTTTTGGTACCGGTACCAGCTTACATACCTATGCATAATCAAATGGATCTGCATGAAACAAGCATGAGGCTGCATACCAATACATTTCTGACTAAGTTTATATTATTTAAGTAATGGCCATAACCCTTTTCTTTTAAAATTTCATATAGACTACAAAGATAAAAAGCAGGCATATATAATTGAAAGTGGTGATTCTATTACAACGTGTTTTAAGCAATGTTTGAAAATGTAGAAAAAAAAACACAAAAATGGCCCAGAATATATTCCCAGGCAAAGCACTTGGTACTGAGGATATTACAGAAAAATTTCAGTCTTGAGATTTAAGTTTCATGACACAAATAATTAGTTTATTCTTTTTGGATTGCTATTATGTATACCTGACTTATTTTATAGTCATATCATTTGATTTTAGTATCTGTTTAAAAAACAGAATAACCACAAATGGTTACAGATACCCTTTGCTATAACTTTCGAAAACAAGTAAGATAACTCAGGAACAAACTGAAACTTGGAAAACTTCTAAAATGGTATACAATTAGGAAATATAAGCCATGTGCCATGGACATTTCAAAAAACAATGTTTTTGATTAACAAAGCTTTTTTTGAAGGAAGTGGCTTTGGAACTGCCTTGCATGACACGGTTCAAATAAAACGATGAGTTTGTCACTCAAGCAGCACCCTCGTGATAGCATAGCAGATGCTTTTATGTCTGCTATGCCAATGGTTTTCGGTTTGGCTCTCACTTTGATGACTTTCGTTTCAGTAGTAGTAGTTGCACGTTTCAATTTATGGGACCAGTTTTTCTTTCCTCTTTTAAAAGTTTCCAAAGGTTAGGTTTAGGGGTTAGCATTATGGCTAGGGTTTTCCTTTTACATTTAGTACGTTTCTACCAAGCCTACTTCACTCTCGTCATGCGTTACTGTCACGTTACAGGTGGTGGTCAAATAAGTTCTCAAATATGAAGATCCACAGGCGCCAGGCAGTTCTGTAGCCACTGGCACTGCCTTTCTTGAACACCAAACATTTTAAAAAAGGCTCAATTAATAAATATTGTTTTTGCAACACATTGTATACTACAAATTGCATAGCACTGTACCTCACCTCTACTCTTCTTTTCTGATTGGCAAATTGCTCTTCTTCATGTGATGTCAATATTCGAGGTGATAGATTGGCAAAAACGTGAGTTGGTTCAAATGAGTGGTGTTTTCCAGACATCTCCCTCTTTCATACTCGAACCTACAAATGAAATTACTTGAAAGCAATCCCTACGACAAAGATACAACAGCTGTAACTATTACAGTAACCCAAATGATAAATCCTTGAGCGTTTTGCTTAGCTTCATCTAGACTTAAATTTGAATAACCGAAGCTTGTCTTTCGTTTCCCATGGCGAGTGAATTGCATTACACACATGACTGATCGCAACTTCTCACACTCAACTTTGAGACGTGCTAACTAGCAGAGGTGAACAGGATCCTGATTTCAGGACTCGAGTCCAGCAGGATTCAACACATTTTGAACAAACCGGATCGGATCCGGACTAAGGTTTTATTCAAGTTTCCCTATCAGGATCAGGATTTTCAAATTTCATTGTTTTGGGATTTGACGCCAACACAATCATTAAAATAATTTTTGCATAGATTTAAAGGATGAAATGTAGTTCATATAAGTTGCAAATATGTGAAAACGGCGCTGTTACACAGGACGTGTCATGCACTGCAGAGCAACAGTCCACCGCCATAGCATCCCGTCAGTCCATTATCAGGCTCATTACAACGTGATGTCAGATTACATTGGTAAATTGTGAGTTGTGGAGGTTAGAGATGTGGTGTTGCTGTGCCTATTTTGCTGTATGATATATTTTAGTGTGCATCAATATTAGTTAGTACCTATTTACTTATCGGTTAGGGCTTAATCATCAGCTACTGTTACATAGTGGATATAGCAAGTTTAGCAAGCCTAAAGTTGTTTTGTAATTAGAAGTTAACTGGTGGGCCTAATATTGCTTTCAGCTTCATGTTTCATTGCATGAACTTGGTTGACTGCATTTTCTGGATCTGCCTTTTAGTGCCATTTTTGGTTATGTGTGGTTTTATTTTTCCCAGTCTGTGTTTTGTAAAGCTTTGCTTTTCAGAAAGGATGTGGCTATAGGTCTGGCGAGAGTGATTTGGTTAGCATAAAATGCTGACTTTGTCACTTTAACAGCACCGTTGTCTTAGTGTAGTGAATGCATCTACATCAGCTGCATGAATGGTTTTCGGTTGGACCTGTAGCAGTGCGGTGGCTGCTACATGCAACGCGCTAAGCATAACATCACTAGCAGCACGAAAGCTACTAGGAGCTCCCTTTAGCCTAGTGCATAAGTGCGCAGGCAAGCCGCTTCTTCAATGGTGGAGATGCTGGGCACGGCGTGGTTGGCAGTTCGAAACTGCGTCTTGCGCTATAGCTTACAGATGGATGAATAACATTTCAAATTACAAAGGTTAACTGACGGACCTGTAGCCACGACCTTTCAGAGATTAGCGGACTGTGAAATTTTTCAGTCCGAGTCCAGTCCTGATCCGATAAAATTGAATCCAATCCAGTCCTGATCCACTAAATTTTTGAAAATCATCAGTCCGATCCAGTCCTGA
>Ga0210059_1011104_pt1 | contig 13820 bp, 10 predicted proteins | sample Ectturendosymbi2_FD_188042 | JGI IMG/M metagenome (GOLD analysis project Ga0210059, IMG submission 188042) | Ecteinascidia turbinata endosymbiont from Florida, USA - Sample 2 (SPAdes) (version 2) | ecosystem: Host-associated > Tunicates > Ascidians > Unclassified | place: Key West, Florida...
CCTCAGGTTCGAACATGGGGGCGGCAAAACTGGTGTCTTGCCCCGGGCGCCATCTAACCTCGGTACGACCCTGGATTTTGGTTCATATCAAAAGTAAAACGTTCATGTCGACAGACTGAGCATAACTGCAACCAAGTTAGTTGTCCGTTAATTTGACTTACAAGCACGAACAGGTATAATTCAAACTTGGTGGTTCATCATCTTTGCACATTGAACCAGCACCGCACGGATGTTCGATGTTCCGATCCTTGCAAACATCATAGTCGGTGCACCCCTCACCTTCTAGCGAAATTTTGCCGTGACCTTCATAACCTTCTGAGCAACGGCAAGTAAAGTCAAACGGATTGTCTGTTTTAGATTCTTCGCAAATAGAGTGTTCGTCGCAGGTTCCAGGTGTCGTACCGTTGCTGGCGTACGGACAAAACACTGCAGGAAAGTAGTAAAAAATTTGACCACACCAAGCATAGATACCCTTGCTAGCCTCGTGAGTTGATCGTTTCGTTTGCCTGTCTTTCAATTGTGTTTCATTTATTGCAGTTAACTTTACGTTATTTTTGGCAGAACATCCCATTCAGATACTGTGAATTACGTTCCAAACCAGCCGAACCAGTCGATTAGAGTCTGCGGATTAACTGAGAAATTCCTTTCACGTTAGTGATTGAAAATGTATAGAAAACTGCAGTCGGCGTGATATTTGTATTCAAATCCATTTTCTCACAATCATCATAGATAAATTTTCATTTTCAAATAATGCAAAAAACAGCACGAAATATCAATTCACTGATTTTAAACTGTTGGTTGGCAAGCCCATAACAGTTGTAGTGAAAGTTTTATAGTCATACATACGTTTGCAAAGATGGCTTTGAATGTACGTTTCACAAACTTAATTGTCATGCATTTTTAAAAAAATAAAACGGAATCGCCAACCCAGTTTATTGTGAAAACATTGTCATTTCTACGTCCATCAAATGTTACGTTTTCCATATTACAAAGCTGATGAACCTGAAAGATTCGTTTGACAACCGCAGCAGGAAACATACAAGCTAACAACAATGTGCTATAATCGGGCACTAGAAAATGTAGTTGGTATTCTTTTTTTGTTGGTGTGCGATAACCAAGTGCTTTGAGTTAATAATTTAACGCTGCTACTATGAAAACAGTTAAATCATGTGATATCGCTGATATATCTTACTCAATTTTGTTTTTGTTGTGTTCATTAAAATTGGTCACATTTAAACTCTTTGTATAAAGCAGTGAGATGCCTTTAGTCTCCAATCGCATTGCGAATCATTTGTCTACCAACAGAGCCGGATTAAAGGGTACGGGGGCCCAGGGCAATTTTAACTGGAGGGCCCCTATGACGTATTTCATGACGTCATCGTTTGTAAAATTTGTTTTCGCTAATTCGCAACGTTCTCGTTCGCTTTTCCGGTAGTCGATTATGTGGCTACCGTATTAACTCGATGTTTAGCCGCCTATGATTGTAAGCCGCACGAAATAGTGTTAAAAATTAATGTAAGCAGCCCTTGATTGTAAACCGCACTTGAACACAGCTTACCTAAGCCTCAGAGATGCATTCGCGACGTTCGCGTGCTCGTGCGTTTCCCGTTTAATTGGCAACTCTGTTACTAACGATGTTTATACCACTGCAACTACCTCAAACTACTTTTGACCTACGGGCCATTTTACAAAAGCGTGACAACTTGCGGGACACTTCCGATAAAATAAAGTATGAAATAACAGCTTCACAAGATTTTAAACTAAAAAAAGGGAAGATAAGTGAGTACTTCATTGAAATTATTGCACAATAACAAACACCAATTTATTGCAAATCTGTATCAGCAAGATGCCTGTGGTTGAGGCAGGGGCGGGTCCAGAGGGGAGCGATCGCCCCCCCTAAAACCTGCGCAAGTAACTTTATTCACCATGATTTTGTACAATTCGGAAAACAACATTCGCGATATAAGGCCATTTGTTTGGTCACAGCATTGTTGTGAAGTATGCTTCATCTCTCTTATAGTAGGGAAGTCGTTATGAGACTTGACTACCAAAAATTTCTGAAATCGCCCACCCCAACCTTGCTGGCTTGATCCGCCCCGGTCGAGGCTTCTCGGACACTATCGTCCTTTATCAATAGGCCTGCCAGTATTAGCAAGTCGGCGACTATCGTCCAGCGTTTCGTCCGCCATTCGATTTCTGTTTTTAGATTTGACTTTCTTTATCTTAAAAACTGCACTCTTTCACACGTATGTTTACCAAACACCCAGTGCATTTATAGTGCAAAATCTTTCAGTTTCGTATACCTGCAGAGATAACTATCTCTGCGCAGTGAAGAGATAACTGTTTCTTCGCAGAGATAGCTAAATGCGCGCATAGATAGCTATCTCTGCGCAGAGATAGCTAAATATGCGCAGAGATAGCTATGCAGAGATAGCTAAATGCGTGCAGAGATAGCTATTTCTGCGCAGAGATAGCTAAATATGGGCAGAGATAGCTAAATGCGCGCAGAGATAGCTGAATATGCGCAGAAATAGCAGTTTTTGTGCTAAATCTGTCAGATATAATATTTTTACGAACGGCGCCCCATACATGTGCTCTGCTAGTATCACATATCACTGCTTGTGTTTCATCAAAGTAATCGTATTAACGCGTTCTTGCGCGCTTCGTCCATTGACTCGATCGCCACCTGTACCGAATTCACGGCGAAAGCAGCCGAGTGGCCCATGGCGCAAGCAGGCTGAGATGGGCGCTGCAGACTATTCGTTACACTCCGAAAGGAGTACGAAAGCGGTAAAAAAGACACAGAATTTCGTTTTTTCATGATCGAATTCAGACAGGCTGTATCTGGAATTTTGAGATTTACACGAAATTTAAACCAAGCTAAGTAACGATCGGAGCAGCGAAAAACAGGTGGTGTGGGGCATGCGACAGTTTGAAGGTATAAGTCAAAAAAATTCAGTAAGTTTCTTGGCAATTTTAATCACAATGCACACTCAAGTTTTCAAACATTTCACGTTATTATTTTGCACTTTCAAAACCATAAACTGCTGACAGATTTAATGCGCTATTCAATGCAAAAGTGCATACATTGTGGCGATGATTGTCATTTTTTAATTGTTTTCGGCCAGCATAGCCGTGCGGGGAGCTAAGCTATTTAGCATGGCAAAAAAAATTTCCAAGTTTTTACCAGTTTTTCTGCTTCGTGAAAAGGCCTAAAAGATTGAAAAGGAAGCAAACCTGTCCTGCCTAAGTTTTAGTATTTACCTAAGAAAAAAGTGGTGCTGAATTTTTGTCAAACTTTCACCGATTTACTCCTCTTTTCGCTCAATTTTTCACTCTTTTTTGATGCTAGTCAGAAATTGACGGTGCCACGATGACTCAAAAACAGAATCCATATAAATTCTATTAAATCTTATCAACGTCCATAACATTTCAAAACATTTGTTGGACTTAAACTTCAGCATTTGTACGGTCATTCCAAAAAGTTTCAGTTATCTTGGTCGCTTTGCAAAAAGTCATGTTCTGTTTCAAATATGTTCCAAAATGGGTTGGAGGCACACTTGCACACGTCGCGCAAAATTAACTCGAACACATGCCTCTTTTGGGATTTCTCTGATTTTTGCTGTAACTGTTGCCTTTCGTTCACCAATTGTTTGAGGCTCGTTCCGATGCACATTATCCTTGAGGTACCCCCACAGATAAAAGTTTGGGGGATTCCAATCCGGTGCCCTTTCAGGTCACACTTCCTGCTGATCAGCCTCTCCTGAAGTCTCTCTCTAAACCAGGCTAGGAAATCATTTGATGTGTGAGGCGTGGCACCGTCTTATTGGGACTATTGTTCATCTCTATTTATCCCTCTGCGTCGTGACAGTGATGCTCAAAGTTTCCTCATTATTGTCGTATAGCGCTCCACATTCACAGTTTGAGATTTCTGATATCCGTCTTCAAACCAACATGGACCGATGCTTCCATTTTTATAAACTGCTACCCAAGCTGTGCTTTCTGTTGAGTGCAAGCCTCTGTGTCACATCTTCCTGTGTGGCTGTACCCTAATAAACATTATTTTTGCTATTCACATGTTATTTTTCGCTATGAACATGGCGACACTGGAACTTCCTCCGAAGATTGGCTTGCACTACGGTGCATGATTTGTTGGTGACATAGGCTTCCACGCAAAATTTTTTTCCTTGGTTGACCATGACATGTTGGGAAGATATTTACCAACATTTTATGCACAAAGTTCACTGCGTATATTTTGAAAGAGAAAAAATTTAAATAAACATTTCATTAATTAAAATATTTGTAAATTTGTAGGTTCTGTTCTTTTGGGTCACCCTGTAGTTGTCCTCCCTTCGCCTTCACCTCGAAGGACTTCAAATAGTTTGAAATAAAAACATGGAAAAACATTAATATTTTGCATTAGCGCTACTACCTTTTGGGTGGCAAGTACAAACGCATAAACAATTCAGTCACTTGTTCATTTCGTCACTTGCTCTCTGCTGTAGCGCTTAAAAGGGACCGTTACGAAAGAGTCACGGGAAAGTGCAGAGTTCTCGTGTTAATGACAACATGCACGCTATATATACTTTAACGCGAGTGGTAGTGAGAAAAAAAAAACAGAAAAATAACGCTACACATCAAAATTGCATACTTTGTTTGATCCATTCCAGTTCGCTTGTGGTTGCTGGAATTCCAAAAGATGAGCAACGAGAACCATTGCAGTGCCCCACATCCTCATCATTAAAAGTTGCTTGAATCATAACTAGACGCACGTGGGAAGGATCGATGCTGGAGATGTTGTGGCGATAAACAAGTAATTTGTCTTCCTCTTCCGCAATTTTCGCCTTTATCACCTGCGAAAGTTGAATTTGGTTGAAAAAAGCAACCACAAGTAGTTGCATCTTAGCTTTTATAAACAAAATTACTTTTATCGGATTTTTTCATGTTATATTTTTACCAACGAAAGATTTTGCTCAACTAGAAAAATATTTTTCCCGCAATTTAAAAAGAAGAAATGCAATTAACTATTTTTCAACGTATTTTTCCTGCTTCAAAAAAGAAAAAGACTTTATTGAACCTTGTAAGTCCCGCGTGCGCCACTTTTCTTGCTGAACGTTGCACAACCATAACTCGCCAGACGCTTGAGCTAGAGAGCTGTTCAAACCCTCTAAAGATGCGGGAAGTCTTGCAGATTAGATTTGTTTAAATTCGAAAGTTTTGGATTTTGGGATTTTTGTGTGTGACGTCACAATAGGGGTAGGTTTACATATTTTTGACCCACTTCATCGGGCCCCTGGGGACAACCAAAAGAGCCATTTCTAGGCTCAAGCTTCTTTTGGAAACTAGGCGACAATCTCAATCTTTAGAGGAGTTGATTGCCTAGCTAGCGTTTCTGGTGCCAAAATTATGGCTCAAAAAACTAGTTTGGGGTTTTAAAAAAATCCCACAAAAGGTATACTTGGTCAATTTGGGAAAATGCCATAACTCTCCAGTCGATTGAGTTAGTGAGGTGTTCAAACCCTCTAAAGATGCGGGAAGTCTTATAGATTAGATTTTAAAACATTTGGAAAGTATTGGGTTTGTTGTTTTTTTGTGGGTGACGTCATAAGGAAGATAGGTTTAGGCCTATTTGGTCCACTTCATCGGGCCCTGAGACCCAACCCAAAGGGCCAATTTTTTGTTTCTTTTTAAAAAAATCACCAAGGTGCGGTCTTAAAACAACGCAATTACATAATCAAGCCCCTAGGGATTTAATTACTTGATTATATATCGAATTTTTGACATAACTTGCAGCCAATTTTTTTGCGAAAAACTGTGGAGGGCGTTTTAACTAGTGATTATGCGTAGCCTATGTTCTTTAAGCTAATAAACAATCACGTGTAATATTCATAGCATTAGCATTAGTTGATAGCAGCAAGTATCAAACCTGTTAGAGCATTTGGTAGTCATATTTTATTATTAAGTGGGTTTATTTGCTATTTTCGCAGGACGCTTTCAGTTAAGAAAAACTTTTGAACTCTCAGTGCTGAAGCCAGGGCCGGCCTTAAGCCGATGCAGCCGCATTGGGCCCTGCGCCTCTGGGGCCCCGCGCCATGGTGTTTGGGTAGATTGTTCATTTTTGCCAGATGCAACTTGCGCTTGATAATTCAGTAGAAACGCCATATAAATTTCATTGGCAACATAGAAATCTCTCGTCAGAACGAGCAAATTTCGTCTCGAACGTTACCAAACGTGCTCAATTCTCGTGTTAGTGCTGTAGTCTACTGTGTATCTGCGCTCTACCACGATGGTAACACGGTTGACTGAACACGACGACGTCATAAAATCACTGCTCAGAGGAGCCCCGCGCCTAGGACTTGCATTGGGCCCCGCGCCCAGGTCTTGCATTGGGCCCCGCATCTGCTAGGGCTGGCCCTGGCTGAAGCGAAATAAATTCGTTTGTGCTTGCAAAGCGCTCGCGCATGTTTTGAAATGTGGAATGTTTCCTGCCAAATTGTAAAACAGTTTCTCGAGTTTGGCGGTGTTTCCGTGTTAAATGAAACATACCTCCGTGTGTTTGCGTCCGTAGGGAAAAAAGCTGATTTCGTATTGCTTGACTTTTATTTTCCCAGCAATGTCGACCTCATGAGGCGGTGTCCAGCTCAACAACAAAGAAAACGTCTTTTTTGCAAAGTTTGGAGTAAGTTTCTCTATTTTTATATTGCTTGGCGGCCCTGCAGCTACTTTGTACTCTGAAACGAAAATGCTGCAATGTCTCAGGTACAAAGCAATTTACATGCGAGTATATACTGGTATAATTTCTTTGTGTCTTAGGACTGCGCCGCAGGTTGTCCTTGCCGCATGTTTTAAACAGTCTTGTTGTAAAATTGTGTGCTTAGTGCATTCAAGAATAATACAGCTGCTTATTAATGTCTATTCAGTTGTAAGAACAAAACAATGGCGTCAATAGGTTGCACGCACATGTGCAGGCGTACGGTCAATACAGTCCTACACAGTCCTGTTATAGAAATCAAGATCACTGGCCCCCGCTAAAAATTCCGCAAAACCATCCATAGTTCAAGCAAAATGATAGCCAAGCCATCTGAGACAGTTATTTCGTAAGCATGGTGTTTAACGTGCCTGGCGTTGGTACTTGAATTGTCGGCTATGGGGGGTTGACAGGACTTTATCTCTTTGTACCGAGTACGCCAAGAAAACAGGGTTGCGGAGTCGGAGGCACAGTATTCGACCTCTACAAAATTTCCGACCCCGACTCACGACTCCTTAACATAACGTGAGTGAAGTTTGGCTATCAATGATTTTGTAGCAATGAAATCAAGGGAAATCGTGGTACATCGCAAAAATTCTCTGTTTCAACAAAAGTTTGAAAAGAAATTGTACCATTTCAACAGGCACGAAATATTCCAAACTTAGGAGTGCGATGTAGAAAATGATTCAATTGGACTTCCGGAGTCGTATAAAAAATTCCGACTCCGACTCCTAGTGTTCTTAGGAATCCGACTCCGTAACCCTCCCGGAAACAGCAAAACAGGAGAAGTGACTAACCTACCTCTTGCAGAACCGTGAAGCTATAGATCCACAGTACGTATTTTAGTTGAACGTTAATTTCATTCCCATCTCCTCGCCCGTGTTACAATTTGAGTATATCATGAAAAATGGGTGAGAAGCTAAATCCACCATAAATATTAATACAAACATGCTTTTTTCCAGTATTTTTGACAGAAAACCCAATAATTCACTATACCAGAGTCTTCACACAAAGGTATGGATACAGCTGACAGCAACGTTTGCTGGAAAATGACCCGTCCACTGACAAAAGCGCCAATAGACATGCGCTCAGATTTATTTGGGAAAGAGTATATAAAGCTTGCTGATAACGTCCGCTTAATGATTATTATGGTACCGCTATGTATGGCAGACGTTCAACGAGAGAGGATAATCCCTTAGAAATTCCGAGGTGACCTCGGGCTATGGCACGGTGGGTAAAGTTTAAACTGGTGAGCGGCATTAGATTCTAAAATTTGGCAGCGGGTTGGATCGGAAGCAAATCAATGGATTCTCTGCGTAAACTAAAACTATAAATGATATGTCAAAAAACTGGTTTCATCAATATACTGTGGACAAGCTCAGAGGGTAGAATTGAAGAGCATAATAGGCGGTATGTGACCCGCAGACCATAGTTTCCCAATGTCTGGGTTAGGGTCATTTTGTTGCTCAATCATCAGTAGACCACACTTTGCACGACCTCATAGTGAATTATATGAAAAATCGTGAGAGATACGTTGTGGTCAGGCTCAGCTGCAGCGGCTGCCACAGTGGAGAAATATTTTCCACGTAGGCTATATATCGGTTCTGCGTGCCTAGACTGATTATATTGCAGGCCAAAGAACTCTGTCTGCCCGCAAAGGAGACTATTTGATTCGTAACTGGAGCTCTGTCAGTCGTCTCTCTTCCGGGCCAGAGTGGACATGGCCTTTTTGTTAACGGAACTCGTCCATTCTCAGTGTTTATACAAAATGAAAGCATTTAACGCAGGCCTAATGATAGAAATAAGATTGCCCAACCTGCTTCATTCCATGTGCATCCACCCCTGTCAATCTGCGCATTGTTGATATTTCTAGCTGCTGAATTTAATTTAGAATGCATTACGAGTGAATGTCATAAAGACCTATCAGCATGGGCGAAGTTAGGTGTACCAAAGATGGCCATGCACCATAAATTAGCTTGACCCTCATGTAATTCTCCAAAACTTTTGTTTGATTCAAGGAGAAATCTACCCTTCTTAATAACATAAAAACCTCCCTGTTCACCCGCTTACAAAATGCATTGCTTTATTTGATTTGCAGTAACTCCTTTAAAGTGTTTTCATACCGCCTTTGAAAATGATTATGTCGTGGATTACAGTACCGCAATTGGACTCTTTAGCGAAGTTGCATGTACACATATACTGTATGTAATTTGCTGAAATTTTGTATTATCTTGTGACATGATTTGACCACGAGTGTATTTATTGACAGCCGGAAGGAATTACTGTAGTTTGCAAGAATCACATGTTTTTCAGGTGAAAACAAACTTGTTAGTGTGCAAGGTAGTTTCGCTTTTTCTTGTGCTCTGCGTTCCCCCTGCAGTGTGATAACAATTGTAGCGTACTTTGGATAATTTTATTTATTTGCTATTGATCGCCTCCCTTGCACAAAATCGGTGTCACCGGAACCAAGAGCGTCTTAAAAAATAAACAGCCATGAAGTGCTTTGGTTATATTCAATTCACACATTGTAATACGCACCAACACGTTTGGATAAAATATTTATGGTAATTGATTACATTTGTGCTTTAATGTCGCTATCGAGACCAGTGAACTTTATTGTGGTTTTGTGACATCTTCCACTTTTATGACGTCATTTCAATGGAGAAAAGCGGAATTTCACTAACAATATAATAAATGCTACCCAAATGCAAATGCCTGGACCATTTCTAACGCCGGTACATAACGCAGCCAAACTTGAGTATTTTAAAGGTGTACTTAAAATCACCACGTTTGCCACGACAGCAGGGATGTTGCCAATTGATGATACTTGGCAACAATCATTTAAGCAAAAAATATCACAAAATAAAGAAACGATTGCCTACTTGCAATTCTTTGCTTGTTTTCACAGAATTTATACGCAACCTCTTTTTCCATTCCAAGCGTATCTACAAAGTGACTTCCGCAGAAAAGGGAGTACTGGGAATGGCTTTGTGCTTTGCTGTCGTCGATGACTTGACCGTAGTATGGAATCAGTTCAAAGTAATACAATCGTCCGAATTCAGCAGAAAATGTAATGTTTTGCACATCCTTCAAATAAGCATGAAATATAGAATGAACTTATTGATTGATCTGAGGTGACCACCTTTCATCTAGTTTCACATAAAAATTAAACATATGATACACATATCAGTTCAGGTTGCCAGACGGCCTTGAGCGCCAAGGACTGTCCTTGAATTTGCTATCAAAACTCGTCGTGTCCTTGATTCTTGAAAAACATCTTGTTGTCCTTGAATATCTTCCGGCGTCCTTGAAAATTCTTGAATAGTTAAATTGTTCATTTTTGAACTACTGATTACACTGAACATTCAAGAATCAAGAATACACAATGTAAATGAACAGAACAATGTGTACATTTGTTCCATCTTTTGCCCATAGGTTAAAGGTTTCTGAAAGGGTGAAAGTAGCCATGGGCGTCGCAGATATTTTCCAGGAGGGGAAAAACGTGGACATTTTGCTTATCTTTTTCAGGTTGCTGAAGTTGCAATGCAAATGGACGTTCACAAAACGCTTTGGTGTTTCTACACCACAAAGAAAATTCCCCCTTGAAAGCACGTGCTCCATTCGCATCTGTTTTGAAATCTTTTTCAAGTGGGCTTATATACGAGTTTGCAACAAAGGTGTACTTTCCATCATCCATTACAGCTTTTGCTGAATTGACGCATAAATGTCGTTATCATTGTGAACTCAAGTGAGGCTAGAATGGATTTTAATTGATTTAGTTATCAACAACTACGTTTGCGGTTCTCTCATTAGTCTGTGCTGGTTGAACAAAACTCACTTCTGAATTCTTTTGTCCGAGTTGTATTTTACACTTCGGCTATCAGAAATGCTTTTTTTCATAAACTACCTAATATCCATTTTTGCAAGCACTTTCTACAAATAAGTCATAATTTAAAAACAATCAACGGCCAGATCATAAACTTAGACACTCTCGCAAAACTGTTTCAAACAGTGGGAGATAGACCTGCATCTTTAACACGACTATCGAACTTACTAACATTAGAACACCAAGCAAGCGTAAAAACTGAGCAGATGAATTATGAAACCTCGCCACAGCTTTTTTGCACTTTATATTTGCTCAGAAGTCAGAATTAAGCCTTAACGATTAAGACGTATTCCCAAAATCGTTTTATAGCGGTATTTCTAACAAGCCACGTAATTTTATACTGTGTGAAAAGTAGCTTGCATAAGCGTAGCTTGATTAAGATTTTTCAAACTTGTGAAAGCGGCAGCATTGCTAAAGAATTCACTCCTGTTTCTTTTCACAAAGTATAAAACAACGTGTGTTACCATTATCAGCATTCACTGTCTCGCTGCATCGCCTGCCAAAGATGTCTGAGGTCAACAGCCACATTCGGAAAAACGCATTAACTATCGTAACTTGAAATGAACCTTTGAAGGTTCGTTGCCATGTTATTGTTACGCAACAAAGAGCAACAGCAGAACAATGCTCTCGCAAGTTTCGCAACGTGACTCTGCAGACGAAGGAGCGATCATGAGTGAACTGCAAGCTCATTATTGCATCACACCAGAACAGTGAAGCTGGCTCTTGTGCAGTGTGAGTGTCATACCGGTAAAAATGCCCAATGCCCATTTTCCCCTCCCCCTGCGGCAAGCCTTAAGATTTGTGGGTGAAAAGTTCATTTTTAGGGTAGCAAGCTTTTTTAATTATTTTAAGCTTTAATTTGGAGGGCACAAAAAAATTGGAGGCATTGCCCCCGAATACTCCGCCCGTGGCTATAAGCCCGTGAAAATGCCTAACCGTAACCATATGCGGATCCAGGATTTTTTTAGGGGGGCTCAAGGGCGAGTTCATCCGGATGTGTATTGAGTGCACAGCAGTGAAGACCCAACTGCTCAGGTAAGTTTTTTTAACAAACACGGCTAAATCGCATTCTCACCACTGCCCAGGCTTACTTGGACGTTTCCGGAGGAGAATTGGCGTTCAAAACAATTCAGAAATTATTCTCAAACTTACCTAATCTTAAAAAAGTACCTTGTTGAATGTCGGAAAAGTTTTATTATCAGCAAAACAAACACAGGTCCACTCCAAAAAAACGCGCGGGCAGGCATAGAAGTAACACAAAAACTACACCAAGAAACCTAAAATGCAGTAGACTAACGTTTGTTGGCAGTGTGTGCAAGACTGCAAGGCCACAGTGGCGTAGCAGCCATTTGGACATTCTGGATTTATCCAGGGGCGGCAGAATCAGAAGGGGCGGCAAAAGTTGGCCCGAAACAGTGCATTGTAGAAACTATTCTGCACTTTCAGTACAAAGTTTTTCGCGGTTACTATAATTTTTGTTTCCGAAATTCAAGTTGTTTTTCATCGTAATTCTGTTGAACGCATCCATTTAAAACACACAACTACTGCACTTTAGCCAAGTTTGCACACCATACGCTTAATTCACGTTGCTTGTCTCGAAATAATAATTTGATTGTTATGTATGGCTATCATTGTTACCTGTGATTAGATCTTAAGGCATACGTCAGAAAGGAGCTCTATGAAATACCGACATGACCTGATGCTCTGTGAAGTTGTTCGATATTTGCGAGTAGGGTGCACTCTAATAGATTTAAGCTTTTGGTTTGCAGTTGAGCCAACGTTCAGTTAGATTATTTCAACTATCTGTAAAGCATTTGAACCTGCAAATGAAGCGAGCGAAAAAAAGTGGACGTTCTTTCAGAAAAAAGAGAAAAGCTAGGGATGAGGAAGAATGAGGGCGCCATATTGAAGTTCGCAAACATCTCTTCGGACGCCATTTCACCAAACGAGACGCACGAGGTTAGCAGTGCTAGCACCAGTAAAACAATACGGAATTTGAGGAAAAAACATGGCCAAATTAGAAATAATGAAGAAGCAGATGTTGAGAGCAATATCAGTAAAGCATATGCAGCTGAACCTGAAAACGATGATATAGCAATTTTACCGAATGGTGTAGCTACTGTAGTAGCTATGATACAAGAGTTGAGTTAGTCGAAGCTGCACCAGAACGATATCTGAATAAAAAAGGACCTATACTGTCGATGGTTCGATTTATAAACGCAGGAGATAGTGAGAAAAAAAATTTGAGGTGCCTGTAAGCGAAATGGTTTTCTATGACGCTGAAAAGAGAAAGTTCTGAGATCATTGTTGGTATATTAAAAAATCGATTCAGGGTTATATTACTTCTATTGAAAGTTTTTTGATCCGAAAAGAATTGTTTATTTGTTTCCAAACCTTTCAACACTTTCTGGCATTTAAATCCTTGTTTGTTTCATCACTAAACCTCCCAAGTTCACCGAGATCGCTTAGACTTAGACAAATGAGCTCACACTGCAACTTCACATCCATCAAGAAGTTGATAAAGTGATACAGGATATCATGGATAAAGAACGAAAGAAATGGAGAGCCATAATTTATATCATAATTGATGTCATCCTTTTTCTAAGCAAGCAACATCTTTCTTTTCGTGGCCATCGTGAAGATTTTGACTCAAAAAAGCAAAGTAATTTTCTTGAAACTTTTAAGCTAAGTGCCAAATATAATCCTATTATGAACAATCATTTTTCTGATATTCAAGTATCATAAAGGCTACAGATATGCTAGAAAGCCAATCAAGGACGCTAAAACTCGGATTATAGCCTACTTTCCAAAAAGCTTGGGCCAAAAAATGATTCGTTAGGTTGGCACCCAGGGCAAGGTAACCTTACCAAAAAGGCGCGAAAACCTGCCCCCATTTTGATGTCACCCACAAGCAATCCCAAACCCAAAACTAAAAGTTTTGTTTGAATCTAAACTAGAAGACTTGCTGAATCCGTAGGTGGTTTGAACAGGTCTCTAGTTCAATCGGCTGGCGAGTTATGGAGTTGCAAAGCGGCATAGCATTTTGCAAAAAAAGTGGCACACGCGAGATATCAAGGGTACCTCGTCACATGTTTAGTATTGTGGTCGAGGTGGCTGGAAGACATATAGCTAACACCTTTTCACTCCTGTTTAACGAAATGTGATATTATACGTTCGTTAAGCTTC
>Ga0210059_1011105_pt1 | contig 13819 bp, 7 predicted proteins | sample Ectturendosymbi2_FD_188042 | JGI IMG/M metagenome (GOLD analysis project Ga0210059, IMG submission 188042) | Ecteinascidia turbinata endosymbiont from Florida, USA - Sample 2 (SPAdes) (version 2) | ecosystem: Host-associated > Tunicates > Ascidians > Unclassified | place: Key West, Florida...
CGGACGTTTCCGCTCCTGCCTGTACAAACGGGATATGGCCTCCTCTGAAGCCTGTGAGTGTGGTGCAGAACAAACCGTTGACCATGTCGTCCTCCACTGTCCAATCCATCGCCCCCCCCCCACAGACTACACGGCCTGACGGTTCTGGACGATGAGACAACCGAATGGCTGCTCAACACCTGCCCCGATATCTAGGCAGGCTAGCAGTGGATAAAAGAAGAACTCGCTCAAATGAAAGAAGTCCAGTAAAATTAATACTGACTTTTCCTGGTGTGATCTCCACGAGAAAATAAAATCGAACAAAGACGTCTTGAAGGAAGTGTTATCTACAGAAAAGTATGATTGGCTGAATATGTAAATTTACAAATGCTTAAACACTGTTTTGTTTCTTAGTAAAAGGCATCATTTTAGTTTTTCTTGTTGCCTCAACTACAGGAATCGATAATGGCTACATGCTCAGTAAGATATGATTATATGAACCACATATATCTGATAAGGCTCGTTCTTCTGAAGCGTCCCGATTTTCAGTAACAAAAATATGGTATGCCTACTCATAAGGCATGATGAAGCTTTCTGTTATGTTAGATTTATGTGAAACGTTGTTGCAAGGTGTTGTTTACTCAAAAGTCGATTCTACGGAAATTATGATATGTATTTATGAACGCTTGCAATTTAAATACGATAGGTATGGATAAAAAAAGTCTTACAAAATTAAGTTCAGGCGGGAAGAAGCGGTGGTTTCATAGCCCTTGCGAACACCTCGGATGAAGAGAGCAAGCAAATTCAATTTCTGGAGAAGCTCTCTTTCCTCTGAATGACAAGCAATCTACTGTACAAGTAAGAAATTTAGGATTTTTGCAAGCAGCTTTGTTATATCAGAGCTGTCTGAAAAAAAACAGAGCTCTATGAACAACAACGCCAGTATATGCCCATGTTGTGTTGAAAAGCATTTGTTGACAAAATGTTCGCGACTCGACGCAACGCCCTAACATGAACGAAGGAGACTCGCTCGCACCAAAGATCTATGTTTCAAGTGTTTGAAAGAAAGGCCAAATGGCAAAGATTGATGTGAAAGCCGATTGCGACGTGAAGGGGTGTACTTCTAAATAGTTTAAACATTTAAGGCTCTTGGGAGCCTTTGGCGCAGCGAAACTTTCAATGATACACACCTCATCTAATCTTCGCGTCATTTAAACATTATAGCAATAACCGTCTCTGTTCGACCTCTAAATGGAGGAGAGTGGATAGTTTTGCAACAAGTTGTAGTCGACCAGATACCGGTAAAGCCTAATCCTCTATATCACGGGTTCTTAACCTGGGGTCCACGAACTACTTGACCTAAGGCATAGGTATAGCAGATTTTGGGGGTGCGAAGGAGTTTTGCCCGAACTTCCCCAAACATGCCCGAAAAGTTTTGTGGGACTTTTGCCTACAAATTTTCTCCCACAAAATCATGAAGATCATGAAGACCTTTTTTGATGTGACCACCAAAAAAGGTCTTGATGTGGTTTTCAGTAAATGTTGGGCGCCATTTTTTGACGTCAAACAACGTGGGCGCCATTTTTGTTCGGATTTCAGGGATTTTGCCCAGAGTGTAAAGATTTTACCCAGATTTTCAGGGATTTTGCCCGGATTTTCAGCAAATCAAAACTTTTGGGGGCACGCTTGCACCCCCTTCACCCCCACCTCCTACACCACTGACCTAAGGGGTCGGTGAATGTGATTTAAAGGGTTAAATAGGCTTTGCTCTGATATTTCGCAAGGATTAATAGGTTTTGCGCAAAGACATTTCGATTACTACTACGATGATTAAAACCAAATTTCGAATATTTATTGCAACGTTTCTTCTTGAGGTGTCGATAACTTTTATTAGGATGTACTAGGGGTCCGTGACCCACAAATGTTTAAGAAACACCTACGCAACACTCCGATTTCTACGGTCGAGGGTGTCACTGTGACTTTGCTGATGGGTGCCAAGGTTGCCAGAGACATTGTGGGGCCCAGCATTCACGTGTAAATGTCTGAATGAAAATGGATTGTATTCGAACCTGATTGAGTTTGACGACGATGGTAATAATGCATAGCACATGAATCCACATCTATTATGTCTTTGAAAAGCAAAAGCGACTTGGTGTCATCTGCTTGTAAGACAGACGATCTAGAAGCTGTATCGCCTAATTCCTCTTTCAAAGGAAGATTTAGTGGAACAATCAGTCGTGTTCGTGGATGATCACTACCTACTATGACCATCAATTACTCCGTGATAATATGAAACAGGCGAAAATGCGTGTTGAAAGTTCGCGACGCCGATTCATGAATGAAGAAGATGTTCGAGAGACGTACAAGGAGCAGATGCAAGCATAAAAACAAGGGATGTGCGGTGGAAATTTCGAAAAGTGAATCGAGCACGTCACAACGCGTCTGGTACCTTCCCCACCATGCAGTTTTAAACCATTTGAAACGGGCAAATTGCAAGTAGCATTTGACTGCGTTGCCAGAGGTATTTACAGTAGATCAACCAAGCTTCAATGCAGGGTCCCGATCTCGTGAACAACTTGGTGGGGACTTTATTGTGCTCCCGTAAACATTCTGTTGCTTTAATTGCGGACATCGAGGAACTATTCTATTTACGGCTCACATTAACCTCCAAAGTCCTTGGCAGCTCTTCTACTAAGTAGGCAGCGCGACTTGGCGAACATGTAGCAGCAAACAGATGAACTTGCATCCTGTGTGGTAGAGGGTCAATGGACAAATCGCCTCCTGGCTACTATAAAAATCAAATCATAGTTTCGCGGTGCTAGGCACACTTAACAGAACATTTCGTCGATGTCCGCAATCAAAGCAACAGAGCCGACGCTGAAGGTATCTTCTACGTAGACGGTTGTTTGGTTTCTGGTTCGAATGTTGATACGGACAAAAGGATAGTTGAAGGACTACGTTCTCTTCTATATAAAGCTGGATTTCAACTTACAAAGTGTTTGTCTAACAGTTTGAGGTTCTGAAGACAGTGGTAGAGAAAATGAACTTGCTAAGACACTAAAGGATTGCAGTTGCAATGAAGAATTGCAAGAGTGTGTTCTTGGAGTTCAGTGGAATGTATGGTCGGGCACGTTACAGGTCGAGGCAGGTCGCTTTAGGGCTCTTATACTTAGCATAATGCTAACAAAAACCAGCCCGTGGCTTGGTGGTCAGTACGTTCGTTAGTTAGTGCGTTAATGGTTAGTGTGTCCGAAATCCTGTTTTTTTCGTTTTTGTGCTCTGCGATGTGAGCCACTCGGTGTTCATTAAGAAACTTATACGTAATTTATTCATCACCGCGTGCTGTTTAAATAAAACATACAGAGCAACAAACAAATAAAAAGCGACTGGTTCGTAGATAGCCTCTACATCAGCTATGTCCAACCCAATTGGCTTACTAAGCTAAAAATTATGTCACTATCGTAAGCAGGGCCGCACACTGAATGGCATATTAATGTGGGCCGCACATCGAATGGTTAGCTTTGATTATAGCTAGCTAAATAAATTGGCTTAAGCTAATGTACGGAAATCGTTCGAATCCTAACTGCAATGGTAACAGAAGAGATAAAGTGTCACTGAAGACTCCCTGCATCAAAAATGTCAAATTCAAGATTATCAAAATAAGGACAGGTTGTTAGTATATAGGATACTTTTACTACAGTCTACAGAGAACCTAAACTGGGCCGCACAAAACCTTCGACTGGGCCACATGCGGCCCGTGGGCCGCGGGTTGGACATAGCTGCTTTAGTGCGTAAGGCCTGTGAGGTTTCTCTTAGCACTTTTTTGGGATGAAGTTTTGATGGCGCTGCAGGAATCCCGGGTTGGGTATCTATTATATAGAGCAGCTATGTCCAACCCGCGGGCGGCATATGGCCCAGTCGAAGGTTTTGTGCGGCCCGGTATAGGTTTTCGCTGTAGGTAAAGTATCCTATATACTGACAACCTGTCCTATATTTGATAATCTTGAATTTGAAATTTTTGATGTCAAATTCTGTGAGGTCGCAACCGTGTGGTTTTCTGTACCGCTTTATCACGCCTGTTACCATTGCAGATAAGATTTGAACGCTATTAGTATATTAGCTGCTAAATTTAGTTCGCTAAGATCAAAGTAAGCCATTCAATGTGCGGCCAATGTTAATATGTCATTCAATCTGCGACCCTGGTTAAGCTATTGACATAACTGTTGGCTCAGTAAGCCAGTTGGGTTGGACACAGCTGATCTACAATCTTCTGCCACAAAACTCACAAACGCTTCTGCTGTTTATCGTGAGGAGATTTTATCCCCAATAGGGATTGGAGTTTGCGTCGCCAAATCTAGTCTACTCAATTTTGCAAGCGGTTCATTAGTCCATGCTATTATGTGCTTTCGATAATTAAAATCATGAAGAACTAAGTTTAATCCGCCTAGTTTTGCGTTCACAAAGAAACTTGTTGTGCACTGCGATGCGTCGCCGGCATCAGTGGAAAAAAACTGAAAGTCAATCAGCCGTTGCAAAGCTATTTTTTCTCATGATGAAATGCTACCTGCAAAGTTTTGGTTGAACACGGGCACATTTAGCTATTCGTCTTTCTGTTCATTTGTAGTGCTTTGCCATTTAGCAAGATGGTGGAAGTAGATGAGGAAAATATTGGATATTACGAGAAAAGGTTGTGTGTTTTGTTATTCCTGTCATCAATACCTAATGCATTTGCAACTATGTTTATTATCGTTACTCAGTATAAGCCGCCACACAATTGCGGTTTGGAGGATTTGAGGGAAGACTTATCGGTGAAGGTAATGTCATGAATTTCAGTGCTTTGTACTTTTTGTCTCTTAATAAAGGTCAAATCATTACTATTAAAGAGAATGTCAGTGATAGTTACACTTATGGTTTTGATTTACAGAAGATAAAAATTTGCTCTACGTGGCTTACACAAGTTTGTCAAGTTGGCAGTGTATGGAAAAATGGCCAAAAAAAGAATTGATAGATAAACAACCCCAACTGTTTTCACTGTAACGTTTCAAGGGTTACTGAAAACGCTGCAGATACACACCACACCTTAACAAAACATCCTATAGATTCATGTCAGGCTAGAGAAAAAACTGTAAAAGAGATCAATTATGCATTTGTATTTTCTAGTACAAGTTTACCAGGTTTTGCATGAAGCAAAAGTTCCAGAATCAAGATCATGCTAAAGGCTGAGATCTGATTACCTGGTATCGCCTTTCTAATTGTCGTGTAGGTACAAAAGCAAAACTATAGAAAACAGAGGTAACAACAAGCAATCTCTACTTCATCCATCTCTTGTTCACTCAACCACGCAAACGATTAAAAAGTGAGACGACTTTAGCGAAAGCAGCTTCATAGGCAATAGGTAATATAAGTGCTAACCTTTTAAACTATGGAAATACTGAATTCGATCAAAAATAATCTGGTGTTTATTGAACTTGAAAAAAGGATATGAAAACAATTATAGAACAATGGCAACTATTTTGATGATCAATGCGATAACTGCTGGTTTTTTCGGTACTAAACGTTTCCTAAACTTTGGTTTGCACCTTCGAACACGTTGCTTCGAATTTTGTGCTTATTCACTTTATAATCTGTGCTGATTTTAGAAACCGTGCAATTACTATAGAGCTGCAGTGTTCTACCAGGTATCAAGATAAATCACGTCTGAAGAAAATAGACTACATCCAAAAACAGTTGATAGTGCAAAAGCTAACAAAGCTGATGCCAACGTGACATTTTTCTTCATAGAAAAACGTTTAATTTCACAGACTGACTTAGACACCAGATTTCTTGAGACATACGCATAAGGGCATCCTCTCCCCTGGCGACAGCGGTATGAGTGAAGCATAATAAAATTCTTGGGCAACAAATCGTATCTTGCCTAACTTCTTTAAAATGCATTAATCTGTTCCAAAATTTTGATTCACGAAGGAATGCTCTGCAGTTTGTGTTCTTGTCAGCGGACTTAAATCACAACCGGCTACTGTGTGTGTTGGACTCCGGTGTGTGTTGTTAGTTGTCGCCACTCCTCTTCTTATTCTTTTTGAATTGGGTAGACATTCACAGCCGAGACGATGAGGGTGTCACTGTTGGATGCTTCAAGATCAACCGTTTGCTTTTAGCAAACGATTTGAAACTACTAGCATCTTCTCCACAGGATCTTCAACATGCCCTCGATCGGCTTTCTGCTGCGTGTGACCAAGCCGGATTGAAAATCAGCACTATAGGGATATCGAGGTGTTATGACGTCTTTCCAAAAACCCAAGGCAGAACATGTTACAAGTGAACGGCATTACACTGCAGCAGGTGGAGAGAGAAGTTCAACTATACCTTGGTGTGGTATTCACGAGTGACGGTAGCCGGAACAAGGAGATTGATACACGGATTGGTAAAGCAAACTCAGTTGTGCGTGAGCTTTCTACTTCTGTGGTGACAAAATAGGAGCTTTCAAACACAGCAAAACTGTCAGTTTTTAAATCGGTTTTGTCCTATCTTCACCTGTGGTCATGAATCTTGGGTAATTATTAAATAATACTATTCCACGTGCAAGCGGCAGAGATGGGATTTTGCGAAAAGTTCACGTTGTGAAACTTCGCGACACAACGTGCGCAGCTGTAAAATTCGTAAAGCCCTGAATTTCGAGCCACTTCCTTTCCAATTCAAGAGGTCGCAACTGTGTTGGTTCGTCCGTGTGTGCACAATGTCCCAAGGAAAACCGGCGAGGCACGTCCTGCTGGCTACTCTCATGGGAAAGCGGCCCAGAGGTCGTCCAAGGACCAAGTGGAGTGACTACATCTCCGAGCTTGCCTGGACCAGTCTAGGTGTGGAGTCAGCAAAACTATCTGATATTGCTGTTGATCGTGAGGTATTTCCGGTCCTCCTGGCTGCTGCACACGCTACTCTCCAAAGCGCTCATGTAAATTAATAAATCGATAACAGTTATTTTAAGCGTGATACGTGCACAACACATTTCATTTATAGAAACTAACGTCCCGTCGATAGTTTGTCACCGAACTTCGAGTAGGCATTTTTCATAAGAAAAACAGAATGATAACAGAATGAACAGAATGTTAGGCTTAGCAATCTTTCATATGGCTAATTCACATTATGTTTTTCCGCTCAAATATCAAATTTTATAGCCAAATATCATTTGTTTACGTTTCGGTAAGGCGAAATGTGGTGTTTATTTTCAAATTTGACGTTACTTCTCAGTGTACTCAGTTACTTCCAATCGCAGTTATCCTATTTTTGGGTAATACCCAACCACATTTCAGAATTTTGTTCTGATACTAATGCGGCACATGCTGCCAAAGGTATGGCTTTTTCCACCAACACTGTTTTCGCAAAAAAATTACCATCTCTCGCGCTTAAGCTTACTCTGCAGTACAACGTAAACATTTGATAGTGTTTTGTTCCCTTTGCTGAATGTTTGTTTTTGATATCGGAATCCTGAGCTTTGCAGTATTTGATTAATCAGTAAGACGTCGTGCATCACTTGTGTAGTTTATCAAAGTTGCAACCAGATGTAGTGGCCCAAATATAGGCGTAGCCAGGGCCAATGGGGCCATGCCCCCTAAATTTCTAGAATATCTTGTCATTTCGTGCTTTGAGAGGCGGTATCCCAAACAAAATACTTCTGCTCCCTTGAAGTCAAAATATTTGACCCCCACAAAATTTTGGGCTGGCCATGCCACTGGCGCCAAACTGTCTTTTTCGTTATGGGTTGAGATTTTTTATGCTTTCCATTTAAGAGAGTGATTTCCAAAGTGTGGGTCGCCACCCAGCATGGTCGCGCAGGGTAAAAAACGGGTCGCGCCGAGGCGATCCAAACCTGGGTTTCATATTTTCAACGTTCTTTTCGTCCTCTTTTCAAGTTCTTTCAATCTCTTTCATTGTGGACTGAATTATTGCATCGTACACGTTTTATCCTGGAGTTTTTGTAAGTTTACAAGTACCACTGCTTCTCTGTGTCTGTCTGAAGCATAGGTACTTGAGAGAAGAATAGATTGCTGACATTGAAAACGAACATAACAACTTACTGCCAAAAATCATCCATACAATCACTATTTTTTTCATATGCTGTTTGAGGCTTGGGTCGCGAGATGTTCACCAAACCCAGATTCGGGTCGCGTTCAAAATTGTCTGGGAGCCGCTGACTGTAAGCCATGCGAGGCACTGACTGTGATGCAATAGGTGCGTAGCGGTCTTAGCAGATCGTACTTTGGTAATTGTGGCCACTAGAGCAGTGTTTTTAAGCCGATTTTGGGTGTCAAAATGACACCCTGAAATTTTGTAATGACACCCTAAATTCTGAATGCCAAGATATGCCTTTGTCTTGTATTCAAGTGAAACGATTTGAGATAGCATGTTTTCCTGCACGTGGCCATTGCAACAGACGTCTGCAATGTTATAGGCCCACACAATTTTCTGGCGCAGAAGCTGGAAGCGAAAATTGTAAGTATGGTATCTGTGCATTGGCAGGCGCACCACTTCGCTTTGGCCTCTTACTATACTGTCGCAGATTTGTACAGTATGGTGTACGAAACTGCGAAAGCGCTTTAATGCAATTATGGAAGTGTTTTACTGTTTCTCCGATGCGATCGGCTTGCCTGGAAATGCATCAGACTACAACGAAGAAAAAAACGTCAGCAGTTGCAGCGAGCATGCAAAATAAGGTGGTTGTCGAGTGAGACAACAGTGAGAGCTAGGAGTGAGATTTTAGCCATTTGGGCCGCACTGAAGCAGCTGTCAGAAAATAAAAATGATCCAATGTGCGTTGTTTTCCTGCAACTTAAATAAACAAAAAAATTCAACATGGTGGTTTCCTTTTGTCAACATTGGCACCTCATCTGACAGAACTGAGCAAAGTTTTTCAGGCGGTATGCTTTGACTTTGCACAGGTGGAAGCATCTGTAGAACTGTGCATCAATAAACTCTCTGATGCCACTGTTAAATCCGAGCTTAAAATTACTTGCGAAAAGTTTGATAGTGAATTGGGGAACTTGGAACGCTGGATGGTTTGGCTGATTCGTGTGTGTCAACTGGCATGGCGTTTTGAAAGGGTGCCGAAAGACAGCAAATTGTTCGTCTTAAACACAAATAGGGAGACAGGAGTGAATGAATCAACAACCGCAGCATCTCTTTGTTAAGCCTCCCAGGAAGTGTGTATGCCAAGACGGTAAAATAATTGAACCAAAGCTGGATGATACCCAGTGCGGTTTTTGTCGCGGCCGTAGCACTACAGAACAAATTTCCACTCTCCAGCAAAATTTCGAGAAATACTGGGAGCATGGCAAGGACTTATACGCATGTTTTTTCGACCTCGGGAAAGTATATGACCGGGTTCCTCATGAAAAGCTTTGGGGGGCGTTGCGGGAGGACGGTGTTGATGGGTGCCTCTTGCTGGCAGTCAAGTAACTATATTCTTGCTCAGAAGATTGTGTTCGTGTCGACGGAGCTAAATCACAACGGTTCAGCATTGGTGTTGGACTCCGACAACGATGTATGCTGTCACCACTCCTCTTCATAGTCTATATCAGGGTTCTCCAAACTACGGCCCGCGTTCCAGCCCCAAACTGCAAAGCCATTTCACCCGGATGCAAAACACACTGTGCCAATAATGAAAAAATATATTTACGAAAAATGTGTTGATTTGGTAGAATGTGTCATATCCCGAAAAAGTCACATTACGCAAGATGGCAGGCCCTCGAACTGTTGTGCAATAGTTTATGTGGTCTTTCCCAAAAATGTGAAGAGCCCTGGTCTATATGAATTGGATAGACCGTCACAGACGCGTCAACAAGAGTGTCACCGTTGGGAACTGCAGGATGAACCGCTTGCCTTTTGCGGACGAATTGGTACTGTACTGCATGCGTGGATCTTCAACAGGGTCTTCAGCTCGCATTTGATCGGTTTTCTGATGCATGCGACCAAGCATGGACGAAAATAAGCACTGAAAAGATTAAGATATTGTGTCTCTCAAGACATCCAAGGCAGTGTTTTCTGCAAGTGAGCTGCAGCAGGTGGAGACGTTCAAGTACCTTGGGGTGGTATCCACGAGTGACGGAAGTCGGAACAAAGGGATTGATACACTGATTGGTAAAGCAAACGCATTCCTGCGTGTGCTTTATTGCTCCATGGTGACGAAACGTGCCCTTTGAAAGAACGCAAGGCTTTCAGCTTTTAAATGGGTTTTCGTTCCGACCTTCACCCGTGGTCATGAATCTTAGGTGACGATTGAAAAAATACTGTCAAAGGAACAAACGACAGAGATGGGATATTTGCGAAGAGTTCTCGGTGTGACACTTCGTGACAAAAGCACATGTCTGAAATCCGTAAAGCCCAGTATGTCAAGCCACTTCTCCGAATCGAGAGATCCCACCTATGTTAGTTCGCCATCTGTCCAAAATGCCCTAGGAAAGAATGGCGAACTAAGTCCTTCAGGCTACAGTCTACACCAACGGGAAAGCGGTCCAAAGTTTGTCCAAGGAACAGGTGGCGTGACAACATCTCCGATCTTGCTTGGTCCCGTCTTGACGTGGAGCCAGCAGAACTATCTGAGATTGCTGTTGATCGTGAAGTATTTCGGGTCCTCCTAGGGCTGCTGCCCCGCGACTCTCCCCAAAGGAAAAAGGGGCACGAAAATGAGTAAATAAATGAGTGTGTAGACCTACATTGAACCTTTCTATTTATGAAATTGTCGTTTCTTTGTTTGCCAAAAGTGGATGTCGTATTCAAATAATTAACAAGGATTTTTAAGGTGTTTTAGGAACTCGATTCGGGTCTCCAGACTTGAAAATCGGGTCCCTAGATTCATATAAAATGATCAAGGGAAATATCTATGAAATTTAGTCGGAAATGTTAGGGGTTCCTATATCTCCATACCGAGTACCTAACATTTTCCTTTAAAAAAACTGAATTTAAGCATTTTTGGATGGAAACTTGCGTTTTTGTGAAAATCAGTTAAGAGTATCAGACATAGAAGTAATATGGTGTTGGCAACCTAAAGTTCCACCACGACACCCTTTCAAAAACCTTGAAAAAACTCTGCACTAGAGTACTGAAAAAGCCGGTTGCGGTGTTAACGACGAACATATTGGCAAATGATATGCAATCACACTCACTAAATTGTCGTCGTCCTTTAGCTCACAATTGCATGCCATTCTCTACGGCCTTGATTGTCTTTTTTCTTTTAAGTTTTTCAACGCCTTGGTTGTAACAGATAGTTTCAGCGTTTTCCGGATCACAAGCACAGGAATCTGGACTACCACACAGCTTTTCTAATAACATATCGTTTTAAGATTGGGTTATGAAATTGTTTTATTGTTTTTATGTGGGCTAATGGACATAGTGGTGTACCTGGAAATAAAGTAGCTGGACTCCTCGGTAAGGTTAGTTACATCTTCTACTAGTCCATATCCAGAGAAAAATGTCCACCTCAAAACTGTACACTCAGTTTTAAATTATTCAGATATGAATATTCTCATCTTTGACAATTATTTGTAATTATTGAACTGTAAGTATGTCTATGATGAAGCTTTTTCTTCAAACCAGGAAAAAAATTTTCAAAAACAAAGGCGTGACTCCATCTCAATTTTTCAACTCCTGACTGGCCACTGTAAACAGTCGCCTTTTTATGCTTGGACTTCATCCCCATTGATTTATGCGAACATTGTCACACCCTAGAAACAGTCATCTATCCCCGTATCATTCACAGCGATTGAAGTTCAAGCAGGCAACGGAATGGCTGGGTATTGCATTTGGATGTACTGTACTTTCTTTTTGAAACATGAGGCTGCCGCTCATCTAATGTGAAACTTCCTTACAGAAACTGGGAAGAAAATTTAATAAGACAAGAAACAAACCCTAAATTTAGCATTGTGTCTATACATTGAAGATAGTTTTGCTGTATTTGTTAATACGTTAGTGTAGGTCGGCTATCGCATTTTCGCGAATCACAGTTCTACAGTCCACATGAGCTTCTAGAAATAGATTCTTTAATATTGTAGCGACAGTTTACGTTTTTTAAGTTCACAAATCAAGTCTTGAAATTTCGTCTTATGCTTGATAATTTGGTTTCAGAATCTATGCAAATGTATATTGCATTTTTCTTTGAAAGTTTTAGCAGAGACGCCATACTGAATATTCTTTCTAATCCGTTCTTCTACTCGGTTTGTCAGATGATGCTTTTTCTGCTGGCAAAAGTCTTCATAGTATTGTTCAAATGACACGTTTGCTAAAAAGGTTCAAGCAAGGCTTAGTCATTTTTTTGTGCTCTCTCTTCTGTAGCTTATTGATATGTTTGTGAATTTGTTGCATTGCAAAGAGGATGAGTTAATTATCATATCCTATTCTAATCGGTCAAGATTGTTATCAAGTAAGAATATCTAAATCCCTGTGGTTAATCAATTTCATCGGTGCAACGAGTTCAAATCAAAGTACGTTTGTAGCAGATCAGAATAAAAGTTTGGCAAATATTTTATGCAAAACATCAAAATACCTCTGCAAAACTTCCAAAGACCATATTTGTTGTTAAGCTTATGAGTGCTGCACGCATGACCAAATACAGGCTGCTGGGAGAAAGCTTCAAAATAACCAACAAACCGCTGTTTGTACAAACGAAGCTATCGAAAACTTTTGGCCCCACCTTGTGCAGAAGAAATTAGAACATACTCCGTATGCACCTTGAACATAAAGTGTCACGACCTAGTATTATACGAAATGACGGCTCCAAGTCATATTTTGAGCAAATTGTTTTTTTAAACATTTGTTTCACTTTATTTCGAAACATTTTTGATTTTTCGAAACACTACACTTTGGAAAACTGTTGAGAAGTTAAAAATTCTGATATCGATGCTTGAGTTGATCTTATACCAATCAAAACCATCACATATCTATGGCAAGTGTTGAGAATTTTTTATCATTACAAAGCAAATTGTGAAAAGATTTCAGTGAAGCATGAAGACCTCGCCTGTGTTTCGTTTACTCAAATTCTTAGCGTGACGGATGCACCTCTCGATGCACTTGGCCAGAGGTTCTAGCAAAGTCCAACGAGCATTTTGCTATCACAGGATGATGCAAAGCAAGGATTTTTTGAAAAACTATATATAATTTCTTGGTGAATAAAGACGTAGGCAGAAAAATTATACGTGGAAATCATATGAGAAACCCTATTAAAAAGCGTAAAATTTTTTTATTGTTTTGAATGTAAAAGAATGTTATTTCAAACACTCATAAAGGAAACACTATTTCAAAACCACTATTATAGACGCGATTAACGCACGAAATACTATGGAAGACGAAATAATATGTACTGCAAATGGAAAGAGGCTTTACAAGAAATTCTTTTCACATCATTTGAACCTTGGAGAGATCGGCAACAAAAATAACAAGAGAAAATATATCTTCAAATATTGGATAGCTACATTCGAATCCTTCTTACAAGCTGTAGAAACTGGACAGGGGGCGATTGACCCTAGCGTCGAGGTAAACCGGCGAGGACTTCTTGTTAACTTTCTCACCACTTCTGCGTACCAATATATAGAAGACTGCGAAACGTATGAAGCTGCGGTAGCAGAGTTGAAACGAGTATACGTCAAAACTAAGAATAATGTGTTTGCACGCCATCTGCTAGCTACCCGAAGACAGCTTCCGGGTGAATCCCTATAACAATTTCTTCACGTTCTGAAAACCCTTTCGAAAGACTGCTCCTTCAGAGCCGTTACCGCTGAGCAGTACCGTTGGGAGCTAGTACGCGACGCGTTTATCAACGGACTGGCTTCTGCTGCTGTGCGACAAAGACTTCTGG
>Ga0210059_1011106_pt1 | contig 13819 bp, 9 predicted proteins | sample Ectturendosymbi2_FD_188042 | JGI IMG/M metagenome (GOLD analysis project Ga0210059, IMG submission 188042) | Ecteinascidia turbinata endosymbiont from Florida, USA - Sample 2 (SPAdes) (version 2) | ecosystem: Host-associated > Tunicates > Ascidians > Unclassified | place: Key West, Florida...
AATATAATATAAAGTTGTATTCTTGTATCGCTTCTGAATCACGGAATTTTTCAAACGAGTATTTTATTTGAAACAAATAAATTTCATCACGGGGGGGCCCCTTCCAGCGGGGTGCCCGGGGCAATTGCCCCCGTTGCCCCCCTTAATCCGGCCCTGTGTGCTGTTCTGAAAGCATGCTTAGAAGCACAACTCCATGCACTATGAACGCTGAATTCCCGTTTCGTTGTGACGCAACTGTAGAATGAGAGGGAAGTCAGAAAGTTCGCAACCCTGGCTATCCGAAAGAATTGCGGCACATGCGTGAGTTTAAATCACAGGCCGGTACTGATTGCTAGAGGCAGAAGCTCACCACCTTAAAACGTCACTAAAGTTCGTAATTGCTCGCTTTGCGAACCTTGGTGATCTTGATGAGTTTTCACAACTGGGAAGCAGCCGGTGGCATTCGAAATTTTGTAACTAGTATGTAACATTTCGACCTCAAAATAGCGCCCTCAAAATGCTGCGTCCCCCCTTGCCTCTCCTTAGTTACGCCACTGCCCAAATGGCTTATTGAGCCAAAAAGTATGTAACTATCTTGACCAGGGCCGCACATTGAAAGACGTATTTCTGAGGGCCGCACATTTGATGGCTTGTCTCCGACTTTAGAAAACGAAATTTAGCTTATACTAATATACTGAAAGTGTTCGAATCCTAACTGAAATGGTAACAGACGTGATAAAGTGGCACTGAGGACCACCTGCATGAAAATGTCAAATTCAAAATTATCAAAACAAGGACAGGTTGTCAGTGTGCGGGGTACTTTTACTACAGCGAAAACTCAACTGGGCCCCACAAAACCCTCGACTGGGCCGCGGGTTGGACATAGCTGGACGAGCACAACGGTAGCCAAATCTTGGTCGGTGATCCACATGCGGCACTCTGATCTCTCAATTTTGGTGAGATTGTGGTTTTTGTTAAATTTGTGGTGTATCTGCTATACAACATCAAAATTATTATTTTAGTGCCGACAAAAGCAGAATTATTAATTGACAAAATATTGTGACACCACAAGTTAATTTTTGTTTCGGTGAAGTACGCACGCTCGCTCAGGTAGTGCATTCATTGATCAGATGAAACATGACGAGACAAAGAACTAAGCAGGCGCTTCGGCAATTTAGGCCAGAATAATACTGTTGAAGAAAGCAGACACAGCCAGTGGCGTTTTAAAAAAATTTTTGCATCGAAGTTTGCAGTTTTGCTTGAAATGATTTGGCTATTTACTTTATCACCCAAAAACTTTTACATCATTTGCAAGTTTCTTAAAATAGATGTTGAAATCTGGAAAATATAATACCAGACAATCTTCAGGCTGTTTGGAAGAGATGAAAATGACACCACTCATGGAGTATTTTAGACCAATCAACCTATCATTTCATTAATTATTTCCACTGCAGTATTCCCGCAAGGAAATGAAAATACCGTCATGGCCAGCCTTGCAGCAATTAACAGCACGGACGTGAAAGCAATAAGAAACTCAAATTAGAAACACTTTTTCGTTCTTTTGATGCAAAACTGCAAATATTTAAACAACGATTCACGTAATCAATCGCTTACGGGTTGAAAAGGGCTGAAAAATTAGAAAAAAGCAACCAATCTTCTTCAAAAATATACTTTGCAGAAAATCACTAGATTGCAGTGAAAAATCAGTAGATCACTAGGTCAGTCTAAAAATCACTAGATCTAGTGAAAAATCACTAGGCGTGGCACCACTGTGTTTGATTAGCGCAAATGCTCTGTCATGTTCCTAGCGCACAGAACCTCATGCATAACAATTAGACACTACTGTGCAACAGTCCCGACAAAACGCTCTATGACGTAATGTTCGCTCGTAGGTTTTGGCGCGGTGAGCAGATGCGTGACGGTGAACAAACTACGTTACGTGCTTTTGTGTTGGTTGGCTGTTTTACCAAGGTCTCTCTAGGCTAGACCAGGGTTGCCAGATTGGCTGTTTTGCGGCCAAATTTCAGAAATTTGGCCGTAGTTCAGGTTAGTTGGCCGTACGATTTTCAGTTTGGCTGTTTGGCTTTTTTTGGTCGTTTTCATGGTCGTTTGGCCGAAAATGTTTTCTGTTGGTTGGCCGTTTTTTAAGGTACGTCTACTGTATACAGTATTTTTAATTTTAAGGCTGAACCATAAACGAAAACACCTTTTCTCAAAGTCTCGTACCCCTGTGTGTGCGTTTCGCCTTTGTAGTGAAAGTGAGGCAGCGTGATTGAGAAATTCCAAAGCTAGTCTTGGTATGGGTTAGATTCACTGATTTTCCCTGTTCTCAGTAGTCCACACCAGGGTTGGTAATTTGGCTATTTTGAAACCAAATTTTGAAATTTTGGCTTTTTTTAACGCACTCTTTTTTTGAAAATGAAAAAATCCAGACAAAATCTGTTTTTTTTCAGTCGTAAAGGCTTGGATCTGACAAAGCATTTTCTGAGCTGCATATTCATTACAAATCTCATCTGACGAGAGTCTGACCACGCAGGGTGCAAAGAATATATTGTAAAGATTTTGCTGTTGCCCTAAAAAAGCTCGATGTGTTTAATAAGAAAGAAATGTACGACAGTGTAATCACGGAAATAAAAATATGCATGTTTTATATGTGTATGTTTTATGACTGCTATCTGGCGTTTTTGGGACTAGGTCTGGCTTTTTTGGCGAAGACGGGTTGGCTACCCTGGTCCGCACTTCGCATCCTCTAACTAAAGAGTGGCAAGAAAAGGCTTGGCCATTACGGGAGGGGTCATATTTAGGTGTATGGGATGCTAGAGTATAGAAGTACTTGCCACGTAGCCTATCGGATCCTAAGGCTTAGGCTAGAGCAATAGTTCCCAAACTGCGGTACGCGTACCATTAGTGGTACGCAAAGGCCGTCAAGATGGTACGCGTGACCCTTCTGTTCTTCTATACCAGTGGTTCTTAATCTTTATAAACATGCCGAACCCTTACGCAGTTTTCCAAGCTTTTATCGAACCCTGTTTTTGCCCAACATAATAGAAAGTAAAAATGGGTTACTGAAATCAGATGACCTTCGTCGAACCCCTGCCTGAAACGGCTCCATCGAACCAGGGGTTCGATCGAACCCAGGTTAAGAACCACTGTTCTATACAAAAAGAATACATTTTGTTTTGACTTCCCGGGTTCTGTTGATAAATTCCTGCATTTTAGTGCACTTCCCTTATTAGTTTCGAAAAATTGCCATTATAATTTTTCACAGCCATGTTGTTCATGCCGCATCTGTGTCAAGCAGGGGTGGATACAGGAGGGGAGCCGAGTGGGGCGAACGACCCTGCTAAAACCTAAGAAAGTAACTTTATTCATCACTATTTTGTACAATTCGGAAAACAACATTCGGTGATATACGGTCTTTTTGTCGTGCATTGTCGTTTGTCACAGCAGTGTTGTGAAGTATGCTTCATCTTTTATACACTAGCGAAGGTGTTATGAGCCTTGACTACCAGTTATTACTGTAATCGCCCCCCTTAACCTTGCTGGCTGAATCCGCCCCTGGTGTGAACCCTGGTTTGTCAAACTTTTGTTCGATTGATATTGGGTAGAATGAGATTTCCTGGAACAAGGTGTTTCCAAGATGGTCCGCGGTGAAAATACAGGCCCACGATCAGAAAAAGTTTGTGAACCGCTGGGCTAGAGACTGGTTGCCTTGTATGCTGGAAGAGTTCAGTCTGCCCTAAGAAAAGGCTATTTGATCCATAGCTGGAGCCCTTTCAGGCGAAAAACTGCTGGCCAGAGTGGGCCTTGGTCTAATCATGGATAAAGGGCATTCCGGTTTCTCCAGCACAGCAGAGCTCTCGAACTGCCACTAGTGATTACTATTTTGAGCCATACGCAGGACTTCGCAGGCTACTTCCCCATCGACAGCCGTAAGCTGAAAATACTTAAAATCAAACTAACTGAAAACATTTGAAACAAGTTAAAAAACTCGTTGACAGCGGTGAGAAAATCTTATTTGCAATTTTATCGTGTTTCAGCAAAATATCGGTTGAAAGTTTTACAGAATCCTCAATCTCATTTTTATTATCGCACTGGAGACTTTGATTTGCGCATTCTACAGGCACAGTAGCGCTTGAACTACGTTTACAATTGTAATTGTTTCATCACGGTATGTAATCAAACGGTAATTGTGACGCTTTTTCCACTTGCAGGTGAGATGTTAAACGCAAGGAGAGCGTGAGAGAAGTTGAAGAGAGACGTGGACATTCGGATTGCTTTAATTGCCTTGAAATTCATCAAATTGCGAAGAGAAGCAAAAGATTAATGCCAATGAAGGTAATTTAAGAAAAACGCTTTCTTGCAACGTTATTTTGAATAAGGAAAACATTGCAAAGCTCTGATTATATTCACTTAGCGCGCGCCGCATGAAAAGTAACGCCTTTCAAATCCGGTTGATCAAACCAGTTGGAGCGGGCTTCACTGAAACGTTATTTCATAATATGATCTTCGAAAAGTGTGTTAAAACAGCGTGTTATGTTGAAACACTCCTAAAAGATTGGTTTGATTGTTAGAGGCTCTTGGAAGCTACCTGAAGTTCCAAACTTAGAAGTGTCATACTGCGCTATTGTGCATGGACATTTACAAAGGTGTTGAGAAGTGTTAGAAGCGTGGAACAGTTTTGATGCCATTACATATAGTAAATTCTGATTCGCACATTTACAACCAGTGTCAGTTTCAAGCAGTAGATGCCGTTACTGAGACAGAAAAAAGCATTCCGGATAAACTTTTGCTGAAAGGATGTTTATGGATTAGCCATCTGACATCATCAGCAAGCGAGGACCATGTCGCTGCGCCTTGCATGCTAACGCACGGCTTGCCGCAACTTCACTGGCTTTTATTGCGCAGATGCCGAAACTCCCGAAAGCTACAGCATCTAAGGGCGAGCCTCGACGTGCCAAGGGCCACTTGGTAATTTTTTTAATCATTGCTACGTGTTTCCGAAGTGCGATATCAGAGTTTCATTCAACCTGCCCAGCTTGTATTCACGTGAGGCAGTGAAAAAATGTCAGTAGGGTCGGCAATGCCATGACAAGTTGTGATCGTGAGCTTGGGCTGGAATAAAGGAAAAGTCACTCTTAGAGCGATGAAACTGATATCAGCAACCTGCCAAACACAAAGAAGTCTAACAGCCGAACGTGAGATAGATGTACCGCTCACGTTCTTTGCTTTTCAAGTTCTTATTTTAAAGACTGCCATCTGCAACCGAAAAACGGACTGCATTTTGAATTTTCAACATCTTAGAATTTTTATTGCTAAGCCGTGGGTTGAAGCCTCAAGGCTTGAGCCTTAACAAAAATACCTGAGCACCTTCCAGATTACAACTCTTTACAAAACACGAGGTATTTTCTGCTTGTATTGCTGATGTGCACAACTGAAGAAAAACTAACTTTTTTATAATTTCTCTCTATTGCAGTCGGTAGAGGTCAAATAAAAAATCTTCACAGTCACAGTGAGTGATCATTGCTTGCATCACTTTGAAAAATCATTACTTTTGCCGTAATCATTACTTCATATCACTGCAAATATTTTTGAAAGTCATTTTTTCAGTAAGTTTTTATACCAAAAATCCTCTGTTTTATCCTGAATTCGCATGAGTTTATCAAACTGAATTTTCAAGAATACACATGATTAAGAGAAATATAACAGAAAATTTATAAAGAAATAAGCAATTGTATCTAGAGAATAGTCTGTGAAATTTCAACTGTCAGTCACTTTTTTCCTTTCAACCCTGACGTAGCAAAATATTGATGGGTAATATTCTTAAAGTGAATTATGTGAAAATAAATTCTGTACTTCAGTTTAGCCTCGATGAGATTGTCCTATAAGGAACGTTTTTTTTCAGCATGGTGCATCTGCGAGAAATCCTTCAAGTGGAAAATGCTGGCCTGGTGCGAGTGTTACCAGTGAGAAAAAAACTTGCAACAGTCAGCGTTCTTCACTGCCTGTAAGTGGGTTGATGATATTTCTACAAGTTATTGATGATGGTGTTGTATATGTACGTGAGCTGATGACTTTTCACGTTCTCGGTCATCAAACTCACCTGAAATGGAACCAAGACACATGCCATTGGCGATGAGATGCTGCAAAACCACCCCCTGGCTTAACAGAAAGGGTTGAGGACCTTAGTCCTTCAGTTCAGAATAACAAGATGGCATTGGGGCACCTGGGCAACCAAAGTATCCCCAATGCCATCTTGTTGCTCTGAACGAGACCTAAGTTTTCAAACCCTGAAAATTCTCTGGCCATTTTCAGTAGTTAACGACTGATAGTACCATGAAACAATGCTGGAAACCAGTCTCTCTGGTCAAAATTTTGCTTTCTCCAGTAGAAGCCGTGACGGAATTGTGTAGGCGCGTGCATTGGTTCTTATTTGCAATGTCATTTAGAATTTGTTTCCGCAGGTTCTGGTGACTGACAACCGCTTGGTGGATCAAAGGGTAAGAAAAACTACTTGTTTGTTTGGGCTTCCCCTTTTGTGTGATGTGTACATTTCACGTTAACTTCTTAACTGGAGTCAAAGTTGATGAAATTGGCGAGTATCTTTACGACTCAGATTTGCTATTGTCTGTTCGTAGTAATATAACAAACAAATCAGAACGCGTGTTAAACTGAGTTCTTAGAAAGTGACTTGCAAATATCAGTGTTAGTCAACAGCTACTGCTGACTATGACTCCCCGAATTAAGCTATAAAAATTGATTGTAATTTTTTTCAGCATAATTCTTATTTGCGTTCCTTCCGCTTTTGTTAATGTAACGCTTTGAAAATGGTGGGAGATTGTGCGACATCGTAATATGCCGACATTAGATTAGGTATACCAAGCGGTCGGGTCCTACCGTTCCTTGTTTCTGTTTAATTGGAGCATTTTGAACTGAAGCGGATCTGTAAAGCAACACAGACTTCTGTTAGTGACACCATTTCCCACCGATCCAAATTCACTATAAAATATTTTTTCGAGACTCATTTATAGTAAAACATTTGTTGCAATTTTTGAATTTTTATAACATTGTTGCAAAGTGCGCTGTCTCCGATGTCTATTCAGCTCATAAGCAAGTTGCTTTCCTTATTTTGGTTAGGAACCATCACTGGAAAGCTTTGAAAAAAGTAAAACATCACGTAGGTCGTACCAAACGGTGCTGTTAAAGATCACACGGATCACCCAGTTACCGTTTCACGTCAATTATGCCTATTGAACAAAATGTCAGCCCAACCCTTGGCAAAACGTTTGTCGTTCCTTTTCAGACGATGAAGCCGTCGTTCGGTTCAGAAAGTTGTCCTCAGCGCCAACGATGTCGTCCTATGACCCATTTGGTAATTGTGAAAACGTTTGTGAAAGAGAAATGTTGCTGGGTTGATTTTTAAAATGCGTTTTGCAGATTGCCCTTAAATTAAAAAAACGTACGCATTGCAAAGTTGGTTCATGCGGTATTAGCGTAAACCGTTTGGTTTTGAGTTGTGTCCTAATTTGCAGATGTCATCGAAACCCACCCTACTTTATTGCTCTGTATTTACTTAGTTGCCTCACGGTTCAACTATTTCTTTAACTTATGCGCGGCGTTTGCAAATCGTGTTAGTCGCTGTTGTTAAATGGCAAAAAAGCGCAAGGGCTCAGGCATGCAAATATCGAGCACTGCAACTCCAACTGTGTGGTGCAGGCTTGCACAACATACGGGCCACATGCGGCCCTCGAGAGCTTTTCTTGTGGCCCGCGAGAGCTTTCTCAATTGCAGAATATGTTGCAAAAGTCTGACTTCGGATAATTAACAACAGGCCCAACTCCAGCCTCGTGGGAAGTTTTTGGGGAATCTGCCTGCATTTTTATTTTTGCGATGATTAAAAGTCGCACGTGTCTATTTTTCCATAGTTGTAAGCTACAAACGACGCCTCAAGAACCGCGTCCCACAGGGATCCGTCCTGGCACCCCTATTCTTTAACATATACATCTCTGACCTGCCAACCACCGTCTCCAGAAAGTATGCATATGCTGACGATCTAGCAATCATGCATGCTGATGGAAAGTGGCAGGCAGTGGAAGGGGTGCTGAGCAAAGACTAACCGAAGGTGCACACCTTCAGACCTGGAAGCTAAAGCTCAGCACTGCGAAAACGGTGTCGGCTGTCTTTCAACTCAGCAACAAGGAAGATAAACGTGAGCTAAAATGCAAATGCAGCAACGAAACCCTGCCCTCTCTGCTCCGAACCCAAAAACCTTGGAGTGACGTTGGACAGGTCGCTCACGTATCGCCGACACCTCGAGTCACTTCGCAAAAAGTTGACATCACGCGTCGCCCTCTTGAGGCGGCTTGCTGGCTACGGTTGGGGTGCTGGAGCAACAACGTTGCGAATAGCCACCCTAGCCCTGGACCACTCAACAACAGAATACTGCACTCCTGTCAGGTGCCGCAATGCTCAGACCCGCCTTATTGACCCTAACCATAAACGACGCCATGCGAATTGTAGGCACCTAACCTGCTGAGCTTCGTCGCAATGGAGCCACACATTATCCATCACGCTGCGCCAATGGCGCCTGGACATCTGCCTCACCGATCACCTGTCCACCGAGCACCGAGTGGGAATGCACGCTACAGCGTCGCAAATCGACACATCCAATTGCACCCGTCGCACAACAACACCCCAGTTCAACTGACAACAACAAAAGTGCGGCGCTCTGGGCGGATCACAGATGCAGGGACGTAATTTAGATGCCGCTCGGTCCAAGAAGTTGCGGCCCCCATGTTCGAACTTGAGTTCTTTCGGAAGCAAATACACTGTATTGAACAAAGTACTTGTGGCCTTGTTGGGACTATTCTACATACCACGCAGTTATTCGGCGTCCCCATAATGATTCGGTGCCTGGGGAATTGTGCTCTCCTCGGCGCCCTCATTACACTCCTTCACCGATGGAATGCGGAGTGGTTGCACAACACCACAAGACTCTGTACTGTAATCTCTGACACCGGAACCAACCCTCCTAGAATGCCCCTGCCAAGAACAGCGTGGGTCGTACTCAACCGCCTCTGCACCGGTGTCGTACGTTCCCTTTCCTGCTTGCATAAATGGGGTATGGCCCATTCTGCGGCCCGTGAATGTGGCACAGAAGAATAAACCGTCTACCATGTTGTCTTCCAATGTCCGATCCATCCACCTCCTCATGGATTGCACGGCCTGGCGGTTCTGGATGATGAGACAATTGAATGACTGCTCAATGCCTGCACCAAGATCTAGTGCGGCCAAGCAGTGGATAGTAGCAACTGACTCAAATGACGAAGAAGCCAGCCACAAAAATATCGAAAGTAAATCGATCACAGTTTATTTCACAGGGAAACTAGTTTCGCATTTTCACGCGCCAAACGCAACTAGTTTCCCCGTGAAATAAACTCTGGTCGACTTATTTGCACCATTTTTGTGGCTTACAACTTCGAACAATTAATTGTTATTTGAGAATTTCTTCCAAACTACAACGAAATAGACTTTTGCGGCCCGCGGCAATATTATATTGATCAATTTGGCCATTCGAGCTTTCTGAGTTGTGCAGGCCTGGTGCAGTGATTTCGTTGAAAAACTACATTCTGTGTGTTAATACGGAGCGGTTTTGTTGCGTTACTTCGTGCAGAGGGATTTAACGAAACCAAAAAAAAAAATATATTTCTCTGGTGGAAACATATAAGTCATCCCAACCCAATTCGTATTTGCTGCAAGGGCGAAAGATGTGGGGAAAAATTGTTGCCAAAATAAAATGTGTTGGAAGAGTTGTATGAAAATGGGTTGCAGGAAAACGTCTGGTCATTACAGCAGTGTTCCAGTTGAAGTGCAGGCTATAATCGTTGCTTTTGTCATGTAATGATTTTTCTGTCTAGAAAAGAAATTTTGCGCTGTTGTAAATGAAACTTAGAGAATTGCAAACCCCAGGATTATACTGTAGGATGAGAAGAACTGACAAATTCACCATACGGATGTCAATGCCTGCTTGGCTCCTACTTGAGTGAAGTAACAGTTCTCAGCAGAGAACAATGATATATATGGCCAGACTCAAGTTTTAGGTGAAAATAATCGCAAGCTGGAGCAATCATCCGCCTTCCCAAATACAATCTTCCCTCGAATAGTGTTCTTGACTATCAGAAACGCAGTGCGGTGAAGAAATCGCCGGTGATTACAGCAACATGACAAAAGCTTAACTTTGATTTGTGTTGTCATACGGATATTGTCGAGAGCAGTCGCTAAGGTAAAATATTCCCATTTGCCACTTCACCTCGTGAAAATTGGTTTGATACATTTATATGAAAATGAAACTGTTTGCTTTTGCTCAGCTTGGGAAATCCAAAAATGCCGTTCACGATGCTGCATGTACTAAGGAGGAAACTAAGCGTGAAACGCCACTGCGGCTTCCTGTAAGTGGAATAGTGGGCATTGCTCACAGAATTTTGTTCTTGTGTCCGCAGCATATTTTTTCGTTGCTGATATCTGTTGATATATGTTTCAATAAGCTATAATATAGATCATGTGCATAGCTCTCGGCGTAAAAGGGGAAAGGCCGTATTCCACGCCAATATTCTTGGAAAGAAATATTTTCCATTCCTTGTTATTCTCTTGTTACAAACGTCTCATGCAAAAATAGTGCACTTTTGAACCATAGAATTTTCAAAATAGTGCACTTTTGAACCATATAATTTTCAAAATAGTGCACTTCTGAACCATATAATTTTCAAAATAGTGCACTTTTGAACCATATAATTTTCAAAATAGTGCACTTTTGAACCATATAATTTTCAAAACATTGCAGAACCGACCCACCCCATCTCCACTTGGCTTGTTTATGCATTTCTGGAAGTTAATGACTGCATCCATGCAAACGAGATGCACGTATCTTTTAACAAGTTTTCATCCTTGCGTGCTTAGAATGCAGGCACCTACAGCTGCCGAGGTGCCGTTAACAATGATGGCTTTGACCGCAAGAAAATATGATTTTGCCACGATTTGAAAACAAAAAAGCGATGGATCAAAGATGTGTTGATACCGAATGTGTGGTTGTGGCATGCTTTAATTTTTCGTTGTAGGATTCCACATAATAAGTCCGTTTCTCTTTCAGACTTTTGTTCCTAGCAGTCGACCAACCAAAAAGAAGGTAAGAAAAGTTTTTTACTTTTTTGGAATCTCTTTTACGGCAACGTTTGCTGTTGCACAATTTTTTCTGTTGTGAGGCATCACTGCTTGCATCCCAAGTCTTAAAAGAAAATCCCACCAGCATTGCTGATCAGTTTAAAGCTTTCTGTTTATAAATCTTTGTACACAGCGCTGTGTTTCTTATGACACGAACAGCACAGCCAAGCAGTTGAGGCATGATCTGTTGTTCTACAGACAGGCTGTAGTGTACAACGGCCTGTACAAAGGAGTAACTGCGACTAATCTAGTTACTTATGATATTTCGGAATCTCAGTCATTTAGGCTGTAATAAGTAGTTTTGTCCCTAATTCGAATCGAAAAAGGAAAATGCGTCACTGTTATAAACTTCATGATTCTGTTTCATCGTAGAGTGAGTTTGGGTTGCGTTGAGTATAATTTGTGCTGTGACGGTATAGGTTGACAAGAGCAAGAAGATGAAAAGTCTTGCTAAGCGGTCAGCCAAAGTTTGTCCTGGCTCAGCGCAAGATACGCAAGGCAACGACAAAAAGTTGACAGCTGCACTGGTAAATTCTCCTTTGCTGTGATTGTTGCGATCTGCCTACTTCTTCCTCTGCTACGTCGCGACCATACCAAAATATAGTCTGATCATACTTTTCCATTGTAATTATTTACTCCTTTCACAAGTAGTTTTTTTGATTTCGTTGATGAAGACTTGTGTTGTCTTATAAACAAAACAGTGATTTTCTCGTGGGATTAATTTTTGTATTATTAAATCGGATCAAACGATTTATTTTTAAGATCTTATTTGAAAGACTTGTGCTTTTGCCTACTTAAGCATTATCATGACACAGTTTAATAGCTCTAATGCCAATCATAGTCAGTGAACCCAGTCACTGTCGTAAAGCGTATCTGCAATTTTTGAAGTGCTTTTACAACGCCTTTTTCTATGCAGAAAAGTGTCATTTTCAATATTAAAAATCAAACAAAAGAAGCTCAAAATGTTATACAATCTTCACGCATTTCTCCTATCACATTTCAGGATTCCAATGGGAACAAGAGAGTGGTTTTGCCCGCAGCAGTTTCGGTGGCAGGTGACAATGCTGCAGTACTTAGTTCGAAAGAGGTGAGTAATATTGCTTCCAGCTGGCAGAGCAGTGGTTCCCGCTTTTCAATGACTTGTAGCATCCCTGTAGTGCAATTGGAAGCTTGCGACACATTCGTCATATAATTGGGAGCTATCGGGAACTTAGGACTTTGTATTGGGTTCCAGTGTTCGTTACTGATCGTTTCGTGACCTCTCTCCACCCATGCTCAGAATCGGCGTTATCCCCGTTTGGGAACCTATGGTCTACAGTCATCCGAACGTGTCTACCAAATAATATTACGCGATTTTTTTGCTTTGCATATCGCCTTCGTTATTGTTTGCCGCAAGAGATGGTGCAACTGTCAACTCAAATGACTCGTCCGGAAATGACAATTTTTTTCAAAGTCGCAGAACTATGTAAAATATTTCAATGCACATCTTTGAAAGCAAGATGATTTTTGTCAAGTTGAGTGACTTTGAGGCAGTAGTGAAGTGCATTATCGCTTCATTCAGCTGCCACTGACCTGTGGAGCGCATACATCGATGTTCAGAAGGGTGAAGCAAAGGGTTGTGTTTTGTGGCAGCGAATTTAAAAAGACGATGAATATAGTTCCAGACTTTTCAAAGGCCAATGGTGCCAGCGAATGACCGGCGCATTGCAATATTCTGCAAAAGGCATGAATGTGTACCACACCCTTATCTTCGTCTTTGCCGGTGGTTCCCAAACTTTTGTGTCCGTTTGTGGAACACTGCAAGGTTATTTTAAGTGGACAAGGAACCCCTACCAGAACACCCAAGTGAACATAAACGCTTTTTTTTCACCCAAATTGCCGTTATTAAGGTTTCGTACTGTAAACAAAATTATGCACCATAAAAGTAGCCATATAGCAAGCTGGATCAAACGATACAGCGGCTGCCACACGCCCAAAGAGTTAAAGGACATATCAGCAGTTCTTGCTTAAAACTGGAAAGTATAGCTCGTGGAACCCTTTGGATTTGTCCATGCAACCCTAGGGTTCCGCGGAACCCACTTTGGGAAACGCTGGTCTACGCTTTGTTTCTTGTGGATGAGATTCTGAGCTCTGAAGCAAAAGCTATCATTGAGGTCGGAATCCAAGGTAATCGAGATCGAACAACCAGCACAGTGATGCACAACCAGTGACCAGGGCTGCGGAGTCGGAAGTCCCGTCATCCGACTCCGACTCCTGGCAATTTCGATTATCCGACTCCGACTCTGGACCGACTCCGACCTTCAGCTGTATTAGTTACTTAAAGTGATAATTCTTTTCAGATGAATTCATAAACCCTACTTGCATTTTCCAGGAATACGGAAACTTGTTTTGAATCGATGTAAATGCACGTTCATGTCTCACTTTTGCAAAATGCGATCAAGCAGAAGTTAGTCTTTTAATTTTACAGAAAAAAGTACTCATCTAAAAAAAACACAATAAAAATTATTAGAGAAGGCTGATAAATAATCGATTTTAAAGCATATACCTTGCAAACGATATCAGTAAACAAGTAAAATTGAAAAATGTATGCATTCTACCGGTGAGCATGTGCACATATTGCGCA
>Ga0210059_1011107_pt1 | contig 13819 bp, 16 predicted proteins | sample Ectturendosymbi2_FD_188042 | JGI IMG/M metagenome (GOLD analysis project Ga0210059, IMG submission 188042) | Ecteinascidia turbinata endosymbiont from Florida, USA - Sample 2 (SPAdes) (version 2) | ecosystem: Host-associated > Tunicates > Ascidians > Unclassified | place: Key West, Florida...
CAGTCAAAGGAACCCATGATTAAAACAAGTTTTTTTCACAGAGCTGTTTTCTTCCTGAAAGTAACGCACTTCACGAAATGGACTGAAACAAGCTTTTTCTTTGCGAGTTCTGATAGAAAATGAAAACAAAAAATGTTCCTTGAGCGGTTGTAGATTTCGCTTTCAAACAAGTGAAAAATTGTAGACTGTTTAGCCATGATAAACATGTGTTTGGGTAAACGATTATGAAAGAAAGATGAGAGTTTCATTAGATACTTATTTACGATTTGAATGGTTATTTCAATTTCTAAGCAACAAACAATTTCATTTGCTGGTCAAGTAATAATAATACTTTCGATCGTTTTTGTCATTGGTTCAGATTTTGCAATATCTCAGATTGCTTCAAACATCGCAAGAATCACTTTGAACAAATACCAGTGGTTTCCTAAATTGTTACTTGTTGCATGCTGTATCAAGCATGTACGTACAACCGACACTCGGTTCTATTTACTTCGTGAAACACTGGTTTGGACAATTTGGGGTTGACCTTCCGTTGCAAAAGTTTCGCTAAAATTTTGACAGTTGCAGTTTGGCAATGAAAAATCAACAACTTTTTTCCATAGTTGTTCAAAGCCGGTAAATATCTGTTGGTGTAGGTTGGTGCCTACACATGTAGGCGTAGCCAGGGGGCTATTCCCCCCAATTTTTAGCATATTTAGTCATTTTGTGCATTGAGAAGCGTCATCCCAAACAAAAATACTGTTGCCCGCCTAAAATCAAACATTTTGGCCTCCCAAAAGTTTTGGGTTGGCTACGCCACTGTTCCTACATACTTGTGGAAAGGCATTATAGCCAAGAGAGCTGTATTTCGTAAATTTTTGCTTAGAGCGGAGCTACAATTTACCACAAATTATAGCCTGGTCCCCAAACCTCAAAGACCTTTGTTACTTTAAAACTGTTCCAAACTCACACTCTATCACTTGATTCCATCTGAACTCCACGTTCTAAAAAATTAGAGTGGATGAGAAGGAAAAACGTCCAGCACGCATGTTGGAGCATTGCCCCAGTTCGCTCAGAGCTGCCAATTGCAAATTTACAAATTTCCGTGCGGTAGGAAATTACCATGTTACAGGAAACTCGTGCTTGTAGAATAATTCTTGACCGATTACTTTCTTTTCCTCTTTTCTGCTTTGTAGGACTTTGCTTGGTGACTTTTCGGTTGTGGACTTTGAACTCAATTTTCTGTTACACAGTGCAAGCAATCGCGTCGGTTCAATTTGCTGTTGAAGTCAAGCTGCAGCCTGCAGTGTTGCCAATACGAAGTAAGCTGAAGGAAAGGCATTCTTATTAGACATTCTGACCGCAATCGTTTTTCAAATGGTATGCGAAAATCGTTAGTGATTTCAAAATCGGCATTGGATTCCTGTTAGTCAAGTTTACACACGTAAGAACTACAGATCGTTTTTGACATTAGTTGCCCCCCACTTGCAGCCTAGTTAGAATGGTCATAGTCAAAGACGTTTGTTCCTAATGAGAAATTATCTCATAGGCCAACTGCGCAATTATTTGTGATCAGTTCCCGCTGTTGATTTTTGTTGTAGTGTGGTTGAATTCTTACCATAGAGAGGTTTTCTTGATAAAAATGCAACAGTCATTTTTAAGAAAAGATTGAATGTTTTTCCTTTCCTGTGCTGGGTGTTCAAGCATCAATTTTAACACTGCAACAATTTCTTCTCATAAGTTCGCTGACTCTGACTCCTTAGTAAAGGACATTTTCACAAGGTTAAAGTTTATTGTTTGTTTTCTGTTTTCTGCAAATATAATTACGGAAGAAAATTAGGGTATTTGAGGAATCTGCCCGCCATGCTGTGTTTCCATTACTCTGCGAGGATTTTGACTCCAGGTATCCGAATTAAGTGACAAAGTACCACAAGGGAAAAGCGGCTAAATCTTCTCAGTATATTTACACTAATAATTTTTGTAGACAGTTTATAGGGGCTGCAATGTGTTCTGCCGTACCTCAAGCGCTTTTGCCCAAAAATTCAGGTGTAAATAGTTCTCATGTTTGTGGAGTTTTACTCTTAGTACATATGCTGTGTCATGCGTCAAAATATTTTTGGTTCAGTTAATGTGCACCAACGAAACCAAAGCACCTTCAGGAGTCAACAACCTATAACTTGTTCGGTGTCTTCCAAAAAGGCTCCCCCTAAGTGGATTAATAAAATAACCATTGCTTTTTGGCCATAACGTGCAAAACCACTATCGCTAGATGGCCAATCAGGGGTCAGCAGCTCTCTAGCCCTATCGTACGGCAAGTTGTGACTAGAAAAATTCCGAGCAACAATTGTGGTTTTGCGGTTCTTAGAAGAGTATAGCGCAAGCACAGCAATGAGCGTTTTAAATAAGTGTGATGATCCTTGGAATGATTTTATTCATCAGAAGCAGAACGATTGTTATCTATCATCGGCGCTCGATCAGCAGCTGACACTTGTCGCAGTTCAGGAGTTATTCAAAGCAGCAAATCCCGCTTGTGATATACGGTGTCGTCAAGTGCATTTTAGAAGGTAGACAGTGTATAAAATATTGTTGAAAAAAGAGTTAGCATTGTTAATCTCATACTTTTGCTTGGTAATTAACAATTTTAGGTGCCGACTTGAGTCTTCGTTGCTTGAGCGTACCTCTGGTATTGAACTTTATATATTTCTGATGACTTTTCTTAATTACGCTTTTGCAGCAATGTCCTCTACACTCTTGTTGTTTAAAGGTAGATTGCACAGTGAGTCGGGACGTTTAAATGGTGTGTATTTATATATAAATTCTGGCATATAACATGACAATCTCATTGTTTTGCAGGCCAATTTTATAGTTTTCCAATTTTATAGCATTGTTGCGCTGTGTGCATCCTGCAGGCCCAGGAAACCAAAAGACACAATTTCGACTTTGGAGGTTCTTATACTCGTTTTCTGAGGGTTTCCGCATTATTTCTGAAACATGGTTAGTCCGGGCCACTCATTGCTTTTAACCATGTAAGAGTCATTGTTCTGACTTCACGGGCCATATGAAGGAAGCTTTTTGGCGACATCACTTTCGCCTTGCAGACCACAGTTGGCCCTGGCCATGATGTACCCATCGCTGATTTAATGCGTTCTATAGTTGGTTGGTTCGACGCATAATTTTCACACAGACGCATATTTTCGATTAGTCACTAACTGTGAAACTTTCTGAAAGTCATGATTTGATTGGTATTTGCAGTTAAGAACATGAAAAAATACATTTACTCAAAATGATTTTTAAAATCGCTTATCAAGTCTGTCAGCTGGCTCACTTTCATAGAGTTTTGAAAATATACACCTACCATTTGTCATGCAGCTCAAATAAAACTAACAAAAGTAACAAAACTGCGCTCTGCTCAGCTTTTTATAATTGTCTATTACTTGGAAGACATCAACTGCAAAAAACTGTTTGTTTTTTTTTTCATTTTTGACAGCGGGAAAGCTTTTCATTGACAATATCGAGCGATGACGAATCGCTTCCATCTCCTGATGATTCGAGAAGGTGCACCTTTTTCATCTTTTGTCAAATGCTAACTTTTGCTCGATTCATTAAACGGTTTTGTTCCGAAAAATAAGCTCCTATGGTTGAATTGACCAAAACATATCGTTTCAAACATCTCATGTTAATCTGTGTATATCAATTTGGTTTAAAACATGTTTGATTATTAAAATTGGTGGAATTAATATGATTTGAAAGAAAAGTTTCTGCCGTGTTAATAATACGATTGAAAGAGAGTATGTTGGGCAAATTATACTGCAATGATGAATTCATAAATTCTTGAGTGCATCAAAAGTTACTAAGAAAAGTTGTAAACAAGAACAAAGCTTTCGTATTCTGCTTATTCGTAGAAATTTGTGTTTTTTGTTAAACACACCGTGGTAGTAAAAAACACTTTTGGGTATACTAGCCAGGAACCAAGAAATAAAAGACGACAACAATCCTCAACCGATCTCGAAGAAAAAAAACATCGAAGAAAGAGTTTACCAAGTCTCTCATCAAGTCCACATGAATCGTTGCATTTCGAAAATAAAACACGAAGAAGCAGTTCTTCCTCCAGTGACGAAACACATTCAATACCACGAAACAAGTATGTTTCATTGCAAAAACTTTTTAGTTGAAACCTGAAGCGCACTTAACTCAGCAAATATTATCGCACTGTTTGAGGCATTGATTCTTTTATGAGTCCTTGTGAACTACTGGCCCCCTAGGGGCAAACGGTTGTTGTTGTGTAGCAACGTGGTGTAACTGCATTGCAGAATGCCAGCATACCCTCAGATACTTCTGTGAACCATCATACTTTCCTCAAAGCGATCAAAATAATGACAACCGAGCATGGCTGATGACTTCAACAGGATTAAATTGTAAAGATTTTAGAACTCTGCCCTGAACTTTTGACGTTTGTTTTCTTTGTAACTGTCCTGCAGTTGGTGTCACGTGATCAGCGCGTGACGCGTTCTTTGGTCACTCACCGGTTGCAGTTCTTTCTCAGTTGTGAAACAGTAGCTCCAGTATGGTCAGCGTTTTGTGTTCTCCGTGAAACCCTTAGTTAATCAAATCGCGCTTCTTGTGCAGACCATGTCTTTCTATTATTAGTGTTTTAAGTCCGAAGTGAACTGGCTCGTAAATCTGTTTAATAACAAACAACTGGATGATTGTTTTTATATGACTGTGGAATTGCTGAGCAAACAATTGCTGACTAAACTACCCAACATACCATTGACAAATTAACTTTTTGCTCTCCAAATATTCTAGGTCGAACAGTGATTCATCAGATTCATCTGCGTCTACGAAAACCAAAAGGTAATAGTGTTTCATCTGTGGAATAATTCTTGAAGTTGTCATTAAGTATCATACATAAGATGTTGAGGTTAAATTGCAGTTTTACCAAAACTTTGTTAAAAATAAAAGCAAAAAATCAAGCCGAAAACGATTACGTATTCATCTTCGGTTGCGTCACGTTATTCCTGGTTTGCACATGTGCCGAAATTCACCCTGCGTTTCCTTCCAATAAGTTTTCTGGCGACTGGAAACACATATTTCAAATAGAAAGGATTCTTGAGCGCTGTTTCGAGTTATTTGGCAAGTGGCTGTTTAATTTAAGTCGGTATAAAAAAAATTCAGTAAAACGATGAAGTTAAAACCAAGAAGCTTGATCGCAACATCATTTACCTGACGCTAACCTTCGTTGGCAAATTAATTTAGTGAAATGTCATTGCATATCAGAATGGCAACTTGATCTTTTGGATGTTTTTGGGCGTGGTCAGGTTGAACAGAACCCATCGCGCACGTCCATGTTCGCTCATGCAAACATAAGGAGATTGTTTCACAACCTCGCCATGTCATATCGTTTGGTTAGCGTTACCTCATGTTTGAATCAGGATTGCCAGGTTGGAATTTTTAATAGAAATTCCAGAAATTTTGCCTTCTTTTAAATTGGTTTGGCATCAGAAAGTGCTGTTCGAGTTGGGCATGTTTTTAGCTTTTTTTTAGTGTTGTTGGCAGAAGAAACGCAGTTTTGCATTTTTAAAACCGGTGTGCATTACGTTTAACTTATAGATCATTTTCAGCCTGTTCCCTTTATACTGAAGTTACTGACATATTTTTTGTAGCGATTTGGCGTATTTGGTCCATCTGAACCTGGCAAACCTAATAGTTTTTCTTTGTTGTCTTTGTAACTACATTTTGTAACAGATATTTTGTCGAATTTCATATTTAAACGACGCTAGTTTAACCTGTTCCTAACAAAGTTCTGTGATACGCGTCGTTTACGCAAGAAAGCCAACAACAAATTATAGAGTTGCAATGAAGGTCCTCATCAATTCAGACAGAGAAGATGAAAGATAAAATCCGTCTTCTGTGTATTGTACGTGCATGCAAGATTCATGCATAATCAAGTTCAAAGAACCTACCCGTTGCTCCATTACCCCTGAAAGATATAATAGGACGCAACGGAATAAATGGGAGTGTTACAATTGCTCCCAGCTTCAGTCACGTGTTCAGCGCATGACGAACACTTGCTTGTGGTGGAACAACTGAACTCGTGCTCTGGGCCAATATGAGCTACTTAATCACAGTCTGTTTGCATGCCAATATTTACGTCATGATATTCGGAAATGTACAAGCAAGAATTTCCGCTGCAATCCTAGCGTTTTGGCATACGGGGAGGAAAAAATAAACTGTCTAGCGCAGTGCTTCTCAACGTTTTCGCTGAAGGGAGCCAAATCCAGACTTATGTCTTTGTTAGAGGGGCGCACTGAAACAATTTTAACGCAAGTCAATTGCGACGTTTTGTTTCCTTGCATAACGAAGTCTGTTACACAAAATATAAGAGTTGATGAAAGACTGCTGAGGGAAAAGGTGCTTGTGGACCGCACGCGGCTCGCAGAAGAGTGGTTGAGAACCACTGGTCTAACATATAGCTCTTAGTTAATGCAATGTTCGTAATTTAGGGGAAGAATATCGGTGCGAAGTGAATTGTTGCTGATGGAAATATGTGATTTTATTCTACCCATAAGACTTGTATTGGAAGTCTTGTATAAGCGGGAATAAAGATTGGGACCATTTATGGTAGACACGCCAGTATGATACAGTTGAGCGGATGTCCTCACTCACCCGTGACCAGCTCGCATTTGTGCCCATCAGACATATTTCCGCTAGGTGGCAGGTTCAAGCTGCGTGTATTCCAAGATATGGAGCTGAGCAATGGTTCTCAAAGTCGCAAACGGTCATGGCTGAAATAACTTTAGGTGAGAGTTTTCTTTTCAATCAGACATCTGTGATAGGTATACTTGATTTTATGTTGTTCTCAAAGCAAATTACAAGTCGATCGCGAAAACAGTGCATTTCAGTTTATAAAACACAACACGCATTGCACCGTGTTGCATTGTAAATTAACAGAATCTAAGCTGTGGATGTTCTTTTAAATGATAATTCCCTTTCTAAAGATAATGGTGCACAGATTCTTGATAATTCTCTTGGTCGTCAGAAGTTTTGTAAAAAATGCAGAGCTTGTGCCTGTCATCAGATTAGGCATTTAATCAGGCTGGGCATAATGTTCTTTTAGGGACACGAGCTTGGAGTCTGGAAAAAAACAACGAGATTCATCACGAAAAACATTAGAAGAAAGCAAAGGCCAAAGAAGACGTTCATCCAGTCACACATCACCCGCACATAAATCTTCATGTTTTGAAAAAAAGTCACCAAGCAACAGCTCTTCTTCCTCTGACTCAAGGCAAAGAAAAAAACGCATTGCAAGGTGGCAACCACTTCCGTGAAAAACAGATTAAGACAGTGTAATTCAACAAAGTTTATCGCACTTTACTGATTCATTTGCTGCGTATGCGCAGTTATACTAGTGTTAAAGCTGGTGTGAGCAGGGTGTTGTGCTGTGGGATTGCGTTTGAACGGCGTTCCCACACCTTTTTGCACTAGTAGTAACGTTACTTGAAGATTTTGATTTTCTATTTCATTTTCTACGTGTAGAGCCGGGAGCAGTATCAATGAATAAACCACAAGTTATCTCGTATATAGCACCATAGCATGGTTGTGTGATTACGGTTTGTGACATCAACAATGGTATTTGCGTACTTCACGCCTCGTCTTCATTGTTTGCATTTATAGTAACTCCGCTATCTTCGTTTCAGAGGAAAATTAGTCTTCAAGTTTTCAGGCTGTTGCGGAGTAGGTTGCAGATTGCCCGAGTGGATTGCGAGACCTTAGGGAGCTTTTTGCATGCAAGGGCATCTGAGCGATATTTGAAATTAGAATGCGGCTTTAACCTAAATCAGGGGTGCAGTGGGGTTGGAACGCATGGGAAAGGCGTTCCTACACCTCTTTTTTTCACGCTACGTCCCTGGGTGTGAGTAATTTAACTGATTCCCTACAAGCCATTCAAATGTTTTCGTGAACGACGTTGTATTCCATAATCAGCATAATAATAACTTTTACCTGGTTGATGATTTATACAAAAAAAATTGAAAAAGTTTTGCAGAAAGAACAACCCTTCAACCAACTTCATATGAAATCATAATAAGAGGTTCAAAAAAAGTATACGTGGGAGCGACGAACAGAATTGAGGGATGTTAGATTAAAATGTTGGTCAATTAATCGTTCGTTGCTTGCGACCGCTTACTCTTTGTTTTTGCAAAAGTGAGTTTGATCTTTCAAAATTCTTTCCACATTTTCCTTGCTTTGTTTGTCCAAATAGCTTGGTGTTGAAACGTATTGAAAGAACAAAACATTTTACACACGTTGCCAACGACCAGGGATTTATCAGCAATTACTAAGACAGTCGGAAAGATTTAGCCGCAAACGCTAAGACGCTTTGGGTGTCACAGTTACAGTCTTGTAAACATCCGACTCTGGTCTTATTAAATGCCGAGATGAAAGTTACCTACAGGTTGTTTCAATACGCATGTGGTGACACCATGAACCGCTAAGCCCAACCTTTCTTTTATGTAGATGCCACATGCCAATATTCTTTTTTCTCGCATTGTTCGAAAGGTTTCAATTTCAATTTGGGAATAATTGCAAAGGAACTGCTTTGTAAAGAAATGTGTTTAGCAGTTTTCTTTGTTCTGTGCGCATGATGTTGCAAAACGCTTTGTTTCAGATCCAAGAGCACAAAACCAGAAAAACACAAGGCTAAAAAAAATCAAACGGGGAAAGGATTTGTCATTTTCGCATAAAACATATAAATTTGTAAAAAAGTACACGGAGAAGCAAGTCTTCATACCACTGCGGGAAATGTTCGAGACCACGAAAAGAATAACTTAGTCAAATAAAATTCTGTTTTGATAGGTCTTTCAATCCGATATAAAAAAAATCTTTGTTGAAATGTTGACATTTGCTGAACGTGTTATATTAAAGACGAAACCTTTACGAGTTTAAAAAGGTTGAATATCATTTGAACGTTTTTCTGGTTGTCAAAATATTCAAGAAAATTTTGCTAAGCTAAGATCGTGCTACTATGTCACTGAACATTTTAAACTACTGAACTTTTCAAGTTGTAGCGTGACTGGTGTGAAATAAAGGTTTCATATTCTACTCATGCGCAGAAATTTGTGTTTTTTGTTAAACACACCGTGGTAAAAAAGACTTTTGAATATACTAGCCAGGAACAAAGAAACGAAAGACGACAACAATCCTCAACCAATCTCGAAGACAAAAACCGCCGAAGAAAAAGTTTACCAAGTCTCTCATCATCTCCACATGAATCGTTGCATTTCGAAAACAAAGTACGAAGAAGCAGATCTTCCTCCAGTGACGAAACACATTCAAGACCACGAAACAAGTATGTTCCACGGCAAAAAGTTTTTGTGGTTGAAACCTCGGTGAATCAGACGTAACTCAAACATTGTCACACTGTTTGAGGTAGTAAACAAACTTTAGCCTTGCGGCAAGCTTCTGAGGAATCTTGCAAGCGTATCTATTTTTCATAGTTAAAGTCCACAAAGATGGCGGCAAGTAAATCAGTCACAGTTTATTGACGGGGAAACTAGTTTCGCCTTTTCCGACGCATCGTCAGTCCTGTAAATTTAAGACAAATCTTACAGGCGAAATGTTGCCACTTGAAAACAAGTAAAGAAAAACACACGAACTGTGGCTAGTTGCAACGACATTACTAAAAAATTTTTTGAAATTAAAGGTTGACCTTCCCACAGCCTCATAAACCAGTCACTGCTGAGAAAATCTTCGTTTGGTAGCGGTCTAACAAAGACACTTTTCCTCTGGAGATAACACACGTGCGCGATGACGAGTGCCAGAGAGAAGTCACGCGATTTAAACAGAGCGTAACAGTTCACGTAAAATCAAGAAAGGCAGAGCCTTTCAACGTACATTGGGAGCGTGCAATGAAGCTAATTTTTAGTTATTCCTTGTTCCAAACACAACTTCTTTGATGGTTTCACAGTTCGTCATTTTCCTAAAACAGTTCCTAAAAATTAGCTTTTTAGACAGTTCTTAAAAATTAAAAATTAGACAGTTCCTAAAAATTAGCTTCATTGCACACTTCCAATGTACGTTGAAAGGCTCTGCCTTTCTTGATTTTCGTGAACTGTTACGCTCTGTTTAAATTCTCTTGGTCGTCAGAAGTTTTGTAAAAAAATGCAGAGCTTGTGCCTGTCATCAGATTAGGCATTTAATCAGGCTGGGCATGATGTTCTTTTAGGGACACGAGCTTGGAGTCTGGAGAAAAACAACGAGATTCATCACGAAAAAGATTAGAAGAAAGCAAAGGCCAAAGAAGACGTTCATCCAGTCGCACATCATCCGATCACAAATCCTCATGTTTTGAAAAAAAGTCACCAAGAAAGAGCTCTTCTTCCTCTGACTCAAGGCAAAGAAAAAAACACATTGCAAGGTGATAAACCCGTCCTTAAGAAACTGAATGAACCAATGTAATTCAACAGAGTTTATCGCACATTTCTGATTGATTTTCTGCGTGTGCACAGTTGGAGTGGTGTTAAACCGAGATGGGAGGAATTTAGCTGTCAACAAGCCATTCAAATGTTTTCATGAATCACGTTACATTCCATAACCAACTCAATTGTAACTTGAACCTGGTTCACAATTAAAACAGACATAATTGTAAATAAAGTTTTGCAAAGGCACAGAAGAAAGAGTAACTTCTCGAACAACGGTATATGAAATCATACCAAGAGTTTAAAGAAATGTGACGTGGGCAGACCTATAGGGTTGGGGGATGGGATATTAATTAGAATGGCACTCAATGCATCGTTTGTTGCTTGTGATCCCTTTCCCTTTTCTTACAAAAGAGAATTTGACTTTTCCAGGGGGGAAATTGCCCGTTTCCCCTCACAGGCGGACGCCCATGCCTACATATGACAGAAAAAGTCTTGGGCAGACACTAGACAAGCAACACGCCATATCTTTCACTCATATGTTTTCACTTTACCTTTCCGCTGTCCAGAATCAAAATACATATCAAGTGTAAACCCTGCAAGGAAGGCGCGTTGCCAGTTTAAAGCAATGTGTCATATCACTGCATTGTAAAGCTTTAGAGCCTACAATTTTAGTGCGCTGCCTCTCACCTGCACTAGGATGAACAAAGTGAGCCTGCAGAAAAAAGCAAGGCTAAAGGAAATCAAACCGCGAAGGGATTTGTCAAATCCGCATAAACATAAAAATTTGCAAAAAAATACACGGAGAAGCAAGTCTTCATACCATTACAGAAAATGTTCGAGGCCACGAACAAAATAACTTAGTCAAAATAAATTCTCTCTTGAAATGTCTTTCAATCCGATCTAAAAACAAAATTGTTGTAATGTTCACGCTTGTATTTGACGTAATATGCTAAGGACATGGGCGTCCGCAGGGTGGGGGACAAAACGGCCAGTTTACCCCTGGAAGTTGGGTTTATGAACCAAACATTTCCAGAAACCCTGAAGCCAGCGGCTTAATTCCGATGAATTGATTTGATTCTTGCAATTACAGTTTATTTGCTGGTATGTCACGCACACTGGACAAGAGCCAGGTTCACTGTTCTGGTGTCATACAGTGATGAGAGCTTGCAATTCGCTCATGTCCTCTCATTTGTCTTCAGAGCAGGTTGCGAAACTTAGGAGAGGATTGTTCTGCTGTTGGTCTTTATTGCGTATCAATAACATGGCAACAAATCTTCAAACATTTTCTTAATTTTACGGCAGTAGACGTTTTGCCGCAGGGTTGCCAGCTTAGATTTAGTGAAGCCAGATTTTGAAATTCTGGCCTTTTGACGTACTTGTTTTTTTTCAAATCAAAAAAATCCAGACAAAATCTGGCTTTTTGCAGTTGGGAAAACTTGACCCTGAAAAAGGATTGACAAAGCTGCATATTCAACATTACAAATCTCTTCTGACGAGTGTCTATGACCATGAAGGGAGCGAACGTCTCTCTTCCGTGTACTGTAGAGTTTGGTTCGAATTTCCTGTATGAAACTTATTAATGTTTATCTAAAAGACATATGCATGAGACAGCAGAGCAATACAGAAAATTTGTGTTTTGTTGATTGGGCAAACGAGGTAATTTCAAGCACTATACCTCTAAACATCCAGCAGAAAAATTGTAGAGAGGAAGTACAAAAATGCTACAGGAGAAAGCACTTCTGATACGGTTGCAATGTACCTACGCACTGTCTTGCTTAGAATTGCCGATTTCAAATGCAGATGGAACAAATTTTCTCAACCGTTACTTTAACAAAACCAACGTTAAGGAATTGAATTAAGCCCAGGATGGTACAGTAGATGCGTTGTTATGTGTAAGAAAGAACCTCAGTTGTGAAAAATTGTTGCAAAGATTTTATTGTTTTTTCCTCGAAAAATGCTTGAATTATTTAATAAGAAGCCAATGTATGATATTGTAATCACTGGAGAAGAACATGATTTTGAAGTTTGTAATTGTATGACATCGATGAATCTAACAAGCTGTAATGAAGTATCTATTTTGTTTTTACTGTTTGTTTTTTTTTGGTTTTTTGCTTCTAGGTCTGGCTGTTTTGGTGAAGACAGGTTAGCAATCCTGTGTTGCCGCATGTGACTGTTGAAAGCAGATATCTTTGGCAGGCAATGCATCGAGACAGTGACTGCTGATAGCAGTAAGATACATAGTTTTATACTGGGTGGACAGAAGCATTGTTGACATCGAAGCGCAAGTTTCTGTGACTGCTGGGTCATTTTCTTTGTGGTGTAGAAAGGGAAAAGCGCTTTGTGAACGTCCGTTTGCATTGCATCATCAGCAAACTAAAAAGATAAGCAAAATGTCGACTTTGCCCCTCCCCTTCAGCGGACGCGTATGGCTATGGTCGAAATCTTTACTGGTTTTAAGAAATTGAAATTTGTCATTTGAACGTTTTTTCCTGGTTGTGAAAATGTCCAAAAAGGTTTTGAGAAGCCAAGGTCGTGCCAAACACTGATCATTATAAACAACTGAATTTTTCAAGTGGTAGTGTGACTGATGTATGTTTGTGAGCGCGTGAATTAAACTAACATACCACTTCAACATTAGCTTAGGCAACAAATAGTGTGCAGTGTAATTTGAACATCCGCAAACGTTTTTGTATGTCGTATCAGGCCAGTGAGGAGCTCCCCGAATTCCATGTTTCTTCATTCTAGACGTTTCTAAACAATTGATATAACCATCCCTTTGTACCTTTGAAATCAAATCGATTTGAATACCAAATTGAAGTGACGTCAGAGATCCATGTTTATATTCAAAAAAAGTTTTTTTCAAAGCACATTCAATTTACCTGATTACAAGTAAATGCCAAAAAAGCACAAGAGCCTGTATAGCAGAGTTGGATTTGACTGATGTTTATTCAAGGTAACTCTGCAAATAACTCGAGTACATTTTGACTAGTTGCAAAAACGCTTTTATTGCACTTTTGAAATATTGGTTTCAATCTTTCAAAGAATCATAGCATAGAATGATTTTCAAAGAATCATTCGTTCCTTTTCTACGCCCGTGCATGCATATCAATTATGGTGTAATTTCAGGAAGTCATGCATGCAGAGATTGCGGGTGGCATATAATGTTGGTTGCAGAGCTCTATACAACCTGCCCTGGAGAGCGAGTGTTAGTAGCCACCAAGTTCAATGTAACATTCCTACCTTCCAGGCTCTGCTACGTAAATACAAGTACCTGTTTCTCGAAGAATGTAGAAAGTCTAACAACGTATGGCTACGTGCTTTGACGCAGTCAGATTGTTTGTACTCGTCACTATTCTTTGAACACTATAATCGCATTTTACTCTGTGAATGAGTGATCGAACTTTGCAGTGTCCGTTTGATCG
>Ga0210059_1011108_pt1 | contig 13817 bp, 6 predicted proteins | sample Ectturendosymbi2_FD_188042 | JGI IMG/M metagenome (GOLD analysis project Ga0210059, IMG submission 188042) | Ecteinascidia turbinata endosymbiont from Florida, USA - Sample 2 (SPAdes) (version 2) | ecosystem: Host-associated > Tunicates > Ascidians > Unclassified | place: Key West, Florida...
TATGTGGCGCGAACAAGCAATAATAGAGTGATCCCGATGGAGTGATCTTGGTGAGTGACCTCTAATAATGCTTGTGAACCTGGTGAACAGTTGATTGTGCTTGCGAACGGTGACGACGAGAGTGATCTTGTCGGGTGATCTCTATTGTTGCTTGGTGGCACGGTGCGAAGCTTTGCGCACATGCCGCTCGGGATTTCCTATCGCAACATTACTAGCCCAACCACAACATCCGCATAACCTCGCTAAAACCAACCATAGTTGCTACGACTGACAAATATTTTTTTGACATTTGTGCAGGAATTTAGTAGAAAGTGAGACTAGCTTTGGAAGAAAGTTGCTCTGAAACCTCTTTCCATATTTATTATACTGCTCCTTATATATTCTATGTAGCAGCTCGCATTGTCATCACATCGCGCAGCGCCATTTATTACTAAGCCACAATTACGCGAAAACAAGCTCAAAGTTTCCTGTTTAAGCGCGTCTTCGTTTCGTAATTCCGGATTCGAATAAAATATTTCAGCCTAAATCTAATTCTCGTCGAGATAAAACCGACTTGGAATTTGCTGATATGAACGAAAGCCATGCGATCGTCAAACACTAGGTGGCCAATTGTCTTTGGATTTTATTTCTTGGCCTTAGACCATTGGCTCTTAACCTGTAGTAGGCGAACAATTTCAAGTTTATAAACTACTTATAGTTTAAATTTCTCATCCCCACTGATTAACAGCCATTTCTCGTTGCAAAGTTAGCGATAAGAAAAATCTCGATGTCAACATCTTTAGCTGCTGAAGAATCAGGCAGGTTTTCTTAACTTTTTTCTAAGACTCCGGGTCAACTGTACATAGAGTCCCCCACGACGGAAATGTTGTTTGTGGCTTCAACGGGAACTAACTCCAAATTATTTTCATTTGATTATTTCATTATAAAAGCCAAATCTAGAGAACTGCTAACGAAACAAAGAAATATGGTTTCAATTGACCAGTGCCGGAGTCTCATGCATTGCCTCAAGATTTGAGTTCTTTACAGGCATGGTTTGGTGAAGCTCACTTCAGTCTGTTCGCTGACTCCACTTCAGGAAAAACTGAGAGTTGGCAAAAACGATAGAATTTGAACGTTGCCAAAATTTCTCAAACATGTTCTGAATGCGTGTTTCTACCACTAGTGAGAATTCTTTGCTTCGAGAACTCTACAGGCTACTTGACAAAAACTACTCCCAGTCAAAACGTTTACACCCTGGTGTCCCCCACTTTTTTAGGTTTGCCAAGAATAACATTTGGATGCTTTCGCAAGCCACAAGTCTTTACCTTATTGCGAATATGTTTGTTTATTACTAATCCTTACAGTAGCTCCTGTGCATGCGTGACGCAATACAGGATGAGTTTAAAACAATTGAAAAGCGCTTTTGACACGAAACGTTTGCTCAGCATTTGTGTGTGACTGCTGGTCTGCTGCTTTAGCAAAGAATTTTAAAATCTTATAGCAGCGTGAAGCCTGAAAGTATTCCTAGCTCTTACGACAAAAAACAAAACCAATGATTTAAATAGTCTTTTCGCTGCTTTTATCTTTTCATGTGGTAAAGTTTCTACAGATGGGAAGGTGATGTCAAGACAGGTACTGTCTGTTCGTGCGGTGATGGGCACAGACTGTATTGAAAGATAATCGAAAACAGTTTGTCTCTATAATACCACGTTATGCTACGTGGGAGAAGAGCATTGAGTCAGACGCGTTTAACATTTTGTTCAGCTTGTAAAATAACGTATACGTGTATCACTCAAATACCGTTGTCTGCACTGCATCAGTTTAATTTTCGTCTCCCTCGATCTGACCATGAGGGTTAATTGAGCTGTTAATGTTTTTAAGTTTACAGTTTTTAACGTAAGTTTGTTGAAACGATTACCGGTCTGGTACCCAGGTTTGGTTACAGCTCACGATAGAAGTGCTGCAACAACCCAGCTACGCTAAACGACGACCATCATCATGCTATGAACACGTGGCAAACGGTCTAAACATGCGCACGTATTCGATAACACACAAATCGAGTCGATCAGATTTAATACAGCAACGTTTGCATAAAAGTTCATCTGTTCGTTTGTACAGGGACGCAACCAGCTTATAATTTCAGGGGGAAAATAATTACAACTTGTTGCTGTGCGTAACAACTAAACATGCTTTTGAAAATTTCAGGGGGGCAATTGCCCGGTTCCCCCCCTGATTGTGGGTCTGCTTTTGTATATTAGTTTATTCATTGTAAGCCACAGTCTTTAAAATAAATCGTTTCATAAAGCGCTAACTACTACGCACACACATTAAAACTCAACAGTTTAGAATGGCAGGAAGTACACAAAGCAACTCACTCTGCGGGAAAACACCAGGTCTTTGGAAAACATGAATATTCCTTAGGAAACATTTTCTGCAACCTGTTAAGATTTCTAGCAAGAAAGTCTTTTCTGCAGATTTCATTCATTCCAGGAAAGTGGTTGATTTTCTATTGAAAAAAATTAACCGTTTGATTGAACAACAGAACGTTGTTTGAATTCGGTACAAAGATGGATTTCACATAAAAGTTTACAAAAGAATGTGATGTGTTAGTTATTAACACAAAATTTGTACTGTTTGGTATTAGGAACGATTTTCAATATAGCGGATGGTAATTTCTGTTTGGGCAAAAGTTATCAACTTTAGCAGCGTATAGCACGTACAACATCGCAGTAGCAAGTGTTCGTAATTTTGTGAGGTACTGATATCTAGCAAGAATCAAATGCAAAATTCAAGCAGTTCGTAGCTTTGGTGTTGGCTTTGAAGCTTCCAAACAAAGTCTTCTTTTGCAGAGTCAATATTATCTTCAACCTGTTGTATGCCTGATACTAATATTTTAACGTTTAGATCATTTACAGTTAGACTTCTTTCGTATACACCAGGGGTGGGCAAATAGCGGCCCGCAGAAGCATTCAGGAAAATCTTCAAATCTGAAATTTCCTCAAACTTTTCATAGTAAACATTAGCACTGAGGCTATAAACCGATACTGGCTTCTACTCCCATAAGAAGGTACGGCCCACCGCTAAATGCGGCCTTCTCAAAGTGGCCCCCGAGCTAAAATAATTGCCCACCCCTGGTATACTGAATAGAGAGCGAGTTGTCAAAAATCAATGTTCAGAAGATATTCCAGTAGATCTTCGCTGCTGACATCGGAGATGCTGCACGGAGGTCTCAGCATTCTTGTAATATGTGTTCTGTGGTCTGGACAGAGCCGCACTCACATTGGTTAGATGTTGCCAGGCCCAGCTTTACCATGTTCGCTTCAAAGCGACAGACTCCAGTACAGAGCCGGGTTTAGTTGTACCCAAGTTTTTCTGGGATACTGATATCCATCTGGTTTTGAAGTCAGTTCCTTATCTTCTCTTTCGAGATGCTCCACATACGGCTGCAGCAGCCGCCTTGATTTTAAACAAGTCGGAGTTGTTTGTATGCAGGAAAACTACACACTAACTAGCGATGAAAGAAGATATAATTCCAACGCAATCTTCCAAGATGACAGGGGCGAGCTCCACACCCTTTTCAGGCCGAGAAGCCCGACCTCTGGCAAGCAACCTCTCGTCATCTTGCAAATCAATGTCGAAGGTTGGACTTCAGCCAAACGTGAGGCGTTGCAAATTTAGACTAAAATTACTAGAATGAAAACCGGATGCTGATAGAAGTTCCACGGAAATAAACTGACCTTTAGAGAAACAACCTACAAAAAATTTTATTTGTTGAATAATTCTAAATAAAACACCAGAAACCATGTTTTGTGTGGTCATCCCTCAGCCAATCAGCATAGAAGCCTATAGCCATGCTTTGTGAAGCTTACGTAAGTAAGTAAAATTAAAACATTTTTAATAAATTAGAGAGAAACTTCCCATTCTCGCCCAATTCCAGCTGTGCTTGGCAACAGAAAGTGAACTTTCACATTTGAAACATTTACATTAAGGAGCATTACTTGAAATCGCTTCATTTCCATGACACGTTCCAACGAAACGGAGTAATCTGTCCAGAAGATAGTCCATTCTTCATCTTCGCCAACTTCTTTCATCCCGAACTTCCGTCCCATCCGACGCACTAACAAGTAGAAGTTGGTGGAAAAATTGTGAAACGCAAAACGCTTCTGTAGAAGCGCATACTAGGGTTTCAACCGTGAAAATCAAGTTAACGTGAAGCTTGAGCTGCAAAAAGATGTAAGTTTCGCTAATACACCCAGTCACTAACTGACGATCCACCTGCCTTCCACTGGAAAGGGATCACATGTTACCCTGAGAATGGCAAAGAAACAATGGTTCACGATGCAGCAATAATAACAATCAAAAATTTTGAGGAGTGCCTGTCGTGCAACAGGTGCTCAAATATTTGAGACTTATATTATTTCAGACATCATTCTATGGCTTTAATGTGTTCAATATTCATTATTACTCTTTTGCTTTGCAGACAGTTGTGTTACTTTATGGGACTTACACAATAATATTTCATCTTACTTTGAACAGTCCAGACTGACTATCAAGGCTGAGCCCATTTCTCCAGTAATTGCACCAAAGTGAAACTGCAGGCATTGTACACATTAGTGCTGTCTATTGTTTGTTTAATCCAATGGTGGCATTGACAAATCTTAACAACAAGTTCTTTCTAGAGCAGCACATCTTTTTGACACGATAGAGGCCAAAACGTTGATATTTCCATTGTTACGTTGTGACACCCACAGTGGCGTAGCGATGCAAAGGACCGCCCGTAAAAGTGCCGCCCTTTCCACCACTCAAATTTGCTTACAAGGATTGTAAATGAAAGAAGATCATTTTTCGTGCCATGTAAAGATATAAGGAATATCAAAGCATCTTGAACATCACAATCAAACACTCACAAATTGGAATGGGTCTTGTTTTTCATTGTCGATTATGAGTCTTGCTTTTTGTGCTTATCACTTTTCTCACCGTTGCTTGTCCTATTTTTTCTCCTTTCCTTATATTCATATGGACCAGGGTTGCCAGGTTGGCCTTTTTTAGACCAAATTTCAGAAATCTGGCCTCATTTCAAGTTGGTTGGCCAAAAAAATTTAAATCTGCTTTTGGCCTTTGTTTCACCTCATCTAAAGTTGGTTTGCCTTAAAAAATATGTTTAAGCGTTTGGCTCTTTTTTGGGATTTCTACGCTGAAAAAGTTTCCTCTGAAGGAAAATATTACAGCTACATTTTTTTCGGTAACACATGCAACATTTTACAATGAATACTAAATCAGACTGACGTCCGCGTTTTGATTTTCTGATGTTAGTACGATATGAAGGATGCGAGACTCGAAATAATTTTTTTGCGTAATCACTGGAATTGGGTGTGGATTAGAGTCCTGCTCGGGTTTCGGGTACCCGCAGAGTAATGCGAGCGGGCCAGCGCGGGATAAGAAATTGTTTGTGCGGGTACCTGAATGTTGGCTCAATGCATGTGAAAGCGACATGAGCAAGAAAATGCTACAGAGAGCTTGTGGTACGAAGGTGTACAGCAGCTATGCCAACCGAAATACCGTGCAGAGCCACAAATGATGTCACTATCTTGGTGAGGGCCGCACATTGAATGGCTTGCTTTCATCTCAGCAAGCCAAAATTTAGTTTAAAGCCACTGAGAGCATTTAAATACTGACAGCAATGGCAACGAGTGAATAGTAGTTTTACTCACTCCCAAACTGTGATACCGCAGGCAAATTTAGTGCTAATGGAAGAACAAGGGTACTTATAAATCAGTTGAGTGCAGAAGAACACTTGAGTAAAATTCGGAAAACTAGAAATCAGTTTTGCACTGAGGTGTCATTGGACATGTGGAAATCTATCAGTGCGCGGAACATGATAAACACGCATTAAAGGCGGTCCTCGGGTTTGACATAGCTGGTGTAGAGACATTCTCCCGTGGTAGGGAGACCACAGGTTGAAGTTTCCAGGTCTCAGTGATTTTGCAGGAAATACGTTCTGCATGATTGCAACCAGCGGTGCTAACAAACAAGTGTTTAGTATTGATCATCATGTCTGCTGATTCACTCTACTTGCAGTTCAAACCAACAATCTCATTTCTGAGTTACCCATGCAAACACATCAACTGCACTACCCCGCTTCAAGAACGTCATTTTCCGACACCATTACGTCATACAGAAAAACATCAGTTTTGTTGAAACTGCGCAACGTTACCTTTGCAGAGTTCTTCACTTCCCTCGCCAAGCCTTAATGTTGGTAAGTCCACTTAATAACTAAGCTACAGCTTGTGGCAATTATTGAAAATATCCCGCTGAACATTAAAAATAGCATGAGACGTGCCAATAAATGTTCGTCGCCAATCCCTAGATGTCAGGTGATGTAATGATGTGCCGTTGAGGCGTTGCTAAGACTCGAACGATAGGAGTAAAAGGATAAGATAGCGTTGACTATTTACCGTATTTTCATGCAGGGCCTTTTCATCCGATTTTGAGTGGAGGGGTAATGAAAACTTCCTGCTCCCGGACCAGTATTTTTTGCTAGTCTAAGGTCGAATGTCATCTCTGGCCTTGGTTCAAAGGACTTTTGACTGGGGGGGAATGGCTTTGGCTGGAGAGGAAGGTGTAGGGGCTGGGGACAATTCCCCTCCAAATAAGTATGTTAAAAAAGTCCTGATTTCAAGACAAACACTGGGGCACCTTAGCACACTGGATGTGGTCCAGACTTTTGAGTCAACATTTTATCAACTTTCTCACTGCACAAACACATTTCCTAGTTTTTTAGGCTACCAGTCTAGGGTTTCTAAACACAAAAACTGAAAAGATAACTTTAAAAACTTAATTTTTAATAAACAATTTGCCGCCCCCCAGTAGGTGCCGCCCAGGGCCCGGAGGCCCCAGGGCTACGCCACTGGGCATCCACTACGTTGTGCAGTAGCTAACAGCATTCAGACTTGCATGTACCAAAGAGAGAAACGAGTCACCAGTTAGGTACAACGCAAATACCACAGGTTTGCAGGGCTCCCGAAATTTGCTGAACAGGTTGCAAAAACAGGTGTAAATTGGCTTAATGTTTGAACCCTAACCAAACTGCAAGTAATTTTGTTTGTCCCAGTCCAAACACAGACTTCCTGCGACATATCACAACTTTTTTCTGAAAAACTCGTGATCGTGTTGTTGCTTGAAAATGAGTTTGAAGCAACTTAGCCCCTGCAGATCAGCAATATACTCTCAAGAAAGCTAAATCTATAAGTTTAGATTTGAAGATTGGGCCAAACAAAGCCAGAACATAACTGACGAATTACTGTTACTTTACATTTTATCAGCAACTTATTTCTGCAAATACAGGAAAAAGCTTTCTCTGTATAACTAATGTTTACCAAAACGCATCAGATCCGTCTGTCATGTTAAGACGGTTTTATCGTCCGAAGTCTGCGACACAACCTCTTCACATGAAAAAGATCACGACCGAAGAAATCAAGCGGAACAACGCGCCCAGCAACCGAGATGTGGACATCGCGTACGCTACGTCATCAGCCGGAGCCGGAGATGCGAACATGAACGTGTTAACATCGATCATGGGAAGGAAACAAGTTTAGGAGATCCCCACGCGACAGAGTTCGATAGTTCACATCTAAAAGGGACAGCCGGATAATCCTGATCCAGTGGTTTTCAACCTGGAGATCGCAACTCCGTGGGCTTCGTTTGCCTTTTTTCAGGGGACGCGAGAGCTTCTGATAAAAACATTCATAATTTCTTCTATATTTTACATTTCATATATGGAACCACTTTTCCACGTTTTGTTGTGGCCAAAATAATAGGATATCCTGGCATAAATGATAGCCTTCTTTTTCGTTCAAATTTGTTTTAAGTGTGATTATGACCACTACAAAGTTTTGAGTGTGATTATGACTATTACAGTACTGTTGCGTTTGGCAACGCACGAATATCTTTGTGACGTAAAAATGTGCTGTGTTTGCAAATTAGATATCTGAATGCGATAGTTAACTTGGGAGATATTGTAGTTTTCAGTGAGCTGCGCTGTGGAATGATTTGCGTACGGCACGGGTCTCTCTCACTGATGCTACCATGTGCATGAATTTCATAAATGAGTCTTTGTTTAAACGTAGCAGTGATATCGTCCGTCATTTGTTAGTCATTGTGATTTTCTATTGTGCAAACACAACTGCACTTGATATGCCTGACTGGAAAGTTTCCGAAGGGAGTGGTGATGTTAAATTGAGTTGCAAAATGGGTCGCTGCATGAAAAATGTTGAAAATCACTTTCCTAATCTAACCTTAGTGCTGTGGTGTACTCGCTATAAAATATCTCTGCTTCGTGTCCACGGGGGAGGTCGAGTTTGGTCTCCCTGCGCGACGCTAGAAATGAGTAACTACCCGTATCCTGATTATCAGCGAACGTTAAGCGCGCTGTATCTATTTCGCACTGTTCGTCCTCGAATTTGAATATGTGCACAACCGATGCCTCGTCTCTGAACAGAAGCAGGTTTTCAGTTACGTGGCGGACGCTGTCGTCTGCTGCCCGCTCGTAAGAAAATGCGAGCCACGCTGTGCGCCAGAGCAAGCGGTGGGCTGCGTCGCGGATGTGGTGACCTTCGCACCTTGTCCCATTGGACGAACATGTCTAATACGCGCACGAAAGTGAAGTTGACCAGAAAATGGCGCTGTCGCCTTGTCACTTAACAGGAACCCGTTGGCAATAAAATGTTGTCGCTGATCTGATGTCCTGCTTTAACCTTGTCGCGCATCTTGCATCAGTAATTTGTACTGCACCTTATCTGATGTAGACAATACAATCTCATGCAAGTCTTGTCTTATATACACGTTTTCCCTGCGTTGCATTCACCTGTTCCTTATCTTTTCTTGGGCAAATACCCAACGAGTTCGAACCTGCGAATGCCGTTATTACGTTTGGTTTAACGCTCAGCGAATGCATTTAAGAATGACCATAAATCTCAAGCATGCGTTTCATGTCTACTGTATCAAAGTCAGAGTGGCTTAGACGAATTTTGTCATCGCGCAAACGCTGTCTTGTAACAAACACCCAAATTGTCCGCTATAAGTTTGCCACGCTTCGACTCTCAGTTTCTACAGACGCCAATTGAAACCTACTGGGCAAGTCGCTGGCTTAGCCAGGCTTACGTACATTCATAAACCTTGTTTCAAATTGTTAAGCCAAACGGAGGCAACCTCAATTGTAGTCATTACAGTAGTTTAGTTTGGATAAATTTCTCATATGAAAAAAGTCTTTATTTTAGCATTAAAATATCCTAATATGGAGATCTACATCTAAGACAGAAAAACCAGATGGGACCTCCAAGACTCTTCAAAAATAAATAACACAGTGCATATGTATATATAACACAATACCAATCATAGACATAAATACAAAACCCACTTACCACTTTCATATTTACAATTGGATGTGCACATCCCAATCCATCTGCAACAACAAAAATCATCTTTTTTTCTACAATAATCTTGAAAAAACAAAAGAATCAACACTGTTAAGTACTAAACCGATTTTCCAAAAGAGCATCAAAAACGGACTGCTCGACAGTTCCTACGACTAGAAGCAACTAAAATATAACTCTTAACTCTGATATTAAGTCTACCAAACTTGTACTTGATCAGAGATTCTCTAAAAATTGCAAGCTAACAGCACAAGTCCTATAAAATTTTATATGGGTTACTATCATATGCAAATTCTGGTGACATAATGATGGCATAAGTCATTGCTGAAATATCCACAATGAGTTTGTGACACTTTATTACGAAAAGTGTAAAATGTTATGTACCATAATTATGCTTTTAAAATAATTTTTAGTAGTAACAATATGTGAAATGAAAGTATTCTCTTCACTTTAATTCAGAGAAATTAAACAAAACATCTGAGAACTCTTTAGTAGTCACAGGTGTTTTAAAGCATTGATTTCCAACATAATAATTCTCATGTGAAAGGATCAGTTGTTCTCATTAGCACTAACACCTTAACAATACATTAAATCTTATGTTTAGTAGATACCTTTTTTTCTTTTTCTTTTTTTTCCGTGATGGACTTGAACAGGAAACTGAAGCAGAATCATCTGTTTTTTTGACAGGATCAGGGTAAGATTCTCCAAGATCTTCTATAAATGGTAAAGAGGAACCCAGTTCTGTAAATAACAGTACCACAAAATAAACTGCAGTCAATCTGGTGGTAAAAAATAAAAAACAAATTAATCTCATGTATGCAAATGGATTGTGCAAACTCATCCTCAAGGCATATATGTTCATTATTAAAATAAGATAAATCGTTGCAAAAATTTTATGACACTGGAATTATTGAGATTGGTAACTCAATAAAGAGTGAAACACAACTAACACTGCCTTTCATCTGAAGAAATCATCTCTAAGAAGTAAGACTACAGTCAATTAACAAATTATTTAAAAAATACTATCATCAGAACAGTTATTCTTTGAAAAGAAAGCATAAGTGTAACAATTTTTTGGCAAAAAAGGAGTTAAGAAACCATAGCTGAGTTCCTCAAATAAAGTCTGTGAAAACCTCTAATATTGATAAAGTGCTTTAGAAGCATTCTAATTACAATTTTACAACTGTTTACGCCAGGTTTTCTTTAAGGAAAACGTTAGGTACCTGGTATGGACCTGTAGGGATTCGATTTCTCTGATCCTAGGGACCTGATGATAAATTTTCTCTGATTCTAGGGACCCAATTTTCAATTGAGGGACCCGAATCGGGTCTCTAAAACACGTTAAAAAAACCTGAAAGCTTACACAAATATCACTGTCATGAAGAAATCACGTTTTACCAATTTTGGCAACAGTTTTGGTCTTTGGCAGGGAACATGGTGACAGTATGCTGTTACTCATCCATAATATTATGTTACATGTTTCACACAGAACTGCAATATAGAGTTTGAACACACCTTAACCATGTTCCCCCAAATCTATTGCTACTAAAATTTTTCCTCTTTCATGTACCTGAATGCAACCTTTCTTATAAAAACTATACACAATAAAAACGTAGTTTTTAAAATCAAATGAAACCGCTTTCGCCGAATATGTCATTGTTGTTTTCCTTCTCAAAAGAAAAATCATTATACTCATTTTTATAGAACCATAGCGCATGCAAACCTTTTGGTTAAAGTTGATATCTGAATCCACAGATCTCAACATATATTTTAAACAAACACCACTTTGCTATGATATATTTATTACAGATAAGATCCAACATTTATTTGCTCACATTAAATTTAAGTTGGCAATCTGCTGCAAATGCCACAATGAGGGAATTCATGCTGCAAATTGCTTTAAAACTACTGTAGCATCTTATAGACAGGGCTCCATATCAAGTCCAGATTACCAAAAATGGATGTGACCACGTTTTTGTAAATATTAACAAAGGCAACATAACAAAATAAAAAATGAACTTAATGGAATTTAAAAAGAAAAAAATAGACTTAATAAAATAGAAACAAATGTCAAGTAGCATTCTGAAGTAATTGCATGGATAGCATCCACTTAAACCAAGAGTTTAATGCACACCTAGGGAATCAGGATAAGTACCAGGTATTGCCTTAAAACAGTGGTGCTCAAACCGTGGCCCGCGGGCCACATGTGGCTCGCAAGGCCCTCTGGAGTTGCCTGCGAAGCAATTTTCATTGGAAAGAAAACTTAACACTGTAATCATTTAAGAGAAGTTTTTAGAGAATTTTTATTGAGATTATTAATTCTTGTGGGCCGCGAAGGGTTTCTGAGAGACAAATGTGGCCCACGAGCCAAAAAGTTTGAGCACCACTGCCTTAAAATAATGGAACTGAATCTACGAATAACAACAGATTCTGTAACTAAAACTACAATTTAAATCTGTCCAATACTGAATTTTGTTTACATCAGATATTCTTACAAAATGCATGTTGCAAATTTCTATATTCAAGGAATGGCATGAAGATAATATCTGAAACACAAAATGTGACATCATAAAAATGTTTGTTGTAATATCCACAAAAATTTAACATGTGCCCCAAACTAGCCTTTAATGCACACTATTTTACATACCATTTGTAAAACCACATCCAGGTTGAAAAGCTGAATTCCACTGTTTACACTCTTCTCCACTCTTTGCTAATGTTCCCACAGATGCTCCATCTTGATTAATAGATGTTGCATGTGGTATCACTTCACCTTCCAAAGAAGTTGCAAACTGAGAAATTGCTAGTGTAGAAGATACATCTGATGTTATTTGCAGATCCTTTATTTCATCAATTTTACTATTTTGATCAAGTCCATTTTGATCATGCTTTTGATCTGACACTTTTCTAGTTTCATCCATATTGAAGCACAAAAGATGTCAGCAGCATTCAAGGATGATCATAATTGATATGCACTTTCAGTTCATCATTTTTATAATCAATAAACATCTCAAATGACTGTTTTTATCTACCACAGTAACTAGTTGCCTATTTCTGTCAAACAGACATTGCATCAACTTGTTAACAACTGCTTAAAAAATTAATATGTAAGGACAGCTTTTGAGCACAAGTAAAACTTGTGCATACCATGGTGTTCCATATAATATTCGCATATTTCTGAGCATAAAAAACTTCAAAATGAGAAATTTGAAAAGAAATAACAAATCATCAAGAAACACATTCAATAGCAAGTAAACATACATATATCATATATTTCACGGTAGCAGAGCTGCTGCTAAAATCAATGTACTAATGGCAAGATGCAAATATCTTTACCTAATAAGCTCATACATAAGCTTTACTTTGGTATGCTTCCTGACAACTTTGTTAAGTTTTTACTAAGTGGAGTCCACCCTAGAATGCAACATGTGGTGATAATTGGGATAGATAATTCTAGCAGTCCTTTTCAACCAAATAGAGAAAAAGATCTTAGAAAAATTTTATTCCCAAAACATGTGGTCACACCATTGATTTTTGGAACATTGCATTGAATGACCCATTGTCTATGCCAGCTATGTCCAACACATGGCCCACAGGCCGCAAGCGGCCTAGTGGAAGGTTTTGTGCAGCCTAGATTAGGGTATAAGCAGTCTACATACTGACAACCTGTCCTTATTTTGATAATACTAAGTTTAACATTTATGATGCAGGTGGTCTTCAATCCTGTTTTATCACATCTGTACTGTATGCTGGGATAGTTCCATGTGTCCACTGCTGGCACCTTGGTGCAAAACGTTTTACAATTTTTCAGATATCTACCCGTGTTCCATTGACACTAAATTTGCCTGTGAAATCACATGTATGGAGTGGTTAAAGGTGCCAAACAGTCATTACCATTGCAGTTAGGATTTGAACGCTGTCAGTACATTAGCTTAAACAAAATTTACTTTGCTAAAGTCAAAGTAAGTCATTCAGTGTGCGGCCCTCATTAATATGTCATTCAATGTGCGGCGCTGGTTAAAATATGGACACAATTTTTGGCTCAGTAAGCAATTTCAGTTGGACATAACTGATCTATACTATTGTTGCGATCGGAAATCCCGAGCGGCATATGCGCAAAGCTTCGCACTGTGGCAAGCAACAATAGAGATCACATGCCATGATCACTCTATTATTGCTTGTTCGCACCACATATATGTATGGTGTTGTTCTTCACACACATCCCGTTCGTGGTGAATCACACAATCAACGCAACACCACCGGAGAGGTTGCAACAACATCCTCTCCTTTTTACAACGAACCGCACCGATCGCACGTTCTTTGTGTGAAGGCTGAACTCGGCACGACCTCCACATCCTGGTCACAGCACCATTTTGTTGCCGTGTCTCTCACTCTGTAACACACAAG
>Ga0210059_1011109_pt1 | contig 13817 bp, 7 predicted proteins | sample Ectturendosymbi2_FD_188042 | JGI IMG/M metagenome (GOLD analysis project Ga0210059, IMG submission 188042) | Ecteinascidia turbinata endosymbiont from Florida, USA - Sample 2 (SPAdes) (version 2) | ecosystem: Host-associated > Tunicates > Ascidians > Unclassified | place: Key West, Florida...
AACATTATCCGATTCAAAATCGAAACGGCGAACACAAGAAATATCATTTTTAACATAGGCTAAGACGCCACCGCCATGTCGATTTCGATCCATACGAAAAAGATCAGCATAGCCATTAAGTTGAACAGTAACGTTATCGATCGAATTATCCAACCACGTTTCAGTCAAGTAGACCACAGAAAAATTGTATTCTGCGGCTAGGAGTTCGATTTGATCTAACTGTGTCGTGTTGTTATGAGCAAATACGCTTCTCGTATATGTTATCGTTTCTGTTATCTTTCTATGGTTGAGTGGTGCAGAACATTATACCGCCCCGTAATGAAGATGACACTTCACTTTCTTTCACAGACACTATTCTCTGTGGGGCGTACTTAGGAGGTCTCGAAGTACATCACGGTTTTCAGTAAGCTCTGAGAGTTCTGCTGTTTTTACACCAAACCGGGACCGAGCCAGACTGGAGATGTAATCACGCCACTTTCTCCTTTGTCCACTTTTGAACGCTGTCCCGTGGGTGTAGCCACAATAGGACTTTGCTCACCAACCATACTTGGGACATTCTGGTTACGTGGCCGAACCGTTCTAGCTGCGACCTTTCTATTTGGAGGGGAAATGGCTCAACTTTCAGGGTTTTACGAATGTCTCACCCGCGCACTGTGTCTCCAAGTGTCGTGCAGTGAACTCTTTGAAAATTCTCATCTCTGTCCAGGCCCGTAGCCAGGCTTTAAAGTTTTTGGGGGAAATACATTTTTAGGTTGACAGGATGTACATCTACAAATAAATATACATAAATTTCAGGGCACAACAAAATTTGGCGGGCACAAAAATGTGGTGAGGCACCGCCTCCGTGGCTACAGTCCTGTATCTTGCGCATGCACTTGAGATAGCACTCTTTCAGCCATGAACCAAGATTCATGACCATAGATGAGAATCAGGACAAAGACCGATCTAAAAACTGACCGCTTTGCTGTGTTTGAAAACTCCTGTTTTGTGACCACGGAACGATGAAGCTCCTGCAATTTCGCGTTTGCTTTACCAACCCGCTATCAATCTCTTTGTTCTGCCTTCCGTCATTCGTGAATACCACCCCGAGGTACTTACAATTCTCGATCTGCTGCAGGGTATTCCCGCTTACTTGCAGCATGCCCTGCCTTGGGTTCTAGAGAGACGTTATGCTTCAGTCTTTTTAATGCTAAATTTCATTCCAGCTCGGTCGTTTGCAGCTGAAAACCGATCATATGCATTTTGAAGACTCTTATCAGAGAGTGCAAAAAGCATCAAATCGTCCGCAAAAAGTCGGTTGATTCCGCAGCTTCCAACAATGACATTCTCGTAGACTCGGACGTCAATATTTATCCGATTCATATAAACCACAAAGAGTAGTGGTGACAACACCCTTGTCAGAGTGCAAGACCCACGGCGAACGGTTGTGATTTAACACCGCTGACACGAGGGAAACAGGCGGCCGTCAACACCGGTACTCCCACAACATTTCCCAAAGCTTTTCTCAAAGAACACGGCCACAGTGCAGATAACAATGGCAAATCAGCTTAGATATTAAAAAATACATGCTAAGTTCCCCTCATTCTAAATAAAATGCAGATCTTTAATCAAAAGTAAATTTTTGTTACAGGTCCTCATCATAACTGACGAAAGCGATCCGGTTCAAGAAGAAAAAGCAGGTAAACTGTGCATATCTGCAAAAGATTTAACGCAGTTTCATGATGTCTTAAATTGTATGTAAGCATTCAGTTGATGTTTGCGTAAGCACTTAGGGATGGCATGACATGAATATCTTATTACGGAGAAGTTTAGACGAGCCTAACATATTCTAGTCTAATCTTATCACACCATTGTGGGAAGCTCTGCGTAGTAACGTTGCGAAATCAACCCAAACGCTTTTAAACAAGTTGCTCAGTATCAATTTTTGCTGTATAATTTAAGTTGATTGAAATTCCAGTCAGGCTGCTAATAGGAGGCTTTCACTATAGCCTTTTTGTTGTTTGGAACAATTTACGTTTTGTAAAAACGCTTTGCGGTTGTCACTCCCCCAAAAAGTGAAACCGCGTTTTCTGAGGAATGTGCTTTTTAGTTTCATGATGCTTTTTCAAGAAAGTGTATAGGACAATGCCTTAAACGCACATCAAAATATAAGTTAAATTTTCAAATAAATGTTTTCTGAAACATGACACAATGCAAATGGAAGGGCCTGTAAGGGCTGTAGCAGATCTTAGAGTATAAAAGCAGGAGGCTCTCATTTTGCACTTCATGCAAAAATGTTCAAATTTTAACGGTATTGATTTATACGGACAATCACAGTGTTTTGGTCAATTATTGAACGGACTTGAGTGCATCACCTACAAAGATAAACGTATCGATGAGGTAAATGTACTGAAGTACTTTTCAATTTTTGGCCTCGACTTCGATGTTTATGCCTCGGTTGTTAAGCATTGCTAACTGGAACGTAAACTGTCGCTAAAACTAACTATGAAACGTTACTGGAAGTTTGCAAACACCGTTAGGACTTTATGTCACCAGCACCTCCTGTAGAGGCTTTTTTCTTCGAAACGTTATCTCACAAAAAATAAAGATACATCAAGTGAAGCCAATTAAAGAGCATATTTGTTCAAAAAACTGTTGAAAATTCAGGAATAGGTTATTTCCTACCAACAAGCATTGAACAAATTCAAAATGGGAAACTCGAAACTGCAAGAATAGTATCGACTAAATGAAGAAAAACGGTTTGTAGAAAAAAAAACAAAAACGATTGTAAAAGAAAAAGAAGCCTATTAATTTAGTCCTTTAAAGAAGCGCTTTGATCAGTACTTTTGGAGGTGACCACTAGTTTTAGATCATTAAAATAGTATCTTAAACCCACAGCGTCTGAACCTGGTTCCGTTTCTCCACAGGCCATCGTGCTATCTCAACAACCTGTGCAAAAGGGCATGGACGGTAAGCATACTGACAATCGAATAAACTTTTTAAGTATACAGAGCTCTGATCATCACCTTCCGCGTAGTAGGTTGCCCGGTGAAACAGTGCCTCCAGATCGGGTGGGACATCGGGGGCAGTGATACCTTTATGTGCCCCTTAAATTTTGTTGTACCCAGAAAAATTCATAACGTTTTTTTAAACATCTAATAAAAACAAAAACATTCTCCCTCTAAAATGTATTTGCCCCCGCACAACCTCAGAACCTGGTTACAGGTCTGAGTGGCTCTCAAACATTTTTTCACTACAGACCGGTTTAATGTAGCCATTACTTGTATGCTGACTGGCCTTCAACGTCTGTCAAATAAGTAGAACCAAAATAAAATATCCAGAAATGACTATACTGCAACAATGTGTTTCATTGATAGATTTATACGAGTATAATTCGTTGGACAAGTGAAGGAGTTTTAGCGCAAACTTTTCTGCAATATGTCGTCGTAGCTGTGGTTTTGCTACACTACATGTTTGCATATAAGCAATAAATTAAATGTCTTGCACGAGCCGTTAACAAATGTTTCACGGACCGGTAGCAGGCCGCGACCCGGTGGCGGGTCTTACGGCGACGAAGCAATCAACGTGCTTCGCTGTTTTGAGCATTCTGCAGAGTGACAAGTAATATTACGCAACTCAATCACCACCACTTTTGGGTAGTAGCATCTGCGCACGGTTCGAACTTTGTGTTATCTTGCAAGATCAACTCTTACAAAATAGATTTAATCCAGGGTGCTCTTTTATTGTTAGTACATATAATGAACAAAGTGGCCAAAATTCTTTCTTTACAAAGAACATTGCAACATAATGATTACAACCTTAACAACTGTGTATTAACTCAAGGCAGAAGCGTGAGCATCCCGGTAGTATTCAACACAGGAATTCATTCATGTTGTTAAATGACGGTTGCCTTTTCACGTTACGAACAATTTTGACATCAAATAAGTCAGGTTGTAGTTTAATGTTCGAGTTTTCTCAGTTGGTTGACACTTTGAACTTTGATAAAGTTGGCACAAAATTTCTAATGGTCTTGTTACAAAAAAAGCGCTGCTGCCCTTGCTGTCTCTCTGCAAAATACCCGAGGACAATTCCCTTACCGGCCCTGGGCCTACTTGCTTATAACCAATGCCGACGCTACCATTTCTGTTTTTGAATAAAGGGAAGCACTCTGCTGCAAAACTGAGGCTGAATTTACATCGGTCGTGAACAAAAGAAACACACCGTGAGTATGTTTTTTTAACATGTTGCTCTTCAACTTTTCCGCTGTTTTGAGGTATACCGGTAATGTATTCACATGAAACGTATCAACGGTTACAGCTATTAGTACATTCAAAAAATGGTGGCTGTAATAAATCAGATAATCAACTGATAATTCCAGCGAGATAACATCAACTGTAAACTTTATTTAGTCTTCCTGCTTTGCAGGTTCAAATGGTGGTGCCATTTAGACGATGATCTTTATGTGAATCTTCCTCGCCTGCTAACAATTTTAGATAAATACGACTCTAAAAATGAAGTGTACATTGGAAGAAAGAGCATGCCCTACCTGAATATGAAGAAGGTATAATGGCGGAAAACGAACATTAACATCATAATTGTAGTCTGCTTGTTGACAATTGCATATTTGACTTCTCGCGTTGTTCAGCAATAAATTGAATTATCGCAATATTTTAAATGCACCTAGCTTAACCTTTCTCCAGGACGACACACACATATTTGTAACGCCACTTTCTTGGCATATTACGCTAAAAAATTTTTACAAATCAATAGAACCGATGTAACGTACCTTCCGGTACAACATAAACTCAGAAAAAAGATATCCATTTTTAAAGCTATGGCCTACACGTTTTTCAAGCAACTATTGCCATACACTCCAGAGAATAACGGACTGTGATATTTCGCGATCCGGATCCAGTATCCCTGAGTTTTTCAAACTTAGTCCAAGTCCAGCGATAGTAAAAACAATTTTTGAAATTCGAAGTACAAACGAATTCCAAGAAAGTAACAAAATGCAGCTTTTCAACAACAAGAATTACGCAACTCTTTTCCATTGACTCAGTCCAAATCTGGTCCTGATCGTAAGTGTATGAAGCGATTTACACTCCAGATCCAATCCAAATCAAATAAAATCAAATCAAAAAAAATTCGTTATAGTCCGGATCCAGTTCACTCCATGTATTGTCTTTGGTATCTCTCTGGTGCATTTCTCGGAGTGTAACTGTAATCCACTAGGTTGTTGTGGATCGAGCACCCAACCTCTCGATTGCGAGGCCTACACTCTGCCACTAAGCTATCACTTCCTTCACGCGTCATAAAAATAACAACAAAACACACTATTGGATGAACATTTCTGACGAACTTCTGCTGCATTTCGCTGGTTGCATGTGAAGCTCTTATCTCGGTTGCACACTGTGTCTTTTCAGGTGTTTCGAAACCAAACTAACCTGAAGCTGATTTTTGCACACGGGGGTGCTGGATACTGCCTCTCTCGGCCATTAGTCGATCGTTTGCACCAAGAAAAGTGGCTCGGGTAAGCATCACTTTGACAAAAATGGAATAATCTTCATGACATGCAAAAAACTAAGCAATCAGATTTGGTTTTCAAAATCTACCTGAACCTCAATATATGTTTGCTTGGCTCAGTTTGTTTCATTTGAACGACCTAATTGAAGTCAACAATTCAAGAAGCATCCGTGTGTTGCGGGGAGACTCTGTAAATAGCACAACAATGCCAAACATTTGAAAAAGATAAGATTTACATAATAAACTGGTACCAGAAAACAACGTTTGCACACACATAAAAATCAGAGGTTCATGATCAAATGTTTGTAAAACACTATATTTCTCGTTCCCTAGTCGTAACTTAAGTGTCGGTGTATTAAATTATGGTGCCTTCGCTATTCCCAAATTATTTCTAATACCTGTATATGCTCGGTAAAGGACACTGCATTGGCTTTCGCAAGTCCTTGTAAAGGCTGAATTTTGGCCATAACTTGCCGATCAATTGAGGTAGAGCAATGGTTCTTAACCATTGGAGCACGGCTCCCAAGGGGAGTGTCAACGAATTTCCAGGGAGGCGCGAGCCCTTACGGGCACTGCAACATGGGAAGTGGGAAGGTTTTGAACGGGAAAGTGTTTCCCTCCAATTTCTTCTTTAAAGTCAGGGCGGGCTTGAAACAAAGGACAATTACTTAAGGGAGGCATGCTAGAAAAAATGTTAAGAACCACTGAGCTAGAGAGTGAATCAAGCCCTCAAAAAAAGAAACGGATTTTTGTCTAGTTTCTTTCAGATGAAAAGGGGTGAATTGGCTCTTGGTTTTTTACACTATTTGTGAAACGTGTTTTGAGATTTTGAAAACAAAATGATTAAAACCACTGTTACACTGACGAACAGAATCAGACGCCATAAACGAAACATCCTGCTAATTTTGATTTTGTCAATAGCGTTTATCATGATTGCAAAAAATTGATTTATAAATTTAATTCTCTTGTTCGCGTTTTCAATACAATGTATTTGTTTTTGTAACAGGAAAGGAAACTTCCTTCAAACTTGCAAAGACATTCGCCTACCAGATGATTGTACAATTGGCTACATTATAACAATCAAATTGAAAATACCTCTGGTTGAAACATTTTCTTTTCACTCTCATATTGAACAACTTTCAAGAATCAAAAACTTGACGAAACAAGTAACGAATCATGCTGCATAGTCTGACTAAACTAGGAAATGCAGCCCCAAAATTCTGAGAACTTTTCCAAATATTAAAATTTTATTGACTATCAGAAAATATCCGTGTCTGTCAAAATGTCATAGAGTACATACTAGAGTTTTAATTATAATGAACATAAGAGAAAATGTTAATAGGTTTTCGTAGACATTTCGATTACTGCTACGATGAGTAAGATCTAATTTTAAATGCTTATTGCACCGTTTATTATCTTTAGGGATCCGTACCCTTTATTATGGTGCTCAAGGCGTCCGTGACCCACTAATGTTTTAGAACGATGGATTAAGATTAGTCGAATGTGCACAAAATCCTCATATTTTTCCAAGAATTGCCGCCTAAGCTTTTAAACCTTCAAAATGCCTATCATTTGACATCAGGTTAATTTTGTTCAAACGTAACTTGAGAAACCTATCTAGTGTCCCATTATTTTATTTTGAGTAGTTTATATATTCTGCAGGATGATTGTTAAAATCAATAGATGTGATTCCCTAATCTCACTCGGACTTTTTCAACTAATTCTTTTCACAGGCAATACTCAGTTATAAAGGCAAAAACGTTGTCAACATACCAAACGGAGCATATACAGAAACAGACGATCCCACCAGGATTCTTTCACTGCATTGTATCAATTTCCCAAACGCTGATATCTGTCCAAATGCTGCTGAAGGACATATTTGATAAGATTTCAATTTTGGGACCACTGGTAGCGAACAGTAAAAATAGGAAATCAAGGAAAAAGCCAGGAATTGAGTTGCCAACCACAGGAATCGGTCGCGAAGAAAGAAGACAACCTTTATAACGTAGAGCAAACTCGTCAAACTTATCTCGGAACCTAAATCATCTTATGAAAAAGTGCTTTCCTGTGAAAGTCTGTGGATTTGTTCAAATTTGTCGTGTTTGTGATTTGCTTTAACTTAGCTACGCATTCTTCAAGTATTCAGAAATTTGACGATTTCAATCTTATAACACGATGCTTTCTCTGAGACAAATCCGTAATGGAGTAATTTTCCTGCAGGTGCATGTTGTTTACCGTGCCATATATTTCTGGTTGGGATTTTTCGGCACTGCTCTCTTGTAGTGTTTGCTCCGAGGACACGAATCTAAGCTGTAAAACCTATGATTGTACGCCTTTATTCCCTCTGCTCAATTAAAATCTTCTGACGTTGTGGCGTGTGCGACTTCTTGGATTTGCTGATTGATGAGATCATCAGCTCATGACAATTGAAACAACATCTTGTTTTGCGTTGCCTAAAGTGTCCGTGCAAATGTCACTTGCTAGTGCGCACCAACATGCTGTTACTGATTTACGCTAGATGACGACACTTGCTGTCTTTAAAGGGTTAAAAACCTTTTCCGGCCATCGGACCAAGCCTTCATCTGCGAGATCAATTTTCGCGAAGCCATAGTCACCGCGCTCGTGACACCATACCCAACGCGCAACTTGTTAATCAAAAAGGATGACGTTGTGCCTCCAGCTGTGGGTTAACAGTCACTGAGTAATCACCACATACTCGCAGCTTAGCTTTCACTTGACCTGAACGTGGTGTTTTCTTGATTGGGCGCACTTAGTGCCCAGTCATTGAACTTAACGAACATCCAGACACCTCTTGCTATCTCCGACTCGTATTCTTCAGCGAAATCCTTGCGAATCGCAAACGGCACAAATCGTGGTTTCCTAACTCTTGCTTGAAAAGCTCCGTATAATCCTTGTAAAGTTTTGCACAAGCCTGCTACAGACGTAGATTTGGTTTCGGACGGTCAAATACAGCCATCAAAGTACGGTCAGCTTTTCCCATGGACGTACTGGCGTAAAGAAGCTTGTCCAGACCAGATAAATACGTAATGCTTTAATTGCAGCCCGTCCAAGAATAATCAAATCAGGAATATCTGAGACGAAAAAAGGTATTTTGACCAATGCTCCAGAATCACCGTGCTTGGCGTCAGCAGTGAAGGCTCCTACTATGGGTAAGGTAAGTTTACTTGCCGATTGATAATTACACTCGGATGTTTGCAAGTACGGCTTTCCGATACCTGTCGAAACCTAGGTAGACAGGAAATTCCCTCCAATAGCTGCATCCAACTCCACCACTAAGGGCTTGTTGATATAAATAGGAATTTCCAACGTCGGCAGTGTTGCGTCGCCTTTCGAGACTGCGTTTATTTCACGCCAGTATGCACATTTGACAAGTTGGGTATCGCTCCTCTGCGCCTTCTTCAGACACGCTGTTTCCAAATGCCCTGTACGCTTGCAGAAATTGCAGGTAGCGGTTTTGAAACGGCAAACAGACACCAAATGGTTTGTCTTACCGCGTCGTCATCGGTAATAATTCTGAGACTGCGTCGTGCATCCCTGTTGACAGATTTCGTGCATCCGGCTTGCAGAGATGAGCGGACTGCGAAGTTTCAGTCCGAGTCCAGCAGTCCTGATGCGATAAAATTGAATCCGATCCAGTTCTGATCCTCAAAATTTTTGAAAATCATCAGTCCGATCCAGTCCTGATCCGCCCTTGCAAAATCATGAATTTTTATTTTACCTCATGAGGCAAAAGCACCACTGGAGCTATTCCGTCTATAGCCAAATATGATTGGTTTAAGGCAAGATAGTTCTAGCAGTGCTTTTGCCTCATGAGGCAAAATATACAGCCTTTTGGCATTTATCAAATTTAACAAGGCAGTGTCTATTTTGCCTAATGAAGCAAAAGCAATGCTGGAGTTATTTTGCCACTAGGAGAATCCGATTGTTTGGAGGAATGGTCAAATGACAACGACGATACAGGATACAATTGGATTAGCGTACGGTCCATGAACCCAAAACCTAAACCCAAAACTTGTTCCGCAAACATAACCCCTAAATATAAGCCTAAACCAATTTTTCAACATATTAAGCAGTGACCCATTTTGCAACCCAATTTAACCTAACGACCCCCTTCCGAAATTTTCCAGTCAGACATATGAAATGCAGTTGTGTTTGCACAATAGAAAATCACAATGACTAAAAAATAGCGTACGATATCACTATGCTTAAGAAAGATTATTTATTAAATTCATGCACATGGCATCAGTGAGGGACACCCGTACCGTATACAAATAACCACACCACGACTCATTCAAAACTAGAATAACGCCCAATTAAACTGACTGACAAACGCAGCACATTCTTATGTCACCAAAAGTTATCCGTGCGTTGCCGAACGCAACAGTACTGTAACAGTTGTGATCATATGTAAAACAATTTTGAATGAAAAGTAGGCTATCATATTTAAGAGGTAGCAGTAGCGCAGCCAAAATGAGACCGAAGAGGCCATGGCCTCGCCCGAAACAAAATTGCTCAGATCCTTGCTGGTGCTTTGTATCAATTTTTAGCTGTTAGAAAATAAACGGAAGTAACAGTCGGACTCAAGACGACGTCATTGACTGGCCCATCCCGAAAAAAATTAATGACTGCGCTACTGCCAGGTAATCCTATTATTTTGGCTACGACAAAAGTGGTTCTAAGTACGAAATTCAAAATGTGGTAGTAATTATGAATATATTTATCAGAAGCCCTCGCGACACTAGAAAAAAAGGCAAACGACCCCCAGGTTGAAAACCACAGCCTTAAACCCGACAACTTTTTGAAAAAGTAGCCTTCGTAAAACGTATTCCCATCACACAGTGACCACTTCAAGCTACGCCAAAGGAAATGGTGAGAGCAGAACCAACGAACACTCGCACAGCAGGCATAGACACTAACCACTCAACTACATTCACGTTGCTACTAGAACAACGTTATGTGGGAAAAGGTGGATACAGTTCGAATTGTAAAATAGTCTTAGAGCTTTTGCCATTGATGGCAAAATATACACTACCCTTTAGCAAATCTGTAAAATCGGATCAAACTACTATTTGATATATTCAGAATAATCACATTAAAACAAATTCTCAGTGCGATCCAGTCCTGATGCGCCAATTTAAAAAAAAATTGCAGTCCGATCCAGTCCCGATCCGTTCTCATCTCTGCCGGCTTGTCAGAAACCTGCCTCTCTCCAGTAGACTTCCGCGGGCGCTGAACCTTTTGAACGGTCTTGGGCATCGGTCCATACAGTTTGTCTTGCCATGTTGGCTGCATCCTCCGTCTCAGTAACGACTTCGATGGTATTGGCAAAATCGAGTTTCACCGTCCTTAATCTCTCAAAGCTTTTAAGACAGCCTCGTTGTCCATAGAACAAATGAAACATGCGCGAAGTGCTTCATCCAAAGGGTTGCGAAATCACATGTTGCGGCATCCTGACGAATTCACGCCGCCAATTTCGGAATAGTCTCACCAGGCTCTGCTGCATATCACTCCAGAATTTGTATCGTTCCCGAGCGACGAAAGGTTTCGGGTCAAGCTGATGCTTCATATAAGCAACTATCTCGTCCATGGCTATCTGATTAGTTTCCTTCGCTGGCGATTCCTGAGCCTCTAAATTGGAAAGCTCTTATACAACACGGAAGATTGGTTAGAAAAAGTTGCATTTTCCGCTCTTCAGGCACAGAGCCCTGACGAATGTGTTAATCATCCACCAGTAATCGGCCCAGAGATCTGACGCTGAGTGAAACGGAGAGAAATTCCTCGTCGTTATTGCAGTTTGACCAAGACTGCGACTTGCGGTCTGCCTAGAGCGGCTATTAAAGCCTCCATCTGCTTCTCATGACGACGCTTTTGTTCTTCATGACGACGTTCCTGACTTACGAGCTGCTCTTTCAGTAATTCAAGAAGAGACTCCATGACTAGTATGACGTGGGATCGATCAAACTGCGGCAATTTCGTGCGGTCTCGATCAAGTAGTCGATGAAGAAATCCTCGTCGCCAAAATATCTATTGTATTCTTATACTTCAGAGACCAGAGACATATTCGAGTGGAATAGAACGACGCGTACCAACAGATACAGCGTGTAAGAAGGCTTGACAGCAAATCAACGCTCCCACGCTAATTACATGAAGAGCACAAATCTGGGCTTAAGGCCGTATGCGTCACTTATTATCAGCCACGAAAGCACTGATACCAAATCACACAAAGAGCACGCTAGTCGAACGCATCACTTAATACCATAACACGCTCTGTTAAGGCTGGCGCCGCAACCAGAGCTGTGGAGCCGGAACTCAAATTTCAGACTCCGGCTCCACGCATCTAAATGTTTTGGCTTCGGCTCTAGCATCTAGAAGTTTTTGGACCAGGCTCCAGAACAATTTAGTTCATTAAAAACTAGAAACCATTGTATTATTTGTCTAACCCATTTCCACGCAAAGTATGTCTGTGGAATTGGAACCCAAATTTCAGGCTCCGGATCCACCATCTAAAATATTTTGGCTCCGGCTCCAGCCGTCCAAAATTGCTTTGGCTCTAGCCAGAACCGTCGTCACGAATTGTTCAATAGGGGGGCTTTGCGTTTGTGCGCGGGAGCTTGACATTCCAAAAATTGACAAAAACTCCACTGCTTTATAGTGTTTCATGTTTCAGTTTGGGGGGATTGGGGCTTTGTTTTGGGGGCTAAGCCCACTAAAGCTCCCCGTGGCGACGGGACTGGCTCTGGCTTCATTTCCACAGCCCTGGCCGAAACAGATATGATGGCGAAAAAACTATACGCCTTTTTATTTTTCCGTGAATATTGTGCATTTGATTTCGAAACGTTTTTATTGTGAGTTGGATATGTCTAGATGCTCTATGTTATGCTTTCTCTGTGGGTTAATGGGTTGTTAGGATATTTAATAATGGTTTGCGCTGTGAATGCTTTTGCACTTCCAGATGCGACTGTTGTGGGATGTGTCCTCAGATACTTTTCCAGGGGGGGCGACGTCGACATCTTGCTTATCCTTTTCAGATTTCTGACAATTCAATTCAATTGATCATTCACAAAACGCGTTACCTCTTCTACACCATAAAGAAAATGCCCTGTGTAGCAGAAACAGTCATAAGAAATGCGCTTCGTTGGCAGCATTAGCCAGGCACATTACGATTGTTTACACCAGGCGTGCTTACACTTTTTCAGTATGCGAGCTACTTATAAAATGAACAAGTCAAAATGATCTTACTATAAAAATGCAAAGCATATATATGCTTATTAAAATTAAAAAATATTAATAAATACATTGAGCATCCTTTTTATAATGTAAGTTGATGAAACTTGCATATACCCACATGAACCCATATTGCACAACACAATTCACTGTGCAGACGACATTTTTTGTCATCACCTGACTTCACACGGACATATGCGTCCACCGACGCCGAAGGTGCTAATGTCATGCGATCTACCCACAGAACCTTTGAGATCGAGTGGTTTGCACACTGATTTGCACAATAGGCATAATTTTTCAAACTACTTCTTTTCAAAGAAGCAAATTGCCAGCATTTTATATACCGAAACAAACATTGCCATGGTCAATAATGAAAGAAGCATTGCCATGTTCAGGGCTGCAACCAGCTGATATTTTTGGGAAAAAATAATTTTAACTTGCTATTGTACCATTCTCGGGGGGACAAAATTATTGCAATTTTTTGTTGTACCGAAAAACTAGGCCAAAATATATTTTTGCAATTTTGGGGGTCACTTGCCCGGTTGCGGGCCTGGTCATTATCTTTCAATGAAACAACAAAAAATAACTTTATTTTACCAAGCAAGACTTGCAATGTCACTTAGAAACAAGAGCTACAAACGTCTGGAATCTCGTCCAAAGCGATCTATAAAACGTTGCTTGTCTTTGCTGATTTTTTCACAAGCATTCAGTCTCACACTAACAATGGATTTTTCAAACTTGTGGAAGCACTGCTTCAGATTCATTCATGCTTCTTTTCACACAGTATAAAACCACGTGACTTACAGTTATCAGTAGCCACTGTCTTGAAGTAGGGGTGTCAAATGCGTTTCAGTTCCAGGGTCATTTCAGGCATATTTAATCTGAAGCGGGCCGGACCAGTGAAATCATTGCATAACATCCTGTTATAAGTAATGCCAACTTGCAACTGTTTTTATAACTTTAATGCAAAAATTTCAAGCTTATCTGAAAATGATTATTAGCACATTTAAGGAGCAACCTTTCCAAACTCTGCAACAACATGACGTTTCTTGAGAAGTCTGTTCAATTTT
>Ga0210059_1011110_pt1 | contig 13816 bp, 4 predicted proteins | sample Ectturendosymbi2_FD_188042 | JGI IMG/M metagenome (GOLD analysis project Ga0210059, IMG submission 188042) | Ecteinascidia turbinata endosymbiont from Florida, USA - Sample 2 (SPAdes) (version 2) | ecosystem: Host-associated > Tunicates > Ascidians > Unclassified | place: Key West, Florida...
AAAAATATTAGACTAATTAGCTAATTAGATAATTAATTAATTTGTTTATTTTAGATCATAACTTTTGAACCAGAAACGCTAGAAAGTCGATCAAAGGCTCAAAAGACTCGGACTCGAGTCTAGATTCCAATGAAAACTTCAGCGAAACACTTTGGCCTAGCGGTTGGGCCCTAGGCCAAGCAACATGAGCCAAAATGACCCCAAAATTACTTCACTTATGACGCCACTCACAAAAAATCTGCACACACCAACCCAAAAATTTTTTTCGAGTGCAATCTACTACACTGGCCAATCCGTTTGAGCCCTTGAACAGCTCTCTAGCGCAATCAGCGGAGGAGCTAGGGTGTTGGTAAGGCAACCAAAAACTGCTGTTTTTTAGGCTGAAATCGAAGTACGAATATATCTTATGCCAGCTCTCTTAAGTTTTAATGCATGATATGTTTAGAATTTGGAAATTTTAGAAAGGTCAGAGTCAGACATTTTATCTCTGACTCTGCAACCCTTCATTAAATCCTAATCCTAAACATTAACCAGTTGTCACTTTGTGTGTCATGTAACCACTTCAACCAATCGTGTTCGACCAAAGGCAAAATAGTCCCAACACACTTTTTGCATCATGAAGCAAAATAGACACTATCTTTCACTTATTAGCCTGCACAGAGAAAGCAACATAGACTGCATTAAAAACACTTCATACCACCTTATTCATACAATTAAAATATCTCCCTTATACTGTAAACTTGCAAGATAATAATGGCACATTTAGGAATGGCCTGAAGTAAACTGCATTTCTGCTGGCTTGGCTGAAACCGCACTGCTGTTGTTGCATTTTAAAGATACATACACCATTGTCTTGTACATTTCTCTAAAAATAACAAATTGTGGGTAAATTTAATAAAAGCTATAATCCGACTCCAACAAAAGCCGAAGATTTCACTCCTGCTCCATGTCTAGTTTTTATTCAAAATTCCAACTGCGGGTCCAGCTCCAGCTTAACAAAAATTGTTGACTCCGCCACTGTGATCACCTCTGTTCCATGACAAAAATTACTAAATCAATCCAAAATGATGGCCTACTTAGCAATGAGGAAGACATTGTAGCAGATGGAAAGTGCATTTGAAAAAAAAATTGAACCCAGCCAGTCTCATACCATCAGACACTAGAAAAACATACCCAAGTGTCCTAAAAAACAATGCAGTTAAACAACTGAATGAAAGCTGGAGGACACAGTGCAGTTTTAGTCCTGGCTGACGCACTACAGACCAAATTTTCACTCTCCAACAAAATTGAAAAATCTTGGGAGTACATGCCAATGATGTCTATGTATGTTTTGTTGACTTGAAGAAAGCATATGACTGGGTCCTATGATAAAAACTTTTGGGACTATTGTGGGAGATTTGTCATCCTTATTGAAATCTGGCCAAGCGTTACTTTGACATGAATACACTGCTTATTGTTTCCAGTTCAAAATCATCCACAAACACAAATTCATGGCCATTTTCAATTGTACAACCCTCATCACGACAGATTGCAAATTGACTATTGAAGCTGATTATATAAATTATTGCAAAACAAACACATTTGTTAGTGGCTGGTCAGGCCAAAGAAAAATCCACTGGTGTAACTGGGCAGTTGTCTTAAATTGTCACAAAATTCATGGACATATCACAGGCAGCTGCCACATTGTTGCCACAGTCATTGTGCAAAGTTGTTCGCAACATCAAATATAGCTGCTTATCATCACAAGCACTTCAAAGACTGATTACTTCATCATAGCTGAAGTAATCAGTCACATCCATGAAGTACACAATCATAGCACATCGACTGATATGGCTTGTTTGGGGCCGATACCGATATATTGGTCATTCATGGACTGGTAGCCGATACCGATATTTCCAAAATTTTTACATCTTGTTTTCTGCTTCATTATCAAAAATACAATGTATTCTATCCATTACCTCTTTTTCACAAACTTCAGAAGTCAGGGTTTATGAGCTAAAACTTTTCAAATTACAGCTATTTTAATATTTTGCTATGATTTTTAATTAATCTGATTAATGATGATGCTTTTGTTTCGGCTGCAATGGCCAACGCGTGCTCCATGGTTCATCTTGCCTGCTTGGCAATGAAAAAGCACCTGCTGGCATTGCTACAAGATAACTGTCTTGACTTGGTTCGTTGTGCTTCCTTGTGCAAGTTGTCTGCATGCATGAGGAATATAACAGCATTTTGTCAACACTTACTGAGGCCGACAAAATTGGCTGCTTTGGCTGATACTGATATATTGGCAAAACCCAAATATCGCCTCGATATATCAGTCTATCTCTAATCATAACATAGAACAATGCTATTGATTTTTCATTGCTTTTTATCACACCTGCATGGCATAGCAAAGCATTGAGATTTATTTTGAATGGAATCAATTTCATCTTGTACATTCCAAAGACAGTGAAAGGCCATATTCTATAGGACATGTGAAATGCGTGTCACGCAATTCACTGATATAAACATAACAAGAGTAACTAATCAAATAAAGTCAAGTGCACAAAAATGGTAACTCATCTGAATAGTTTTATGGACATGAAAAAGCTGTTACAATTGCGCTCATTTGTTTTACCAAGCATTATCAAAAACTATTCATGTAATTCCTAATTATAATTGATATTGGTGTTGCATGCTGTCACTTTAGCAAACAAACATGATTTGGCAAGAAGTGGAACAACTCATTTACAGCAGCATAGCAAAAAAATGCAAGGCTAAATCCAAGACAGCATACCAATCATCATCATCAAGATCTTTGCAGTAGCATAAGCTTGGTTCATTTTTTAACCTAAATGTAAGATACCTGCTCAACTAAAAGAAAATATGTGTGTTGCTGAACTGCACTTGATTTCATTGTGCTTGATATTAGACCACTGCATGCAATCAAAGGAAAAGGCTTTCAATCACTTTTTAGTACTTGCATTGAAATTGGTGCCAAATGTGGTAATGTCACTGTTGATACTATTCTGCCATCAAGGTCAACCATAAAAAGGAAACTTGATTACGAGTGCAATTTGGTGAAAGCTAATTTAGCAAAAGAAATACAAAAAGCCATTGCTAATTATGGATTAGAACTGAGCAGCCACACAGTTTTAGTAGAAGAAAACTCAATTTTTCCTCTATTTGACATTTCTTATAATAATGAAAAGTAAATTCATTTTTTTCACTGAAATGTGAGTTTTACAAAATTAATTGAAACTCTGTTTTACTTGTTGAACCTCATATAATTATCCAACTTCTCAAATCAATTCTGCCAGTGATATGCCTTGCTTTTTTACCGTCCTTTCAGTGTATGTAGTCTATCCAAAAATAAACACACAATTAAGACTTTGTTTACGATACGTAATGTCGTTCCTGATTGCAAACAATATCCAAAATCAAATTGAATTGAAAGTGTTGTACAAATATACAAATCCCTAACTACAATTTGTTCATATTGATTCCTTAAGCAAAACTCAGTTTTATTTGTTGTTGTGTTTATTTGTCAGCCTCAAAGTGAAAATTTGGAAACAACTCAGGTGGGATGTTGTGCAAATTAAAACACTATGCCTATACTTCATTGCTAGTGCTCAAATCTTTTTGCTCTTTTATATTCCTATTTAACTTAATCACAACCTACCTGGAGAAGAACCCAAGAACCAAATGCTTTACTCTAAATAGATTTGCAGAAGAAAGCTGTAGGAACCCATAAATATGACAAAATTAAAACAACTATGCTTTATTATAAGCACAAAGTTGTAAAAATTACAAACTTATTTAAATTGTCAGTTGCCAAATTCTTGCATATACACATTTGATAGTTAACCAACTAAAGACTTTCATTACTTTTTTCTGGTACTTGCATCAGTCCACAAATGTCAAACAGGGCTTTCTCTTGCAAAAATATCATTTACCCAGAATGAAAATGCATCTTGGTCAACTTTTTTCAAAGGACATTGGTCCCAAGATTTGGTCTGGTATTTCTGAAGATATGAACTTTATCTTGCTTTGTTCATTTTCAAAAACAATACCCAAATGGCCTGTTATCTTGCCAAAAGTTCTGTTGATTTTCATTTCATATGCTTGTCAATTATCTGTACTATTGTTTTGAGTACTTTTTTGGCTTTATATTTTACCTCTCAGTTGCATATCTGTTACCTCACCAGTTGCTCATTCCACCCCATCTTGTATATAGGCATGCTTATGTTGTTGTGTTTATTTGCCTTATCTGACTTTGTTTACATGCATTTTGGTGCTTTCATTATTTATTTTATTAAATGTTAAATGTCTTAAATTCAAAATTGATTTGCGCTTGCAATAGGTGTTGTTGTGCAGTTGACCCATACGATTTTTCGCCAACATTTTGTGATTCAAATATCACATCAATTTCCTAAACCTGAAATTTTTTGTGTTTTTATATTTTCATCAGCATGCAATTAATTTCTGCTCTGTGATGTCTTTTTTTCCTTTTGCTGTATTTGTGTTATTTCAAATTTGAGTCACAAAAATGCATGAATAAACCATTTACTAATAACAATGTTAGTAGGTTAGTTCTTTGCTTTGTTGTTTTCTTCACCCAAACACTGAGAAATACACCACAGTATTTGACAAATTTTGCAACGTATGTTTTTTTTCTCGTGCCGGCTCTGTTAGGTTGCTTGGCTAAGAATACATGTTTTATTTGTTTTTCTTTGCATGTTTTTTCGACTTGTAGTCATGGTTGGGCTGTTTTTTATGGTTTGTTTTACTTCTTGATATTTTGTTATTTTAAGGTTTCCATGGTAGATTTGATTGTGATGATTTGCATTATGTTGGATTTAACAAAGCTTGTACATTTCTCATAAGGAGAAAGGTAGGTTGCTACAAGTTACCAATTGTGAAAGAATTTGCCTTTATTCAGAGTTTACTGCTACTGGGGAACTTTTTGTCTGATATTAGTTTTTATGTGGTGGATTCAATTTAGTACAAAATTCAGAGGGTTACATGGGCTTGATTGGTCTTGTTTGTGTTTTGGCGAGTAAAGGTCTGTCTCATGCTTTGGGGAGTAAAGGTCTATGTCATCAAAGTATAAACCTAAAACACCCTATAAGCAGGGGTGCTAGCAAGGGTCAATAGGTCAGATCCTGATATGAAAATTTTGCTCAAAACATAATCTGATACAGATCCGAAACCATCATCATACCATATTCCCTGGTTGTGGGCTTGCCTAGTGCCTATGATACTATTACTAAATTCAAGAAATATGGCAAAAATTGTTATTGTGATTGGAATCTAGTATGATGATGGTTTCGGATCGGATTATGTTTTGAGCAAAATTTTCTAATCAGATACTATTGAAATTTTTCGGATTGGATTATCAAATTTCAATATCCGCACAACACAGGGGCCCGCCATTTTTAGTGTTGCCAGATGCTGGTTAAAAAACAGCCCAATGTCCTCATAAAACAAACCCAAAACCCGCCCAAAAACTCCAAACTAGCCCAAATTACAGCTCAAAATATGTGATAAAACTAACAGTTTACAGTGAAAGTAACCCACCATAATCTTATTGCTGTTGCAGTCTTTGTGCAACACACAACTGACGTTTCTTACAAAGCCACCTCAAAATACAAAATAACAACAAGTAACATTGCAACGACAATCAAACTGTTCTTCATAACACCACATTGCAGTCGAAATAAAATGTTAACTGCAGCAAACCCTGGTGCATATTATATCAAGCATGTGCTGGAAGGAATAGAAGAGAAAAACTTCTAGTTTTCCTTATATTTTGCAACTTGAAAATGCAAATTCAAACTAAGAAAGAATACGTTTGATCTGATATACTGCCTAGTAATTCTTTTAGCATTACAACCCTGGTGTAGCCAGAATTAAACAAACTACGTATAGATGAAAATGGAGCTGAATTTTTAACACATTGCGTGCACAGGAGCGACAATGCGCGTCATTACGCGTATGTCCACGATGCGCATAAGGGAGTAAACCCACATCATAAAACACACTTCAAAAGTGCCACCACAGGCGTTCATATACAATTCGCATTGGTCACACAGGTGATTCATGATTGGTCTGAAGCACTTGCGATGCATTTTTTCTTCTTGAAAGAGCGTTGCACAACTCAGAGAATAAAGATATAAGCGGAGGAGCAACCTGCCAGAATGCTTGGTGTTTACCACGAATCAGTGCTCAGATAAACTCGTTTCACATTGAAATCCAATGTGGTTGCTTCGCAGTTAGCCAAGTACGGCCAAGCTCTTGTGGTTATTTTTGTGCTGTTAGACTAATACTTTAACTTTTTGGGTAAAACAGTGTGTATTTCTACGTTAAAAATGAATAGTATGAGTGCTGAGCGTCATTCCAGCAACAGCCCGAACAAAGGGGCCTCAGCGAAGGTGCAAGTTGTGCAGAAGGCGTGGCAAACGCAACACTGCATGTGGGGTTTGACTTTGCAATGATACCATGCTTCAACAAATATCACTCCCTGAAACATATGTGATTTACTTCCCTTTCATGTGTCATACCACAATTGGTTGTTGGCTTTGGCGTTTCACATTTCATTGTTCTATTTAGTGTATTACAATTGATTATATTATTCGCCTGGATTCCAGGCAAACAAAGCGGTAATACCTGAAGTTTATTCTAAAAATTTGCTGTAAAAAAACTGTTGTATTAAAAACGGTACCCTGTTTTCAACAAATTCGTTTGGAAATGATTTAGCATAAGGGTTCTTCAAACAGGATCTACAAATTAGGGAGCTGCAGTTGCTGCATTGTAATACATCACAGTGACGTTGCTAAAGGCTGAAAAGGACACTAGTTCAGGAGGTACAAATTAACTTTCTTATGTTTCAGATTTTTTTGTAGCACCTGTGGTTCGTAAGTTGCATTCACAAATATATAAAAAGAGACAAAGCATTTTGCAGCCAGACAACACTACACACGCTACGCAACTAATTCCCAGCAGACATGACCTGCTTCGCGACACCGCTTCGCATATTACGGTACTAGACACAAGCAGACAGGTGCGCACGCAATGTGTTAAAGGTGCTTAGCAGTTGTAGAATGTTTCTTTAAAATTTAAATCGTTGTAATGTGCTCTTATTTCAAATCAGCACTTTTACAATAGGTTTTTTTTATCTGTACCTTAAAGTGTGTTTTGTATCCAGCCATTCAACTTGAGTCATTTCCTAGCCTTTTACAATAGGCGTTTGTTATAGTAGACCTATCAGCTCAAAGCTTTACATCAAGGAAGTGACTACGGATACGCCTGTCCTGACGCAATTCAAACAAAAGGGTCAGTTTGGCAGGAAACGGCGAACTGCTTGTAGCAGGTTATGCTTTACGGCTGATATGGCAATGGTTTTCGGTTCGACTGTCAACTTGCCAAGTTCCGTTTTCTTTTTTTTAGGCTTACGTGCTATGTTTAGGGGTTATTGTTAGGTTGTTGTTAGGTTAGGGCTACAGTAAGGGTTAAGGTTAGGTTTAGGGTTTATCTTTCACGTGTAGTTCGTTTCTACCAAGCCTAATGCAATCTCGTCATGCGTTACTGTTACGTCACAGGTGGTGTATAAGTTTTCAAATTTCAAGATCTAGAGGCGTATCCGTAGCCACAGCTTTATATCAAATCATTCATGAATCTCTGATACTTGTACACTGCTGTTTAACTAAATCAACAGTGTAGTCAAGGATAACGTTTCGACTAAAAAAAAGGCCGGAGCTGTGTTTGTCAACCTCACAGCTGCCTACGACACTGCGGGCTCATCTGCAACCTGCTGCGATTGCTGCCTGATAGACACATGGTCCACATGATCATGGAGATGTTTGGCAATCGCAGCTTCACCCTCACCACCGGAAATGGCAAAATAAGCAGATTGCGATGCCTCAAGAACGGCGTCCCACAGGGATCTGTCCTGGCACTCCTTCTCTTCAACACCTACATCTCTGATCTGCCAACCACGGTCTCCAGAAAGTATGCATATGCTGACGATCTAGCAATCATGCATGCTGATGGAGACTTGCAGGCAGTGGAAGGGGTGCTGCCCAAGGACATGACAACTGTAGATGAATTCCTCTAGACTTGGAAGCTAAAGCTCAGCACTACAAAAATGGTGTCGGCAGCCTTCCATTTTAACAAGGAAGCTAAACGTGAGCTGAAAGTCAAATACAACAACGAAACCCTGCCCTTCTGCTCTGAGCCCAAATACCTCGGAGTAATGTTGGACAGTCGCTCATGTATCGCCGTCACCTTGAATCACTTCGCAAGAAGCTGACATCACGCGTCGCTCTCCTAAGGCGGCTTGCAGGCTCTGGCTGGGGTGCTGGAGCAACAACTCAGCAAATAACCACCCTAGCCCTGGTCCATTCAACCATAGAGTACTGCACATCTGTCTGGTGCCGCAGTGCTCATACCTGCCTCATTGACCCCACCATCAACGACACCTTGCGAATTGTGACTGGATGCCTGCGTCCTACACTAGCCGATAACCTTCCAATCCTCGCAGACATCCAACCTGCTGAGCTTCATCGCAATGGAGCCACACTGCCTCTAGCGCGCCGTGCCATGGAGCCAGGACATCTGCTCCACTCATCCGTCCATTGAGTGCAGATGCACAGCGCCTCAAATTAAGACACCCATTCAACACAACATTTCATCAATTCATCTGACAACAACATATGTGCGGCGCAGTGGGTGGATCACCAATGGAATACGAAGTGGGCAGACAATCCCACAAGACTCTGCGTGTTCATCCCCAAAACCAGCACCCATCCCCTGGAATGACTTTCCAAAGAAGAGCCTGGGTCCGGCTTAACCACCTCCGCACCGGTGTTGGACGTTTCCACTCCTGCTTATACAAATGGTGTATGGTCTGTGAGTGTGGTGCAACAAACCGTTGACCATGTTGTCCTATATGTCCAATCCATCGATCTGCTCATGGACTGCATGGCCTGACGGTTCTGGACGATGAGAACCGAATAGCTGCTCAACACCTGCCCTGAGATCCAGTGTGGCCAAGCAGTGGTTTGAGCAACTATCTCAAGAAAAGAAGAACAGTCTAGTGTCTGCAAAAGCATAAGCTATAGCAATACTGTACACTCTCTCCGCACAAACGAGCATAGTGAGTTGTGCTGTGGGTGTTTTTCCTATTGTGATTACGTCTTGCATGCGCACAAGCTTTACTCGTAGTATCGATTACTAACAACAGTAATTTGCCTGCATGATGTGAACACAGCAACACCACGTCCTTGTCAACAAACTTAAATCTGACTGAATGAGATCAACACTGTTGACCATGCGATCACATCCAGATATGATCAATATCTGGTTTGCCCGTTGGATATCTGGCAGGATAGTGAGTTTGCAACCGGATACCGATATTGAAAACTGCTTTCAAACGGGAACCGAATAGGGATCCGGATATCCGAAACACTTTTACCGATATTTCGAAGATTCAGACTTAGAAAAAGTTGTACATTGCACAATCGTTAATTTATTTTATCTCCAGAAGCATCTTTTCAGCCTTCTCTGCCATGACTCCAAATCTGTTTATGGTGTAATCTCTGAACCATAGAGTAATCCCATTCCCCCTCTTAATCTGCTAATTGAACACACCAAGTTTGTCAGCATGAATCTGTTCCTGGTGTGGCAGGATAAGGCTCTTTCAGCATACATTAAGGACGTTGTTTTCTGCGTACCTGGAATAAGACTAGCTAGTGTGGGCCTACTATGTTCTGTAGTCTAGACTAGCTAAAGTACTCTAGCTCTTTCAATGTGATGTGTAGTATAATTGGCCTTGTAGTCTTCATGCTTATTTTACGTGAGCCTGCATTGACTGGATGTTGGATGATTCCAGGCCAGATAGCTTTTTGTTTTTTAAACATGATATGCAAAATTGTTATTTTGTGACATTGACTTGTTAGACTGAATTCTCTTCAGTCTTTTCAATATAAACGACATATTTTAAGCCATTGTATTGTTTTGAATGCTGTTAATGTTTTGGTTTGTAGACTAGCATTGCTATGTAGTTGGGTTTGGTTAAGTTCAACAATGGGTGTAATTAATAAATGAAATGATATGAATATGAACTCATGAATGGTGTTAGAATCTAACCATTGTTTCCAAAGAATTGGCTAATGAAAAGTTTCATTGATGTGGCAACAGAACCGTCACCAGAAAGTCTTCTATAGGGGTCTTTGCATTTGTGCAGCAGAGTTTGACATTCTGAAATTTGAACAAACATGTCTTCATGTTTCAATTTGGGGGGGCTTGGAGCTTTGTTTCAGAGGGGCTAAGGCCACCGAAGCCCCCCTGTGGCGACAGTACTGCGTAGCAAAACTTCAGCTTGCCTTTTAATGCAATTGACTCGGAAATGTACTTAGGTTATGCAATATGTGAAGCTTGCAAGATATGTCAAACTTTCTGTTTATAAGCATGACAGGGCCCAAAGTGTCACAACGCATTCAGGTAGTGTCTATTCTGCTTCATGAGGCAAAACCATTGCTGGCATTATTTTGCTTTCATTTGAACACAGTTGGTTGAAGTCATGTGACAAGTACAATACTCATAGACAATTGTTTGGGTGTTAAGAGTTTATGGTTAGGGTTTAGGATCAGGGCTTATGTTCAAGGTTGTAGGGTCAAGTTTTAGGTTTAGGGGTTCAGTGTTTAGAGTTAGGGCTTAATGCAGACAAGAAACTGCTAACTGCTTGCCAGCCCTGAAACCGTGATAACTATCGTCCATGCATGGGATTGAGCTGTTACAGATGTCATGTTCAACTAAGCAGGACAAGCGTTCCAAACTTGTCAGATGACTACTTCAACCAATCATATTCAGCTAAATTCAAAATAGCTCCAGCAGTTATTTTGCCTAAGAGAAGGCAAAATAGACATAAAACAAAAATATATGTTGTGCATCACAATACACATTCGGATAGTTTTCGGATACGGATAGTGTGATTTCAACCAAAACAGGATTCGGATCAGACACGGATATCATTCTTCAACAACAGGATAGGATCGGATAGTAAAAATCCTCTATCCGATCAATACACACGATCATGTGATGTAGAAGCTTCATCTATTGGATCTTACATTAAGAGAACAGAAACGAATGTAAAAAGCCGTCGATCACATTTCTTCAAGTAAAAACAAACATCATTACCTCAGCAGAATTGACAAAAACTATACTCTTTGATAAAAAAATCTTTCGAAGAAACAGCCCAAAACACAGCATGCATTTTCATCAAACGAGCCCAAAAAAATGCAACGCGCAACAGCAAAAAATCCATTAACGCAACGAAATGACTAGCACAATTGTGAGGGAAAACTGCCCAACTAGCAACACTAACCCTTTTCTGCAGCCCGCCGGCCCACCCTGTTGTGCAAAGCAGAGATGATCGGATAGTGTTTTTTTTACTATCCGATCCTATCCTGTTTTTGAAAAATAATATCCAATCCGAATCCTGTTTTGGTTGAAATCATACTATCCGTATCCGAAAACTATCCAAAAGTGTATCATGATGCACAAGATATATTTTTGTGCTTTGTCTATTTTGCCTCATGAGGCAAAATAACTTCTGGAGTTATTTTGCCGTCAACTGAACACGATTGGTTGAAGTAGTCATATGACAAGTTTGGAATGCATATTTTGCATAGTTGAACATGACATCTGTAACAGTTCAGTTCCATGCATTGTTTATGGTTGTCATGGTTTCAGGGCTGGCAAACAGTTAGCAGCTTCTTGTGTGCATTAACTGAACTGTAGGCTAAACCCTAATTCTAGTCTAAACACTAACTCTAGAAACCCTAACTCGAGAATCTCTCAACTTAAAAATTGACCCTACACCTTGACCATAAGCCCTGATCCTAAACCCTAACCATTAACTCTTAAATCCTAACCAATTGTCTCTGCATATTGTACTTGCCACATGACCAGGGTGTAGTGGTGTGGGAACATGTGGGAAGGATGTTGCCATACATGTTTTTGATGTGGCAAAGGGTTCCCATACCTTTTTTGCTTTGGGAACGTGATCCCATAGCTTTTTGCACTAGTAACGGTACTTGAAGATATGGGATCTAAATGATTACATTAAAACATGGCTGCAATCTCACAGATGTGCTAGCAACATGCAGATTTGCACTGGTAGTCAAAAGTCTGCAGTGATATAGGAAGATCCAGTGTAGAAGTTCTTGCAGGCAAATGCTCACTTTATTCGAATTATTTGGTGAAGCATTCCTGTTTATTTGGTGTGGGAATCGCATTCCCACACCTCTTTTTTTAGCACTACACTCTTGCGCATGACAACTTCAACCAATTGTGTTAAAATGAAGGCAAAATAGTCCCAGAACAGGTATTGCCTCATGAAGGAGAATAGGCTAGACACTACCTGAATGCGTTGTGCCACTTTGGGCCCTATCATGCTCATAAACAGATTGTTTGACATATCTTGCAAGCGTGACACATCGCGTAATCTAAGTGCTTTTCTGATTCAGTTGCATTTAAAAGCAAACTGAAGTTTTGCCACACAGTCCCGTATCCATGGGAGGTCTTTGATGGGCTTTAGCCCCTCCGAAACAAAGCTCCAAACCCCTGAATTTAAATAAGCACCATAAAACAGGGATGTTTGTTCAAATTTCAAAATGTCAAGCCCCACTGCACATATGTAAAGCCCCTCTAGCCTTAAGCCTACAGAAGACTTTCTGGTGACAGTTCTGTTGCCACACCAAGCTTTTCAATAGCCAATTCTTTGGTAAGAATGGTTAGATTTTAACACCATCCATGAGCTCACATTCATAATTTGATTTATTAATCCTACCCATTGTTGCACTTCAACCAAACCTAAGTACATAGCAGTGCTAGTCTACAAACCAAATCATATTTTGAAACAACACACTGACTTTAAATATGCCATTTGTATTGAAATGACTGTCTAAAAATTCAGTCTAACAAGTCAGTGTCACAAAACAACAATTTTGCATATCAATCATGTCTAAGAAAGATAAAAGCTATCTCTGGACTTTGACCTGGTATCGTCCAACAACCAGTCAATGCACTTGCAGGCTCACATAAAATAGGCATGAAGACTGCAAGGCCTGCTGTAGACTACAGAGATGATCGGATAGTGGATTTTTACCATCCGATCCTATCTTCTTTTTGAAAAATGATATCCGTATCCAATCCGAATCCTGTTTTGGTTGAAATATACTATCCATATCCGAAAGTGTATTGTGATGCACAACATATATTTTTGTGCTGTGTCTATTTTGCCTCGTGAGGCAAAATAACTGTTGGAGCTATTTTGCCTTCAGCTAAACATGATTGGTTGAAGTAGTCACACGACAAGTTTAGAACATATGTCCTGCTTAGTTGACCATGACATCTGTAAAAGCTCAGTTCCATGCATGGATGATGGTTTTCATGGTTTCAGGGCTGACAAACAGTAAGCAGCTTCTTGTTTGCTTTAAGTGAACTGTAAGCTAAGCCCTAACTCTAAACATCGAACCCCTACACCTAAAACTTGACCCTAAACCATGACCATAAACCCTGATCCAAAACCCTAACAATAAACTCTTAAATCCCAACCAATTGTCTCTGTGTACCTTGTCATATGACTACTTCAAGCAATTGTGTTCAAATGAAGGCAAAATAGTCCCAGCACAGATTTTGCCACATGAAGCAGAGTAGACACTTGAATGCGTTGTATCACTTTGGGCCCTGTCATGCTTATAAACAAAAAGTTTGACATATATTGCAAGCTTGACATATTGCATAACCCAAGTACTTTTCCGAGTCAATTGCA
>Ga0210059_1011111_pt1 | contig 13816 bp, 7 predicted proteins | sample Ectturendosymbi2_FD_188042 | JGI IMG/M metagenome (GOLD analysis project Ga0210059, IMG submission 188042) | Ecteinascidia turbinata endosymbiont from Florida, USA - Sample 2 (SPAdes) (version 2) | ecosystem: Host-associated > Tunicates > Ascidians > Unclassified | place: Key West, Florida...
AATTGCTTCAAAGCAGTTATGTTTAATTAACCTCTCCAATGGTCGCCAGCAGGTATATTCAATAGCTAGAGGCATGGTAATTGGTGGAAATGAAATTTTGACTTTGTTGCAGAATTCAAGTCAGCCTTTACCTGAGGACCTTTAGCACAAAGCTCTCCACGTTGATTAGGGCCAAGCTCCCTTCCGGTCTCGGTGTCGATAACCTGGAAAATCGATTTGTTTTCAAAGTTTTTCGTTTCCAGCAAAAGAATATCTGAAACAATCAATTAGTATTTTTCACGTAAGTGTGACAAGAAAAAGTTGCAGTGTTTTGTTTGTTTCTGAATGTTTCTGAAGTATTTTATTAATCAATGAATATTTTTAGGAAACATGTTCGCTTGTATAGTAGAACGTTTCCTGCAGAGTTGGTGCAATGCGTTTGCGCTTTTGTTATACGAACTTTAAAAATATTTTCTAGCCCATAGATAATTGTTGGAGACTGAGCACTCAGGGCACTTCCAGAAAGTTATTGCCTATATTTTTGTCCATGCGATCAATGCAAAATTAGTAAAGAAACAAATGAAAATAACAGCAAAGCTGTTTGATGCAGCGCATTTTCAAGTTAAAGCACACTGCTTTCGGATGAAGTCATGATGAAGCTTTCCGTTCAAATAGCGATTTAGTTGATATGCAGATTTAACTAACGCTAAATTAGGTGGCAACCGTCTAAGGCAGGGTCTCAAACACCCGGCCCGCGAGGGTGTTTTGTGCGACCCGCGATGCTTTTTGGGAATTTTCAAATAATCAACAGTTACGTTGCCAAGTGTCTTGAAAAAAGACGCCACCAAATAATTGAATCAAACCTAAATGATACCCAGTGCGGTTTTTGTCCCGGCCACAGCAATACAGACCACATTTCACTTTCCAGCAAAATTTTGAAAAATCTTGGGAGTATGCTAAAGACGCCTTCACATGCTTTGTCGACCTCGAAAAAGCATACGACCGGGTTCCTTGTGAAAAGCTAAGGGGAGTGTTGCGTGAGTACGGTGTTGACGTCCGCCTGTTACTGGCCGTCAAGTCACTGTATTCCTCCTAAGACGTTTGCGTCAGTGTCGGGAGAGTTAAATCACGACCGTTCAACGTTGTCGTTGGACTCCGAGAATGAGGGTGTGTGCTGCCATAGCTCTTTTTCATAGTTAACGTCAATGGTTCTCAACTTTTTCGCTGAAGGGAGCCAAATCCAGACCAACGATTTTGTTGGAGAGCCTAACTGAAATTTTTTAACACAATTCAATTTGCACGTTTTGTTTTACAGCAGAACGAAGTCTGTTACACAAAATATTAGACATTTGATTGAAAGACTGCCGAGGGCCGCACAAAGGGTGCCTGGGAGCTGAATGCGTCCCTCAGAACCGGGGTAGAGAACCACTGGTCTACATGAATTGGATAGACAGTCACAGCCGAGTCAACGAGGGTGTCACAGTCTGAAGCTGCAGCATCAACCGTTTACTTTTTGCAGACGGTTTGATACTGCTAGCATCTTCTCAACAGTCTTCAACATGCACTCGATCGGTTTTCTGCTACGTGAGACCGAGCCGGAATGAAAATTAGTGCTAAAAATATCGAGGTAATACTCTGTCTCTTTGCAAACCCAAGGCAGTGTATGCGACAAGTGAGCGGCAATACACTTCAGCAGGTGGATACGTTCAAGTACCTAGGGGTGGTATTTACGTGTGACGGAAGGCGGAGCTCCAGGAAATTGATACACGGCTTGGTAAAGCTAACGCAGTTCTGCGTGAACGTTATCGTTGTGCCCACAAAACTGGAGCTTTCAAACACCCCAAAGCTGTCAGTTTTCAAGTCGATCTTTGTTCCGATCCTTACCTATGGTCATAAATCTTGGGTAATGACCGAAAGAATATTACCTCAGGTGCAAGCAATAAAGTTGGGATTTTTGAGAAGAACCCACGGTGTGACAAAGTGGCGTACCGAGGTTAGATAGCGCCCGGGGCAAGAAAAAACTTTGGCGCCTCCATTTTTGAACCTAAGCCATTTTGGGATTAAACTGAAGAAAAAACTTGCGGCATTGTTGTGACTTTTCGGCGGCGCCAAGTGACTCGACGTCCGGGGCATTGTGCCCCCCTCGTTACGCCCCTGGTGTGACACTTCGCGACAAAGTTTGCAGCTGTGAATTCGCAGTGCCCTGAATGTCGAACCACTTCTCCTCATTGAGAGAGTACAACTACATTAGTTCGGCCAGGTATCCAGAATGCCCAAAGGAAGACTGGTGAGGCAAGCCCTGCTGGTTAAACCCACGGGAAAGCGACCCAGAGGTCGTCCAAGGCCTGGGTGGAGTAATTGCATCTCCGACCTTTCTTGGTCCCGATTTGGTGTGGAGCCAGCAGAACTATCTGAAATTACAGTTGACCGTGAGGTATTCCAAGTTCTCCTGTGGATGTTGGCCCCGTAACCCTCCCTAGAGGAAAATCGGGCATGAAAATGAATGGAATAACATTTACATTAGTTTGTTCACCGGTGTTTACAGTAAAAGTGCTCAGCTAGCGAGTGAACAAATTCCTTAGACGGCAAGAATTGATTATTACGAATGTAGAGACGGCTAGAAATGATTTGCCTATAATTAATGATACCTTTCGCAGGAAATAAGGTGTAAAATTAAGTTCAGGTACCGCTATTGTTGCGTCAGCGTCATAATGCGGCCCGCAGGTTACCTTGTAAGTCCTCATGTGGCTTACAGAGCAATTTGAGTTTGAGACCCCAGGTCTAAGGACTGCGAATACCACTGTGGTGGTTTTGAGGTAACTTCGTTCATAACTCGACGAGCGATCGCGCTAGAGAGTCAATGAAGACTTTAAGATTCCGAATTTCGTGATCTTTCTGATTAATAAAACAGATACCTTTGCATATGGAATTTACGTAGCATGGTGACGTCACAAGGTCGAACCTGTGGACGTCACTGTGATCTGTGAAAAAATACCAAATGCCAATTTACCCTTTTTCTTTTAAAAGTGCACGAAAATCTGCATTTTGCGATATCTTAATTGGCTCTATAACGCAGTCGTGCCTCAAAACCACTGAAACTCGTGTTTTTGCTGATGAAAACATACTTCACTCAAATGGTACCGGCACATAGCCCTACACATCTTTTTATTTCTGTATTATTCAAAGTGATTTACAGCAAAGATTTATCAACCATCTGTTCCTTTCTCGACTAGATACTTTGATAATGATAGCGAAACAATGGTGCATGGCATTTAATTGAGAAAGTCTGCACATTAAACGAACTCCCCTGTCTCGCAACTAAAAATTCTTACATTCTTTCTTTCAATTTTTGTTTCACGTACGTTCGTTAAACAACACCATTTTGGTTTTAAGTTGGAACGAGAACAATTTATATAACTTTACTAGTTAGCTGAACACAAAGAAAATTAAATATATATGGTGAATAAGGCTAAAAAGTAAAAAGAATCAATAGGAAGTTAGTTCGATTGCAAGCAAACTTGATTTTTCTTTGGTTGATGTAAAAACGCTGTACAGTTTTCACAGCAAAAGGCAGTGCACGATTGATACATCAAACATCAACAAAGCCTTTCAACTTTTGCCGATAGCGTTGCCGTGGTAGCTGTAACTAAGAACTTTGGTTTTTGTTCTTTTAACAAGGTGTTGAAACAAAAAAAGCTTACCTTTAGCAACGTGTTAGGCACAACGAGCCCAACTGATTTTCTTGGACAATTCGGGTAAAACATGGTTGTCAAAGGAACTCCCTCTGTCATACCCCACGCTGTACATAAATGTAAAAGCTTTATGTCTATATTTAAAAGATATTGGCATCTTAAACCTTATGAGAAACAAGCAAGCACGCCCTCAAAAATGTAACTGTAAGACCAAAGTACTTCAATAAAATTTGAAAGTTATGTAAGTTTCCGAATGCTTCCTATGACAATTAAACGCTCTTGGTTTGCTGTAAGCTTTTGAGGAGTCAACCGACTGGGTTCTGCTTTCATCTTTTAGCGATGTTTCAAACTTGCACATTCCTGCATTCAAGTAACTTATCTCCACATGTGGACAAGCAGGAAATCTATCGGCAAATTTTTAATAGGAACTCAATTCTGCGCATGACTACGCATCGTCAGTCCTGAATCTGCAAGCAGTGTCTACGGTTGAAACGTTGAAAGGTTAAAACAAGAGCAGAGGAAACAAATAAACTCAAGGCTAAAGGGAATAAATCACAACACAAGCTGACACCATAACTTACCAATTGATTGAGCTAGAGAGCTGTTCAAACCATCAAAGATGCAGCGAGTCTTCTACTTAAAATAAAAAAAAACTGGAAAGTTTTGGAATTTGGGTTTTTGGTGATGACTTCATAATTGGAGTAGTTTTACGCATTTTTGGCAGAGGTCTCCGGGCCCAGGACGCAATCCAACGAGCCAATGTTTGGCTCAAGTTTTTTTGGAAACTAGGCTATAATCTGAGTCTTTAGAGCACTTGATCGGTTTTCCAGCGTTTCTGGTTCCAAAATCATGACTCAAAAGCTAAATGTTTGGTATAGAATCAAATCCCACAAATGGTAACCTTTCCCACTTTGGCTGAAGGCCATAACTCGCCAACCGATTGAGCTACAGAGCTGTTCAAACCCTTTAGCGATTCGGAAAGTCTTCTAGTTCTAATTGAAAAAAATTAGGAAGATTTGGATTATTGTTTTTTTGTAGGCGGCGTTATAATCGGGGTAGGTTTAGGGTTTTTTTGGATAACGTTATTGGGAAATGGTCCCCAACTGCAAGGGTCAATACTTTGTTTCTTTTTTGAAAGAAAACTAGGCGACAATACGCGTCTTTGGAGCTCTTGATTGGCCTTCTTGCGCTTGTGGTTGGAAAGTTGTGGCCTAAAACCGCAAATTAATTATTTAATTCCGTATGGGATTAATTGAATGATTTGTTGCTTTTAGGCCATAACTTTTGAACCAGACAAGTCAGAGACTAGTTTCCAATGAAACCTGAGACAAAAAATCGTCTCGTTGGGTTAGAGCCCAGAGCCCGATGACATCATCCAAAATAACCTTAAGCCTACCTCAATTATAACGTCACCCACAAAAAAACAAAAATCCAAAACGTCCTAATTTTTGTTAATCTAAACTAGAAAAATTTCCAAGTTCTTCAGAGGGTTTAAACAGCTCTCTAGCTCAATCGCCTGGCGTGTTATGATGGTGCAAACCCGCGGAAATTTCTGCAAGATATGTGGCTCCCGGGACTGAAATGGTAAGCTTATTTCTTCTTTGTAAATATCTAACAAAACATGTGTTCTAATTCAATGTTTTGCACGGATTTTATGAGAAATCCGATCATTTTTTGTTTCATATCTCAGCACCATAGCACATTGGCCAATTATATCTCAGGAGCCTAGCATATTGAACAATCGAAGCGAACCCAAAACATGAATTTCGTTCTTCAGATCAACCGTCATCAGACCACACAAGAGAATACCCAGGATTGTCCATGGGACATATTTGTCTGCCCATCACATAGCAATTTATGCCTGTCCCATCCCACGGGATTCCCATTATAATATTAATATGGAATACAAATCAATCAAATTTATTAAATTTATGAAAGTTTAGGTTCAGTATCTACTAAATAGGACTACATGTACAAAGAGACATGCAAAACGACAAAATTTATTGACTTTAAAATTCAGAAGTATAGTCTCAGTATGACAATTCAATTATCATTCTGACACTCTCATTCTATTTCTGAAGTTGCTATGACATGGCTACTCTGTCATGGGAAAATATACAAATGTGTGCTGTCACATCCCATGGGATGTTTCCCATGGGATTCCCATAGGAATGACATTCCTATGGACAAGCCTGAGAATACCTTCAAGTGATTGCGTAAATGATTAACATTTTTCACATGTAGCTTATTCGGTTACTGGCCAAGCGTGAAGAATCTAAAGTTGCAATCATGCTACGTTCAACTTGCGATGTTGATCTACCTTTTAGCTGTTATCTTATAGTTGGAAAAAGTAATAGAAATTGTCTTGTAAGAATATCTGTTGTGCTTGTTTTGTTTGGGAGTTTTTTGATGTTTTTTGATAATTTAGCTTTGAAATTTTACATGAATTCAAACCAAGCTATTTACAGCTTTAAAAGAGTTTTAATCGCTCAAATTGAAAATTTTCTTCGACTGCAGTGGGCTATACTCATTGAAAATGTGTATCCATGGAAATGTCTAGCACTTGAAAATGATACTCGACTTTTCGGTCTGGCCGATTCGGTCAGGCCGATTGGGTTGGGGCGTTTCGGTCACGGGATATTTTGGTCTGGCAGTTTCGGTCTGGTGGCAATTTGGTCGCGACGTTTCTGTACATAAACAACTGATTATATTTATTTATTTAAATCAGTGGTTCTGAACCGTGTTTCACGAACCCCCAGGGTTTCACGGGAAGATTTCCAGGGGTACTTGGATGTCAGTTGATTTTCATGTATTGCTATTTTTAAAACTTATTTGCAACAAACAGACGCAGCCTTCACACTAATGTTCAGTATAAAGTGTTTGAAATAAATACTTTTGTTAATATCCTTCGTACTGCCATTTAAAATTGTTAGTTACTAACTGTTAGTCAATATATTTCCCCTTAATTTAGAGTCAGCTTACTTGGGGTTCGGGTTGACTGTTTTATGACTCGGGGCTACTTAACCAGAGAGAGATTGAGAACCCCTGATTTAAATGATTATACAGGCAGGCGAAATGTCACACTAGCTGGTGTTACACCAACTCCCTTTGATGTTGCAGCGAAGTGACAAAACAGTCTGACAGGTGAAATGTCAAGCTAGCCGGTGTTATACCCAGTGGCGATTCTATGGGGAGGCCTGGATGGGCCATGACCCCCCGATTAACTGTTGGATCTTGGACCATGTTTGTAGTTTTTTCAAATAAAACCGTTCTTTGATTTAAGTACGTTTGCATTAAAAAGTTAGCATGTAAGATTTCTGCAAGATTTCATAGTCTGACCGAAATGTCTAGAGACCGAAACGACCAAGAACGAAAAGTCCCATGACTGAAACGGCTCAGACCGACACAACCAGACCGAATCGGCCAGAACGAAAAGTCCTGTTCCGCTTGGTAGCACTATGAATTTATTGTGCAGAGTGTTCATCGATATGTTTTGAACAACCAATAACACAGGCTGTTAGTGTTTTTACCATAACTTATGTCTGTTTTGAAATAAATCTATCATTTCACTGATTGCTGTTATGACTCCACCTACAACAGACGATGATCAGTACTTGAAGGGCACCTGAAGTATCAAAGTATTTTGCACAAGAAAAATCTTCGGTGTTCCATGATTTTTTACCAATTGTTGCTTTAATAATTTGGAAGGTCATTTGAAAAAAGTAATCAGACTTCAGCAAGCATTTTTTTCCTTTAGCCTTGCTGAAATGCGAAATTAATACGAAATTACATGGCTACTCTGCCAAAAAACTTTAAACAAATTTACTCGTTGTAGACCCGAAACGGCGTGTTGTTAAGACTCGAACCTTCCGATATTTGGACATTGTATTTTTCTTGCACTGACTCAGCTACACCATCTGGGAGAGGAGCTGCGCCTGATCCGATCTCTCGCAAGGAAGAAATATCAAACTGCTGAGAAAGTGGGAGTTTGTCGATTGCAACGAGAATAGGCGGAACCGCGCTGAAAGTTGTTACCTGAAATAATATTTTTGTAAGACAAGTCCATGCTGTAGTTATTAGAGTTCCCTGAGCTTGAAAACAAGCGAGCAACTTGCCCAAGGTTCTTTTTTACTTTTTACAAAAAAAACAACATAACTGTGTCTTCTTAGAAAGAACATCTAGGATGATCAATCTTACCTTGTGTTTTTCAATTTGCTGAAACAAACTGATGAAGTCGAATCGATTTTCTAAAATGATCCTAACTCCTTGAACAAGATTGACCATTGATCCCAGCGCTCCATAGATGTGAAACATCGGCACAACCAGGTAGTTAACATCCAAGCGAGACGTAAGCAATGAAACTCTGCGCATTTGGTTGTAAGACTGTTAACTGATTCAACAATAATCAAGTTCTATCATTTTCGATCATGCAAAGGATTAGTGAAGCTTTTCCGTCTATGAAACCCTTTAACGACCGCGCGGGCCAATATATTGGCCCGTACTTTTTTGGCCATAATTCACCAGCTGCTGCAGCTAGAAAGGTGTTCAAACCCTCTACGAATTCAGCAAGTCTAGTAGTTCCGAGTCAAAAAAATTTTTCAGTTTTGGGTTTGGGGTTCTCTTGGGGGGACGTCACAAGTGGGGGTGTTTTAGCGTTTTTATAGCCTACTTTACCCGGCCCTTGACCCCCATCGAGTGGCCCACATTTTGGCCCAAGCATTTGTGCGAAACTAGGCTATCCTACGAGTTTTTAGAGCCCTTGATTGGCTTTCTAACATATGTGGATCAAAAATTATGCCACAAAAACCAAAAAGTAGTCACATTTTCTACCCCTATAAAAGGTAACCAGGGTGGAATAACACCCCTTGTGTATATGGCTATAACTCGCCGTTAGAATAAGCTAGAGAGCTGTTCCAACCCTCTAAAGATTCGTGAAGACTAGCAGTCTAGACTGGAAAAAAAAAATTTTCAGCCTGAAATCTCGGGTTTTCCGTTGATGTTCACATATTGAGAGGATGTTTATGCATATTTGTTTACATTTGGATAATGACGTCAAATCCGGGGAGTCGAACAATCCATCAGATTTTGTGACTCAAAGTTTTTTTTGGATTCTAGGCTTCAATACGAGCCTTTAGAGGGTTTGATGGACTTTCTAGCATTTCTGGTTCAAAAGTTATGTTCAATCTTCCAGATTTTAATTAGAGACTTGCCTTGAATTTACTCAGCAATGTCCTCAACAATTTGGGGTTTTCTGGCCCTAACTTTGGCACCAGAAACGCTAGGAAGTCGATCTAGGCCTCTACAGCTTTATATTCCAGCCTAGAATACAACCAAATTTTGAGCCACAATTTTGGCCCTTTGCTGGTGTGATGACGTCATAAAAGAACAACCAAAAAAATCAAAATCTACCCTTTTTCTAACCCCACCCACCGAAAACCCCGCAACCAAATCTAAAATGTTTTTTTTTCAATGCAAACCAGAAGACTTCAAGGGTCTTTCGAGGGCCGAATAGCTCGTTAGCATATTCTAGCGGGGAGTTATCGCAAGCTACAGTACCCGCCAGCGGGAAACTCATGTATTTTCTGATTTTTGGGGTAAAATTGAGTTTTTGGGCCATAACATTGGTTCCAGACACGCTAGAAGGTCAGTTAAGGGCTCTATCGACGCGGGAGATTATGTAGTTTCCAAAAAAACTTGATCCAAAATTTTGGCCCATTGGATTGGCGTCTAGGGCAGTCAAAGTTTGTCAAAAATCCAAAAACACACCCACTTCGCGAGCTCCTGCCAGGCGAACCCCTCACTCAAATCAAAAAAAGTTTTTTTTAATCAAACCTAGAAGACTTGCCGTATCCGTAAAGGGTTTGAACAACGCTCTAACTATAGGGGCTGGCGAGTTATAACCAAAAAAGTACGGGCCAATATATAGGCCCGCGCGGTCGTTAAAGGATGAACGCACTTTAGAAAGAAAATGGAAGATTGAATACAAACAATGTAACATTCCTGCATTTGAAGCTTCAACGTAACATTATTCAATGTAACCTTCAGTGAAGGTTCAATGTAAAATTCCTACATTTGAAGCATTACTAACAAAAAACGAGTATTTGTTTCCCGAAAGATGCACAAGGTCTAACAACGTATGGTTGCGTGCTTTGATTCAGTCTGATTGTTTACATTCGTTCTTATTTTTTGAACACTGCAACCGCATTTTACTTTGTGACTGAGTGCTCGTACATTGCCGTGTTTGTTCCTTTGAAGGTGTATCATGACACAACACATTCGTACTTAACCTGGCTTCGACCAATTTAGAATTAGCGTCCTATCTCTTTCATTAGTGTTGTGCCAAGTGAAATGGGTAAGCGAAAAATAGTGTTAAGAATGTGTCTGTAACCCTGTGATTCAGCCTCCAACGCCGTTGTAAAACATTCTGTTCTGTACGTTTTCATCAAACTGCGTTGTGCAGAAAATGTGTGTTTGTAATATAGACTTCGTGTCTGCAGACAAAAAATACATCATCATCAAACAAAATCAATTAACTAGTTCAAACGCACTTTCGAAGGAAAAGGGGCATTGAAAAAAAAACCCGAACTAATCACCCGGTTCATGATAGAACAACGTCGCATTTGTATGTTAACGATTAAAAATGATTCAGGAAGGTCTAATTCAGGAGTGTCAAACATACAGCGAGCGGGCCAAAACCGGCCCGTTGCGATGTTGGATCCGGCCCGCGGGATGATTTTGCAAAGTAAAAACGTCTTTGTTTGCTTGAGAAGTATATCCAGTCATACTTCCATTAACTGGTGACTAGATTTCAATTACTTGTAACCTTAACGCAATTGCTTATATTTTATTTTTTTCCTCTGTTTTTCTCACGTGAAATTTTTCCGTTTTCTGCATATTTCCTTTTGCATGTTCACACCGGTTTGAACTTACTGTTGATAAAGTTTAACACTAGAACTCAGGGAAAAAATATACTTTGGGTTCCAGCGATGTCGATCTCGAAACCTTCGGAGTTCTAGGTACAACTCTAACTAAAATTTGCTACGTAAAATTCTATTCCAATTATTGACCGAAAAATAAACTGCACAGAAATCTGTTCGACAGGGTAAAATTTGAGAATCGGTAAAAAGCAGTAACTGCAGCAAATAGCGCACTGAATTATAAAAAATGTCGAAATCGACATCGCCGGAGTTCTAGTGTTAAAAAATACACAGAAATGTTAATTAAAACCAACGACTCAAGCAACTTCATGCTTCAAATATGTTAACATGGAGTGAAAACGGGGAGGACATTTTTGTAGTTTTTTTGCGAAAATAAGAGACAAGGAAATTGTATTGTGGCATAATAAGGACAGATTTTGAGTTGCAGAACTATTCTACGCTCGCACTCGGGCTTTTGTCTTCCTTTAATTGCTCAGTTTAGCCTTTATTCTCTATTCCGTGGCAGCCTCGTTTCCAAAATGCCTTTATCGAAACAGAGAAAAGTTGATAAAGAATGCAGAGTTTTCCAAGACAGTTGGTCTGTTTCCTATTTTTTACGGAGGTGAATGCGATACCTGTATATGTTTGGTGTGTCCACAGCAGGTTTCAGTGGTGAAAAAATATAACAACCGACGTCACTATGAGACTAATCATGCCGAAAGATACCGTGGCTTGCAAGGGCAACCGAGACGAGAGAAGGTAGAGGAATTGATAGCAGGCTTGAAAAAACAGCAGTACGTTTTCACCAGTAGCCGAGATATAAGTGCAGCAGCTGTGAAGGCTAGCTACAATATTGCTAATGACATAGTGTTAGCATCAAAGCCATACTCTGAGTGTGAGTTCGTGAAGACGTGCACCCTAAAGGCTGCAGAAATCGTGTGTTCTGAAAAGCTAAAGTTTTTGCTAATATTAGCCTGACGAGAAACACTTAGCAGAGAGGATTTCGGACATTTTTGCGAATTTAGACATCCAACTGAAGAACAAAGTCAAGTCAAGCACGGACATTTCGGACGTTGCACAACTAGCCATATTTATTTGTCATGTTGAGACTTTGTCATTGAGGAATTCTTGGGGTTGGTGCCTATGATGGATACTACAACAGCCAATGGTATTTTCAACTCTCTCGTTGGAGTACTGAACAGGGTCGGAGTAGACTAGCCCCGTGCTGTCTGCATTACCACAGATAGCGCGCCATCAATGATCGGTAAACAAGCGGGTGTTGCGACAAAATTTAGAGAAAAAGTACAGGTTGTAAGTGGATGACGTGAATTTTAGACATTTGGCTGTATTTCGCACCAGGAGGCATTGTCTTGCAAGTCGTTAACAATTGATCACGTCATGCAAGTGGTTGTCCGGAGAGTTATTTCATCCGAACCAGAGGTCTTAATCACCGTCAGTTTGACAGTCTAAGGCGTTTTTTTGATTCACGTGGGGAAATTGAAAACTTTGTGTGCTAATTATCATTTTCAGATAAGCTTGAACTTTTTGCATTAAAGTTGTGAAAACAGTTGGAAGTTGTCAATATTTATAACCAGGGTGTTATACAGTGATTACATTGATCCGGCCCGCTTGAGATCAAACTTGCGTGAAGTAGCCCCTGAACTGACACGAGTTTGACACCCCTGGTCTACATTCAAGGGTTAAAACAATAAGTGTTTGAAGAAGGTCTAATTCAAACTAAAAATCAACGTAAAGATAGAAGTAAAAACAATTAAATTCCAAGTTTAGCGGTGACTGCACTGAATGCTTTAGAAATGAAGAACGTACAGAAAATACACTTTCAGCAAAATGAATATAAACAAATAGTAAAAACTGAATGGCACATGGCTCAAGCCAGACAATGTGCAAGCATTAAATACATCACAATATGTATGGATCAAAGTTACAAACAACTCCATGCGGGTCATCTTTATGTGAACAGATTTGCTTTTGTTGATGACAGGTACAGAAACATCATCAAAAAGACACACGACAAATATCTCTCTTAATCAATCACTTTGATTGCGAAAAAGTTGAAGCCTTCTAAATTTTATGATTCCTGAAAAACTTGAGTCGCGATTTTGTGATTTTTTTATAAATTTTCTTTGACAATTTTCGCAAACACAGTCAGCGGTTTTGAAAAGAACTTCGTTATTTTAAAACAAATTTAAAAGACCAACAGGAGTGTTTTGGCAAAACGTAACTCCCACATGATTTTAATAGACATACTTGCAGATAGACAAACAAGAAACAACGTTCTTGTGCGTGATCATGACTCCTTTAGGTAGACCTGTCGTTCCACTTGAATAAGGAAGAAGCATCACATCATCAACCGCAATGGATTTGCTACTCGGAAAATCTGCGCAGTGAACGGATGTTAAACTTTAACTCACTGCAATTTCAAATGAAGTTAATTCCATATTATCATCAGATAGCGTGTCCCGACATTTGGGTTTCATCTACTCCAACACAAACGCAGAGCTACTAAATACCATGATAGGAATGCGACATTTTGGTTGCTATCGGAGAAAAGGAAAGCATCCTCATTATTTTTTAAAAATTCAGATTTTGATTACCACAAAATATCATGAGAGCAGGTATTTTTCCGGTAAAAATTTCAACACACTCAAAATCTTTAAATTTCGTTGAAATATTTGCCTGAGGGTGATTAAACTTTTCTAAAAATCGGGCATTTTTAAAATGTATTTTTTCTGGCTCTTTAAAAAATACCTGTGTCGAAGCTGTATAAATGTTTTATGAATTGTCAAAATAAATTTGGGGTTTGAATGTTTCCACTTCGTTTTACAAATAGTATTGGCTGTTGTCAGTGGCGTAGCAAGGGAGGGAGGCACTTTGTTGATAAAAATTAAATTTTGAAAGGAGTTAAAATTCTCTAACTCTTCTTTATTACTTTCAAATAAAGTTTTAAACGGTCTAACTCGTTTCAGTTTTTGTGTTGAGAGGCCCGAGACTGGTAGACTACCCTAAAAAACACATCTGGCTGTGGAGCGAGTAAATTGATGAAATGTTTACTCAAAAATCTGGGTCAAATCCAATGTTCTACCCAGGTGTTTGTCTGGAAATCAGGTTTTTTTTTGACACTCGTTCTTGGGGAGTAATGGCGCCCCGGTCCATACACCTACCTCTCCAGAAAAAGCCGTTTCCCCATCCCAGTCAAAACTCCTTAGA
>Ga0210059_1011112_pt1 | contig 13815 bp, 5 predicted proteins | sample Ectturendosymbi2_FD_188042 | JGI IMG/M metagenome (GOLD analysis project Ga0210059, IMG submission 188042) | Ecteinascidia turbinata endosymbiont from Florida, USA - Sample 2 (SPAdes) (version 2) | ecosystem: Host-associated > Tunicates > Ascidians > Unclassified | place: Key West, Florida...
TTTTAGAATTTCAACAACCGCAGCAAACCACTTCTTAAAAGTATTCATGCTTGCTTGTAAGAGCATTTTATTAAAGTTTCATCTCAGATACAAAGTTTCGTACAAGCTTTACCCTAAGGTTGGGTATGACTTGACACACCAAACGTTGTTGGGGGTAAAATTAATTTTTTGATTTTGTCAAAGGGTAAATGAGACAAAAAAGGTGAAGAACCACTGCTCTACACACAATGTGAAAATGGTTGTGTATTTGCGGGAACGAAGCCACAAGCGATTCTCACCACGGCTCTGGAGTGAAGTTAATAATACTTGTCGCCGCAGCTTAACACAACGGTCGGCTGGTTGATTTAGCCCAGTGGCTCCCAAAGTATGGGTCAAACCGAAATAACAGTGGCAAAGTGTCAAAAAATGGGCTATGCTGAGGCGATCCAAACCGGAGTTGCGTATTTTCAACGTTACCATTGCTTGTCTTTGTCTGTGGCATGAGCACTTACTGAGAAAAGAGTGGAATGCTGACATTAAAAACAAAATTAGCAACTTACTGCCAAAAATCCCCAATAGGCCTACAATCATTATTTTTTCATACGTCGTTTAAGGCTTGGGTTGTTGTTTGAGGCGTGTCCACCAAACGCAGGTTTGGGGAACGCTCAAAAAAGTTTTGGAACCGCTGCTCCAGCAATTTTAGCGTAAGCATTTGAAGCTGTTTTTATCCATGGGTGTTTAAATTACAAAATCCAATCGACTGGGAAAAAATTCAATTTCGCTTCATTTTAGTCACATGCGCTATATCAAGAAAAGAGATTGCAAACTATCTGTAAGTGATGGCAGTGTCAATGTCCTCAGCACTTGCAAAAAAAGCTTCTTCCTATTTGCGTTAGATTTTGCTGCTGAGTCTACCCGCTGCAGCTGAATAATTTCAAATTTACTGCAGGATAGGGCTTAACATCAAATGAAAGTTGAAACACTTTCAAGACTATGTACAAGTCAGACTATGATTACTTGACAAAACTTTTTTTTTCGCCAGCAAGTTAATGAGAAATCATTGATGAAAACGTTAACACTCCACATGATTGCGATTGAACCGGCACAATGCATGCTTAATCGTAACAAATAAATATCTAGAATGAATTCTGGGTCTCAAACACACGGGCCGCATGTCGACCGCGAGGGCATTTTGTGCAGCCCACTAACTCTTTTTGGGAATTTTGAAATAATTAATATTCAAGTTATTTTGTTTATTCACTGGTGTTTAAAAGTGCTCGGCCAGCGTGTCAACAAGCTCATTTTAAACCAGCTATGTCCAACCCAAATGGCTTACTGAGCAAAAAATTATGTCACTATCTTAACCAGAGCCGCATAATGAGTGGCATATTAGTGTGCTGGGCCGCACATTGAATGGCTTACTTTGATCTTAGCAAACTAAATTTAGATTAAGCTAATGTACTGAATGCGTTCGAATCTTAACTGCAATGGTAACAGACGTATTGAAGTCAGGGGCGTAACGAGGTTAGATGGCGCCCGGGGCAAGAAGCAAGTTTGGCGACCCACGTTCGAACCTGAGATATTTTGGAAGTAAATGTAGTGTATTTAAGAAAGTGCTTGTGACATTGTTGTGACTTTTCGGCAACCCTATAGTCATTCGGTGGCCCCATAGTGACAGGGCGCCGGGGTATTGTGCTCCCCTTGCTCCCCTCCTTATGCCAACTTGCACACGGAGCTTAACCCTCAGGTAAATGCCAGCCATGACATGAATTCTCTAGCATTTACAATGCTGTATATACGCAGGCTCGTAACTGAACCGCCTCCCTAAAAAATTTTTCGCCCCCCCCCAGGAAAAATGTGTTGAACATGTGTTAAAACTATTGGACATAGTTTAAAACATTTGTTCTCTTCTCAGAAAACTCTTCCACCCCCTGGTGTCCCAAGCTGGTCATGGGCCTGTATACTCAATAATGAGCGTCGAAAGGGGAGGGGTAGAAGGAGGCCTTGGAAAAATTTGGCATTTTCCCATCACATTTTTAGCAAAAAGGTTGTTTTCTTAGTTTCGAGTGGAAAAAAGATTCATCATTTTGCCCCGCCCCCAGAAAAATCCTTCGCTTCACTTGAAAAAACTACTATTTCCCGCCCTGGACAACATTTTTCGACCCTCATGTACACAACGTTTGATTAATCATGGACAATTGGTAAAACATAGTGCTTTGATCAGGTTCGACTAAAGGCTGATGTAACAGGTTCCGTAAGAAGTATCGTTGATTTGCACTGAAGTATTTCTTAGGCTTACGGATCAAAACCTTGATTACCGTGAAAATTTTTGGTGCAACGTTCGGAATTGTGGGCGGCCATTGTCCCCATTGCCCCCCTGGCTACGCGCCTGGACTAAAATAGTTGAGCACGGAACTAGGTGTTTGTATGAGAATACAAATTTTTACCCTGTCTTGATCGTTCGGGCTGCATCTTGATTAAAGCTGAAAAGTTCTCATTTTCGAAAATGTTGCGAAGAGAACTTTTCCTGTGTGTCAGGCTTATGCAGAATCACATGGAAATATTTTCAACTACAGCAAAACTGTTTGTCTGACGTAGGCTGAGAGTGCAAAAAGCAAAGTCACCCCATTACTGACACTTGGGTGGTAAAAATCTAAAATCTGGTAACCAATACAAATATCTGGGAGCTGTACTGGATACTGAGCTCCCAGATGACAACGACGTTCAGAGACAACTGCCATAATAATAGTGTGCGGCAAACAAGCTGCGAGCCTCTTCTCCCGATGTTCAAATGCAGTTAAAAATGTACGTTTTCGTTCCTTTTGTACGCCCATGTATGCATCACAAATATGGTGGAATTTCAGAAAGTCATGCATGCAAAGATTGCGTGTGGCCTATAATTATGGATATAGGTTTCTATACAACCTGAGAGCGAGTGTTAGTAATCATGACTCATCAGGTTCAATGTAACATTCCTACATTTGAGGCATTATTAAGACAAAATATGTGCTTGTTTCTCGAAAGATGCAGAAGGTCTAATAACGTGATGGTTGCTTGCTTTGATGGAGTCAGATTCTTTATATTCTTCCTTATTCTTTGAACACTAAAACCGTATTTTATTTTGTGACCGAGGGTTCGGACATTGCAATGTTTGTTCGTTTGAGGGTGTGCATGTCACAATGCATTCGTATTTTACCTGGGTTTGACCACTTTAAGAATTAGCGTCCTATTCTGCAATAGTGTTGTACCAAGTGAACAAATAGTGTTAACAATGCGCCTGGAAACCTAAGGCTTGGCCTCCCAACGCCGTTACAAAACGTTCTGTAAAGTAAGTTTCTGCAGCCCGGTGTCAAGCGAAATTTCTGACCTATTACTTTTTGTCTGTTATTTTGATTCTCAGAGTAAAGGAATAAAGTTTGGCGATTACTTTTTTATGTGTGTTGTGAAATTAAACTTTTTGGTTAGATGTCAGATACCCACAACAAGCTACAGTACGGGAATACGTAAAACCAGCGAAAAATATTGGTCTTAATCTTAGATCTCAATTATTTTTCTTTTTCTATCTGTAACATGAGTCCTAACCCGACATACTTACCTAAACACCAAATCCTAAGCCCTAGTCATCAGTTTTCTCAGCGTATTTGATATGTTGAATGTTGACTCTGTGCATGCGCGTATGGCGTGAAGTCAGAAATTTCGCTTGACACCGGTGATTCAGCCTCCAACGCTGTTGTAAAACGTTTTGTTTTTTCTGTTTTTATTAACCAGCGTTGTGCAGAATGTGTGTCTTTGTACTATGGACTTCGTGTCTGTTGGCAAAAAATACATTATTATTATATGTGACCGTTTGCGAAAAAGTTGTACCACGGTTGAATAAGCACGATGACGTCATCGAATGAAATTTCATGAAAATTGCCCCCTCCGAAACGAAGAGCTGATTGCGCCCCTGGGTCCACTTTTGGGTTTTTCATCCAGTAAAAGTAAGCATATTGGGAAACCTTAGGCTTTTCTCCCACATGTATGTTCCAACCAGGTATGTGGTTTTTGTTCTGTGTGTGTGTGCTGTTAGGCATGGCTTCATCTGCTGCCATTTTGAGTTTTAAAACATGCTATACCAGATTTTGCAGATAAAGTACTTCTTGCTTCATTTCAAACCTATCGGTTTGTTTTCTAATAGGCCTCCTGTATATGAATATGCTTTGCATTCCACATTTCAATTAAAAACACAGAAAAATTGATAGGTCAAAATTTGTAAATTACAAAGTCAAAATTTTAAGTTTTCAGGTCAAAAAATGTTGTGTAAACGGTACGTCCATAATGTCGCTTAGACCAGAGATGAGCGGACTGTCATATTTTGCGATCCAGATCCAATCCGGAATTTTTAAAACTCAGTCCAAGTCCAACCATAGTCCAAATTTCTTTTTTTAATTGAAAGTCTAAGTCCAAATAAACTCCAAAAAATTGCCATAAACACTTTTTCAACAAAAAATTACACAATTCTTTACCATTAACTCAGTCCAAATGCGGTCCTGATCCTAAATTTATGAAGCAATTTACATTCCGGATCCAATCCAAATCCAACAAATTTAGATATAGTCCGGATCCAGTCCAATCCGAGTCCAGTCCAATGCTCATCTCTGGCTTAGACTGCACGTGTATGGTGGCCCATGTGTGCCACCGTAAAAATTTTTGTTTCTGGAATTAAAAAAAAAACATTTCAAAAACTAAAAGAATTTTACTTTCGTTTCGAAAACACTTTCGTTTCGGAAATATTTTCTATATAAAAACATTTTCGTTCTGAAAAAATTTTATTTTCGTTTCGGAAACACTTTCACGTTTGTTTGCAAATTCAAATATTTTCGTTTCAAAAACAAAAACAATTTTACTTTCGTTTCGAAAATATTTTCATTTCGCAAATGTTTTCTAAATAAACACATTTTCGTTCTGAAAAAATTTTATATTCGTTTCGGAAACACTTTCACTTTTGTTTCGGAAACACTTCTTAAAACAAATCGAAAAAATATCGCATCACTTTTGTGGTGGTGGCCCATGCCTATTGCGTGCCACCCTCCGTTGAGGGCCAGTGTTTCCACTTGAGAAGGTTTGATTTGCAGATTCTCTTGTGGTTTTTCTTGCTCCTGTAGCTCGCGATCATAGGCAGAAATTTGACAACTGAAAAATTGAAGGGTAGCCTAACTGCTCCAGTTTTGATGACCTCCAAAAGTGTAACGGGCTCCCCGTACCTTTACTTGGATAAGCGTCGCTGCCAGGCCCGTAACCAGGGGGCGCAGGGTGGGCGAAGCCCCCACTACAAAATTTTTCGCCCCCCCTCGAAAAATGTGTTGAGCATAGTTGAAGACTATTGGACATAGTTTAAAAAAGTTGGCCCCTCTCAGAAATCTCTTCCCTACCCCTGGTGTCCCAAGCTGGCTACGGGCCTGGTCACTGCTTATCAGCAAAATCGAAACTGCCTATCAATATCACAGAACTGTGTCGAAAATTTGCCACAGGGAGGCCGTTACATGTTTGGATCTGCCTAAATTGCCAAAAATGTTGAAATTTGGCAGGCACACGTTGCAACTTTGGCAAATGATCCCCAATAAAATTACTTAGGTAACCTAAAATCACGAAGCAGCTTTTAAGTTTTCACAAAAGGCTACAGGCCAGCATATTCCAGTACTGACTGGCTGCATCACAACCACCAATCCCCATACGCACAGTCCATCCGCTTCTCTTGGTCAAAAAGATACCACTCACTTACTCTAAGCCACAAGTTTTACGTCTTATGTCACAAATCCCTCAAAGGCATTTCCCCAAGGATAGGTTATCACAACAAGGAAAGACTGGTCTACACGTACGCGCAATACGATCGGGAGCTACTAGAGCCGAACATCGACATAGGAGAATCTGAAAATCAAGCCTTCTCAAGTGGAAACACTGGCCCTCAATGGAGGGTGACACGCAATACGCATGGGCCATGACCATAAAAGTGATGTGATATTTTTTCGATTTGTTTTACGAAGTGTTTCCGAAACAAAAGTGAAAGTGTTTTCGAAACGAAAATATATATCTTTTAAACGAAAATGTTTTTATTTAGAAAACATTTGCGAAACAAAAGTGTTTTCGAAACGAAAGTAAAAATTGTTTTAGTTTTTGAAACGTTTGTTTGTTTTTTTCAAAAAAATTCCAGAAACAAAATTTTTTTAGGATAGCACGCATGGGCCACCATACACGTGTATTATGAAGTTTGATATATTTGGTGGCATGTTATGAGAGGGAGACTGGTGAAATTGGCACAAATCAACTGCACTAAATGCGTGTTTCAAGGTTGTAATCTTAAATATCAAATCTATGTGCAACTATTGAGGATCAAATAACATGGAAAAGAATGCAATTTATAGTAATACACATTAGCCCTAGCCAGTAGGTTGGATTAGCTAGTTCAAAGCAATGCCACAGATGTGACCATTGGTGTACGGGAGTGCCTATTTTTGGGGATGCAAAAACTTTTGCCCAAATTTGATCTTATTTTTCCCAAATATCGCATAAACAGAACGTCTAAGACTAAAACGTACTATTGTAAGCAAATTAAGGTGTCTGCATGTCTAATTACCATGCAATCGTCAAATATCAGTAACAAATCAATTTGTACATTGAGTCGCGATCCTGCAATTTTTCACGTACAAAAGGCGGCAAAGTATTGCCGTGCAAGTTCGTTGATGTGGGTATCTCCATCTCATTGATGAACTGCAAACTGACAGATTTATCAGCCTTGAGTTTGAAAATACTATTTTTAAACACCTCTTCATGAGCAAATCATATAATGAGGTAAATAAATGCAATCCTGTAAAGAATGTGTCACTATGAGGATCAAAGCCTTATGCCCTCAATTAATAATCAACACTTTTCATTAGGCCAACAGCTTCTCATCATGACTTTACAACTTCTAAATTCACGTTATGAATACTAAAAACACCCCAGTTTAGACAGTTTAATGTGCATTGAACACAGCATGCTGAGAATAAATAGAAATATGGAACTGATTCAGACATTAATACTGCAGTCTACTGTAATTGATTAATTGCCAAGGAATTTGTACAAAAGCAAATTTCCAATGACACATGACTTACAACCTCAACAAGAATATTTTGTAAAAATAGTAGTGCTTCACTGGACTGCATGAATTATGCCGTGCAATAGAAAGTACAGTTGCCACTGTTCATAAAAGCTTCACTCCACAGCATTAAATTGAAACATTAAAATTTGACAGGATGCAATATGTGAAATACATTGAATGAAACGAATAGAAAATATGAAAACCTAAACATTATGAAATCACAACTACAATACTACCACATAAAATATTGCAGCTGCAGTTACTTTGTTAATTGTATTTATGAATACTTCACAGCAGCAGATTCACACTTGCAAATCTCACAATATCAAGCAAATTTGAAACGCAAAAACTTTACAGTATCATATCACAGCTGCACTACATCATTAGGCCTACCGCAAAACAATTTTCAGCTGCACATTGATTAAGTATTACTTCCAGCAATGATAACTTCACAGTATTGAATCAAATCTAGATTATTATAAAAAAAAACAATCCACAGCTGCTTTTACTAAGTAGGGCTATAAAACATAACAGCATCAAATGGAGTCTTGAAATCTTCACAGCATGAAACAAATCTGAAACATGAAAACTTCACAGCATCAATTCACTTCATTCACAGCTACATTTTTGTTGTTATAGCTGAAAAAGGCTTACTGGTGTCACCAATTTGATGTTCACAAAAGTTAGGGTTAGTTAGAATGGTAGGTTTCCACTACATGTTTCTAATTTTACAATATTTCGAAGTCTACCCAAATTTTAATGAGATTGTTTCAGTTAAGCCAAATTTGATTTGGGCTGTTCGAATTAACCCAAATGTTTATAACATATGCAAATCTGAATGAACCTCTTCTACTTTACCCAAATCTTTCCAAAAGTGCCTAAGTTTGAATGAAACTGCTTCAATTACCCAAATTCGATTGAGGCTATTGCAATTTACCCAAATGTTTCTGATTGTATCCAAATTTCAATAAAGCATTTCTATATTTCCCAAATTGGAATGAAGCTGTGTGAAGTTGTCAAATTTGGTTTGGTTGATTGACTTTACCCAAATGTTTCCAATTTATGTAAATATAATAGGCTACGTTTCTCATTTGCCCAGATGTAAATGAAACTCTTGGACCATACCCAAATGCACCTAATTTATCCAAGTGTTTTCTAATTTTACCCAAAACCTGAATGACGTTTTTTGATTGGCTCAAATTTGATGAAGGCTGTTGGAATTACCAAATAATTCTAGTTCACTCAAAGGAGGTGACTATTTTGCCATTAGGACAAAAAAGAATGGCAAATTAGTCTCAACAAAGATTTGGCCATTGATGCACCGTAAACAAGTGAGTTACTTTTTCACGAATTGGGGTAATTTACTTGGAAAAGCACCTGAAAATAAAAGGCAACTTCTACCTTTTCCCAAAACAGGTGAGGTATTGCATGGTACTTACTCAAAACCAATTCGTTTTTACCCCATTTGCAAGAACCCCACTTAGGGTAACTTCAGAGTTTTTGGGATAATTCTTCTTGTTGCCCAAAGGTATGTTGGGTGATACACCTTAGTTACCCATAAACATGAACTATGGCAACGTAGACACTGCCTCACTCAAATGTGAATGTAGCTGTATAATTTGCGCAAATGTTCAAAATCTTTGCCCGAATAATGGTCAATATTCCAGTGTTGGGGATGCGACCGCATCCACTCCATCCCCATGCCGTATATGCTTATGCTGTTCGTGTTTGAAATGCACCTGATCAGTGGCGTAACTGACTTGGTGCAGGGGTGAGGAACTGCCCCCGCCCCATCTTGGCAAGCTAAATGTAAAAACCGGACCCCCGCCTACCTTGTATTTTGGTATTTACCATTCTTTTTGTTTTCAGCAGTTTGTTGTTTTTATGCGTTTTTCTGAGTAGGCTATATTTTGGTGATTTCGGCTTTTAGTATAGCCGTCCACATCCGGCTTCACTAGTATTTTTCAACTTTTTTAAAGAGTGTTGGTCAATAGACGCCCTTTATTTAAGTTTCCCCCTGGCTCAAACCTCTAGTTACGCCACTGCACCTGATCAAAGCTTAAGGTTGCACTGCAGATAAGAGCTATGTGCAGACCTAGCAGCTGTACCTTACAATAAAAACATGGTTGCTTCTTCTGAGCAATACAGTAGTTTTGTTAGGGTTTCTATTACGTAAACTCATTTGGTGCTTTTAGATGTGATTTTTTCCTTTTTAATTTTCTTTAATAAAGCCATTCAGAAATCAGATTGCTATTGAGTACTTGTGCAAGTTTGCACTGCTCCTTTGCTAAGCAAATCAAAGAACTTGATGAGCTTCAATAGCAAGCAAAAGTCGCTTGCCAACTACCAAACACAGAACTCTTCCCCAAAGGACAAAAAATATGGAAAGAGGAAGAAAATGATAAAAGTGCATTTGGGTCTGATGCCAGTGGTTCTTAGTTTATCCAACCACGTGGACCCTTATATCTTAGCTTGAGGATCACTAACTGCACAGGATAATAATCTTTTTCAAGATTCAAAAGAATTAAATCGAATTAAACGGTCACAATGTTCCAGGAGAGGTTGTCCACATTAAGCATTGCATTAAAAGTGACAAACTTGCATTATTTAAAAGTGACAAACTTAGGCAAGCAAATTTTAATCAATTCCTAGATGAGTTAGTTATGAAGAAGGCTAGGACGAAACCTTTTTTAATTGTTTACTGTGCTTTTCAGGCTTACTTGATTAGATTGTCGCTATTTATTTCTGAATACGTATTTCAATAATGACAGCATAAGGGAAGTTTAAACCAGTCCCGTCGCCAAGAGGGCTCAGCCCTTCCAAATTGAAATATGAAACATTATAAATCAGTGGAGATTTCATCAAATTTTCAGAATGTAAAGTCCCTCTACGCAAATGTAAAGCCCCTATTGAAAATTTTCTGGCCTCAGTTCTGGTTTAAACTCATACCCTTTCGCGTGACAGTTTCGATGCATTCGATTCTTTGCAGTCTGAAAAAGTACCAAACACACGAATTGTGAACCTAGCAGTTGCAACCATTTGAGTGTGTTTGACTTGGCGTGTTTTACTCGTGTTTGTGAGATTTTTTGCACATATGTGTGAAACTTTTATAGCCGTGGTAAGCCAGTCGCAAAGTGTTCCTCACGCCTTTGTGCTTAGCGTCTTTATGCCGCCACACATATGTGCATTGTGTTTGTTGTTTTTTTTGAGCACAGATAAGAAAAAACAGATTTGCAACTTATGAAAAATGCAGGCCATGTATTTTGTCACATATTTTAACCGTGGCATTTTCATTTCGTTTGTCTGTGGAAGTTAACAATCGTGTTCCCGCCGGCCAAGTACGATTTCAACAATTCCGTGTCATTGAACCACTTTTGCGTCGAAGGCAGCAACAAGCGCAATGCGATCTTTGGGCACTCCAATAATAATTTAGAATTTTTTATTGACCAAACTTTTAGAGCGGCAATATTGTCATTTTCGACTTTTCGCAAACTTATTAACACTTTTCAATTTTTTCCTCGTAACAATGAGAGAGGAGGCCTCACAAGTGGATTAGCCTAGGGCAGTGGTTCTTAACCTGTGGTAAAATTCGTCTTCGAAGGGGGTGAATTTACTGAACCATAAATTGCTGTCAATGTATATTTTTATTAATCATTCTAAACTGTAAGAGTTTGTTAATTTCATATTTTCAATAAATGAGCACCACTGAGTGTTATTTGATGAAAGGGTATAGATATGTCAAAAAAGGTTAAGAACCGCTGGCCTAGGGCTCGCATCAGCTAAATCCGGCCCTGTCAGTCCGATAAATATTCCTCATCAATTTTATGCCTTAATTATTCATGAAATTTAGTTTTATTCAACTAAGCATGTTGGTTGTGTCCTGCGTTTGGTGAATCGTTTCGATCGTTACGTATGAATCGCAGGCGAAAAAACGTGTGGTTGTTCGTGTTAGATATGCACCTGATTAACGCTTTTAGGTTAAACTGCAGATAAGAGATATGTGTGAGGCTAGCAGTATCCTACATTAAAAACATATTTGCTTTTTCTGAGCTTGAGCAATACAGTAGTTCTGTATGGCAAACATATTTTAATGAATTCCTAGATGTTTTATTATGAAGGTCAGGACAAAACTTTTTTAATTGTTTGCTGTACTTTAATCAGCCTTACGTGATTCGATGATTGTAGCTTTTTTTAAATAAATATATTTTAATAATAACAACATAAGGGATGCTTGAGCCTCACGTCCTTTCGCGTGACGGCTTCGTTGCGTTCGATTTTTTGTAATCTTTGCAATATGAAAAAGTAACAAACACGCGAATCGCAATCATGGCAGTTGCAACCATTTGGGTGCGTTTCACTTGACGTTTTTTAATCGTGTGTGCGAGATTTTTACAGCCGTGAGAAGCGAGTTGCAACGTGGTCCTCACGCCTTTGTGCTTTAGCGTATAGAAAGTATATTTTGTACGCTACTCCTGAGCACAGATAAGAAAAAAGATGTGTGAAACTTAATGTAGACAATGTGATTTGTTAAAAATTTAACAGTGATGTTTTTGGTTGGTTTCCCTGTCGAACTTAATAATCGTGTTCCAGCCACCCAAGCACGATTCCCACAATTACGTGTCATTGAACGCTTTTGTGTCAAAGTATTTACAAATTATTTGTTGTCCGTACTTTTAGAGCGTCAATATCGTCATTTTCGGTTTAGCACTTTTCCATTTTTTTGTCGTAACAGCTGGAGAGAGGGCCTCACACGTGGATTAGCCCAGGGGTGTAGTGCTAAAAAAAGAGGTGTGGGAACGGCGTTCCCAGGCACATAGCCAGGTGGGAAATCTCCCCCCCAAGTCCGAAAAGTTAAATAAAAAATTATGGTTAATCAAGCGTTTGATGTGTAAGCCAAAGAAATACGTCAGTGCAAATCAACGAACTGCTTAAAACAGTGGTTCTCAACCTTTTTCTTACCTCGCACCACTGGGAAGTTCTACGTTAACCCTGCGTACCAGCAAAACTTATCACTGAATAACTCAAGAATTTCTTTGCATTACTTTTACCATTTCACACATTAGCGAGGCAATGTTTAGTGAGAAGGCTGCAATTGTTTCTCCTCGACTCTCTGAGTAGTAGGGAACCGGGGATTGAGCGGTCCCGCTCTTTTCTTTGTTTGTTTATTATATTCACCGCTCAAAAAATGCCCATTTTATCAGTCAAGCGTATCATTGAAATGCCTCCACAGTTGATGACGTCACAAGCACTCTTTCAGACCTTTGCCCCCTGTTCCCCAGAGCCCCTTGTCTTCCCTAGGACTCCTCTGTCTGTCCTCAGTTTCCCCTCCCTGTTGCATTGTCAGTCGATGTCAAGGTTTTGTCTGAAAGTCGAAACCTGCCAATGCCCGTGAGCAAAGGTATTTTGTCGATCTGGAAGGATTATTCGTTTGTCATCATCAGGAGAAAGGGCGATTTTGTTGACTTTCTCTGTGAAGACTTCGTGATGATGACTCCCGAATCACATTTATTGATCTTAGCTGTTGTTTTTCACCTTTGAGTAACTTTCTTTGCGTAAGAAACAAAGGTTTGTCTGAGGTTCGCCTCATTATGGTCAGTCACGCATTCATTGCTTCTGAATGAAGGCAAAAGTTTAGTTTCACCCTGCGCGCATTGCTTGCCCATTCAATTACACAACGTCAGTTCACAGGTGTTTGATGTTACTTGAATGCTTCTTAGCAAGATTTCATAGTTAGAGATAGGTTGTATTTTTAACTTGCCAAGCAAATAGACTGTTTAATCCTTTGGCCTTATATTTATGTTGATTTTTCCAGCTAAGCATTAGACTGTTAAATCAGTAAACCTTTCGATTTAAGCTTAATTGGTGTTGTTAAGGTGTTTGCACTGATTGAAAAATTATGATTAGAACGTGCAGCCAAAGTCATCGCTTAAGCTCTGAAGAACGTCAAGGTCAATCAAGCAGTGATAGCAAAGAACTGATGTTTATTGGCTGCCAATCAAATGATAGCGAAGAACCTATGTGTTTTTGAGGGAATGCCAGAACTTGATGATGTTTAGTGGGAAATTGATGAATTGGAAGCTTTAGACAAACATAAACGTTTTCATGAGGACTCACTTATTTATATTGAAAAGCTTAAGAACGGTTCTTTAGCAGACAAACCAAAACGACCGAAAGTTAAATTACCATCATTGCGCAATGATGGAAATGGTGCTTCTAAAAAGAATACAAAAAATATAACGCTTGCGCTTACTAAAACTAAGCAAATTGCTGGTCAGAAAGGAAGTGAGTTGAATCTTTTCTTCAAAAATCACCTTTATCAATGTGATTCATCTTTAAGCTCAACAAGAACAGACAATTTTCAAGCGGCAACATTGGATGAAGCCGAGGAAAAGCTAAAACATGCATATAATTTAATGAAGTTAAGTGAAGCAAACTTTCTTGAAAAAACGATCAATGTTGGTTTATGGTTAGAGAAAGCATATGAAATCTCTTTTGCGATTCACCCAAAAACTTTTAAATGGGATGAATGGAATGAAAAATCTATTGCAAAGAGTGAAAGTTATTCTAGGAAGCTCAGACAAGTTGCAAGGGTATTGGAGCCTTATGTTAAATTTAGAAAACTCGCATTACCTTTTGACTGCATCTATGCTAATATTAAACTTGTTTGTGTGTCAACAACACCTCTTTGTGCTACTCATGTGTTCTACATGTTTTAACAG